>Ga0194039_1001618_pt1 | contig 11919 bp, 10 predicted proteins | sample JunL228m_MetaG_FD_148679 | JGI IMG/M metagenome (GOLD analysis project Ga0194039, IMG submission 148679) | Anoxic zone freshwater microbial communities from boreal shield lake in IISD Experimental Lakes Area, Ontario, Canada - Jun2016-L227-8m | ecosystem: Environmental > Aquatic > Freshwater >...
CAATTATCCGCGATTTAACCCTCGTGCGGGGAATTGGCCGGGCAACGGAAAAACGACTCAGGGCGCGGGGTTACCAGACCTTGTATGATCTCGCCGGACATCCTAAGTACAGATCGCATGTCCAGCCTGTCATTGACTGCATGTGTCGTGAGGATTCCCATGAGATCATCGATCTGGTTGGTAGACGGCATGCGAAGTCACACCCATTGGTGCTGGGAGTGGCGGGTTTGCATGAACCCGAGGATTATGTCTTTCTTGATATTGAGACAATGGGCCTGTTCTCCCGGCCGATCATTCTCTTTGGCATTGGCGTGATTGAAAATGGAGCCCTGAATGTTTACCAGTACCTGCTCCGCGATATCGCTGAAGAAGAGGCAGCCCTTAAAGAGACGATTCGCCACTTGTCAGGAGAGCGAAAAGCACTGGTGACATTTAACGGGAAAGCGTTCGATCTCCCCTACATCAATGACCGGCTCGGTTACTATGGTATGAATACCCCTGTCATTACGCGTATCCCGCATTTTGATGTACTTCATTTCAGCCGCAGGAGGTGGCGTGACCAGTTCCCGTCTTTGCGTCTCACCGCGCTGGAACTTGAGATCCTACATATTCACCGTGAGGATGATATCCCCGGCCAGATGGTGCCGGAATTTTATGAGAAATACCTGCGCACCGGTAATTCTGGGCCACTAATACCTATTGTTGAGCACAACCGGCAGGATATAATCTCGCTTGCCCTGTTGTTCTTCCATCTGAGGGGGGAATCCTATGGCTGTTGAGGATGTATTACGGCTCCTCACTACCAACTCGGTATACCGTGATCGTGTAGTCTATACGCAAATTATCGAACCCGAGCCTCCCCAATACGGCACACTTGACATACCCCTTCCCGACAGTATCACTTCCTATCTTGATCAGCACGGTATCCGGCTCTACACGCACCAGTGTGATGCCATCAACCGCATACAGGCCGGTAAAAATGTGATCCTAACCACTCCAACGGCAAGCGGTAAGACACTGGCGTTTAATATTCCGGTTTTTACCGCGCTGAACGTAGACACGGATGCCCGTGCACTGTACATCTACCCGACAAAAGCGCTGTCAAACGATCAACTCGTTACACTTGAGCAGATGGCGCACTTTTCCGGCATTTCAGCTAAACCTGCTATTTATGATGGGGATACACCCCAGTCGCGAAGGGTTGCGATACGAGAAAATTCGCGGATAATCATATCAAATCCCCATGAGATTCACCACGTCCTGTCCTGGCATATGAAATGGCGCCCGCTGTTTGCCAATCTCCGGTATATTGTAATCGATGAGGCACACCGGTACCGGGGGGTTTTTGGTTCACATATCGCGATGTTGATTCGAAGGTTGTCGCGGCTTTGCCTCCACTACGGTTCACGTCCGCAGTTCATCCTGTCCACTGCAACTCTGGCAAACCCGGAAGAATTTTCCCATCGTCTCACCGGTCATTCCTTTGAATTGGTGGACTGTAATGGATCGCCTCATGGCCAGAAACATTTCGTTCTCTATAACCCGTTCTATGATGGTGTAGGTGAACGTTCCACGCACCAGGAGACAAAAGATCTTCTGGTATCCTGCATGAAAAACGATCTCCAGACATTGTGTTTCACCGGCTCGCGGAAGATGGCAGAACTCGTTACTCTCTGGGCACGGGAGGATGCACGCAGGTTGAGTGCTCAGATCGCAGATGCGATCTGCGCGTACCGGGCCGGTTATCTTCCCGAGGATCGACGGGCGATTGAGACAGATCTCAAGGATGGGACGATGAAGGGAGTTGTGTCAACAAACGCGCTCGAACTCGGCATTGATATCGGATCGCTCGATGCTGTGATTATTTCCGGCTATCCGGGCACCATGATGTCCACCTGGCAGCAGGCCGGCAGGGCCGGGAGGAAGGGGGGTGTATCTCTTGCCATCCTTGTTGCGCACGCAAATCCCCTCGACCAGTACTTCATGAACCACCCGGAACAGTTCTTCTCGCGTTCCAACGAACACGCGATTGTTGATACGGAAAATCCCTATATCGTATCCGGGCACTTGCTCTGCGCTGCAGCTGAGCTTCCCCTTCGTGAAGATGAAGACCGGGTATTTTTCGGGGAATCCTTCCCGCAATTGCTTCCAGAACTTGCATCCACCGATCTTGTCAGGAAGACCGCTCGCGGCTGGGTGTATTCCGGGCGGGGCAGGGCTGCTGAGCTGGTAAGCCTCGGAGGAATTCCCGGTGAAACATTCCGGATTATGTGTCACGGCAAGATGCTGGAGACCATGGACCGGGCGCAGGCATACCGGGAAGCGCATAAAGGTGCGATTCTTCTCCATCAGGGTGAGATGTTCCTAGTCAAAGAGATGGATCTGGAAACTCATACCGTGCGTGTTACAGAGGCCGATGTGGACTACTATACTCAACCTTTGAAAGAGGTGGACTTAACGATCATCGAGACGCTCGAAACCCGTGAAGTGAATGGCGTGAAATGTACCTTCGGGGTGGTGGAAGTAACCGAACAATATACCGGTTACAAGATCAAACGCGGTGATACCATCCTCGGTATTGAGCCCCTCACTCTCCCGCCGCTCACCTTCAGGACAAAAGCATTCTGGCTCATCCCTTCTCCAGGTACGGAACAGAATGTTTTGAATGGGAATTTAGATTTTGCTGGTGGACTGCATGGAGCAGAGCATGCTCTTATTGCCCTCATGCCCCTGCATGTGATGTGCGATCGTTGGGACATTGGGGGGTTATCATCAGCCGCATACGGTGAAAACGGAGAGCCTGTCATATTTGTGTATGATGGATATGAAGGGGGTATTGGGCTTTCTGAGAAAGCCTACGAGATCCTGCCCGATCTGTTTACTACCGCACATGCGCTGGTGCGGGACTGCCGGTGCGATGATGGCTGCCCAACCTGCATTTACTCGCCAAAATGCGGCAATGACAACCAGCCGCTCGATAAGATCGCGACAGTTTTGATCCTTAACGATCTCTGCAAAGAACCGGAAAAAAGTGAATCTACTGGATACGTTGACGCTGGCGGGGCAGTTCCCTCATAGCGATAATCCATTGGTCCACGATAACGAGGTGAAGGGATTTGAGTTTCTACTCTCAAAGGGTTCTCATCAAGGAACGGATAAAAAAAGAAATTATTCTTTGATTGTTGATCGGACGGAAAGAAACACCGGCCCCCTCACGTCAACCTTCTTGTTGTTGTCCGTAATAGCTCGCATCGCAAACTCCTCTATCTTCAAGTTAATATCACTTGGGAGTTTTCCCATCTTCACTTGAACTGTGGTGGACTTCCCGCACCGTGCAGCCTCCTCAATCCGGGCAGCTGCGAGTGCTGCAACTGCGCTCAAGTAGCTGATACCGGTTGCCACTCCCTCTGTCCGCACAAGTTTCCACTTCTCAACATCCGGCACACCAAGAATCGATCCATCGTGTACGAATATTTCATTGGCGCAGGCAGGACCGCAAAGCTTTGCATTGGATTCCGTCTCCTCGACCATAACTTTTACGGTTACCCCTCCAAGAGTGCCTTCCCAGACATCGAACGAGCATGGTCCGGCAACAGCACCATTTGCGGCGGCGACTCGGATAATCGCTGCTGCAAGCTTTTTTCCTTCCGGAGATGCCGGCTCTTCCCGTACATGAACCGCACGGGCGATCTCCCGGTCCTTGATCGTTTTTGGTAAGAACTGGGGAAAACTGAGTTGCCGGACATCATTGGAATTGTACGCAATCATCGCGAGCCGCTCTACGCCCAGCCCGAGGTTCATCACCGGTACCCCGATCCCGTACTCAGCAAGTGCCGAGGGGGAGTACATACCAAACGTTGCCACTTCTACCCAGCCGTGCACCGGGTGGCGGGCATAAACTTCGGTCTGGGAATCCGGCATATAATACTTGGACCGTTTTTCATCCGGTTGGAACCGGAAATCCGTGTACCCGAACGCGGAGAGAAGCGCCTCGCTCACTGCTTTACCATCTTCTATAGTGACATCTTCACCTGCGATAATACACGATGCCGAGTGGTAGGTCATTAGACGGGTCGGCCCCTCGGCCTGTTCGCGCCGGAAACACCGGTCAACCGAGAAGAGCCGGATCGGAAGCGCTGTTTTTTCCCAGATGGCACCGAGTGTCATGAACCAGCCGCTCGTCATGTGGCTGCGGAGCGTGGAGCGTGAGGATTCGGGAACAAGTGCTCTGAACTCCGGAAAGACCGCGTCAAGGATGTGCACCACCAGCGCGTCATCCACTCCCAGCACCTTGGAGAGTTCGAAAGTGAGTTCGTCCCCGTCTATCTCCGATTTTTTGTACGCATGCAGGGTCTCCCGCATGTGCTCTTCGGTCTCTTTTGTCATGGGCTGGTAATGCTCATGGTGATGGGCTTTTGCAATGGGTACGGTATCCCCATGTGAGAGCGGGCTACGGTGACTCATCAGGATCTCATTGATCTCATCGAGCTGTTTCCGGGCGATCCCCACATTCGGGCGCGGGAGTCCTCCTAAGTAGAAGACCCTGTCAAGCACAGCCATCGCCTCGGGGCCGAACTGCCGGTAGATATCTTTCTCGTCTATGATGACCGGGTTTTCTGCTTCATCAAACCCCATTGAAAGGTAGACCTCGCGCAACCGGTTGATGGTGGCAAAGATCGGGTGCGCTAAAGCCCGATTGAACGAGAGGCACGGGTATGTTCCAGCATGTCCTGGCGGTGTTATGACCGATCGGCCTTCATGCCATGCCTCTTCAAAATTCTCATGCGACTTTCGTTTCCATTCTTCGGGATTGAATTTCATATTACACGTTCCAGACAGACCACTCTGCTCAACTTATTCTCATCTTTAAACCGGTAATCGCATGCAGCTGCGATCTTCTCTGCAAACGATCGCACACGCTCGTGCTCCGGCATATTCTCTCTAGCCAACCGGTTTCTACTGTATCCCAGATACATATATCCTTTCACTTCCACAAATGACGCTCCTGAATCCTGCAGGATTGCCGCATATTTTTCCGGTTCGAAATCGTTAAGATCTTTGACAAGGGTGATCCGTACTGCGGATCGTCTTGTTCCCAGCAGGGCAAGGCTCTCGTTCACCCGTTCCCAGTAATCCTCCTGCGGGCGGCATACAGCCATGTAGGTTTCCCGATCCGGTGCATCGAGCGAGACATACATCTGGTAGGGGTGACACTGACTGATCACATCGGGATTTGTGCCGTTGCTCACGAGAAATGTCGTATAGTCCTTATCGTTGAAGAGATCGATCAGTGCGGGCAGCTGGGTGTAGAGTGTTGGTTCTCCGGATAGTGATATCGCCACATGTTTTGGATCCAGCGCTTCCAGCCACTTTTCAGGGGTTACTGTATTTTCAAGAACCGCATTATACCCGGCAAGGGCTTTTTTCTGGAACTTGTGCACCCCGGCAAGAATTGTTTCAGGAGAACACTCCTCCACATCCGGCACTTCATGTTCAAACGATCGCCAGCAGAAGAGACAGCGCTGGTTGCAGCGCAGAGTGGGGGTCATCTGGACGCAGCGGTGGCTGTCAATCCCGTAGAACTGGTGCTTGTAGCACATGTCTCCGCCCATGAGCGCCCGTTTGCACCACATGCAGGGCTTGAGAGCAGCGCCCGATGTCTTTGAGAAAAACTGGTATCCCTGCTTCCGCAGGGCATCACATGGTGCGGATGGCATCGATCCCAAGTGTCTCCAACGACTCTTTGAGCGTGTTCTGCGCTGCTTTCACAAGTGTAAGCCTGCGATTGCGGACTTTTCCCTCGCTTTTCAGCACCGGGTCGAAATGGTAGAACGAGTTGAAGGTGTCAGCAAGTTCGCGGGAGTACGTGGCAAGGATATGCGGGCGGAGCTCCGCGATCACCCGCTCAATGACCATGGGCAGCTTGGCAATCTGTTTGGCAAGGGCAATCTCCGCCGGGGTTTCGAGATCGAAGCATTCCTCAAATGGCCCTGCTTTATCTAAAATACTACAGGCACGGGCATGTGAGTACTGGATGTACGGACCGCTCTGGCGCTCGAAGTCCAGTGCTTCCTTCCAGTCAAAGACCGTGCTCTTTTCGGGGGAAACTTTCACGATATCATAGCGGACTGCTGCAAGACCTACAGACTGTGCGATTGCCCTCCGGGCCGGTTCATCAAGTTCCGGTCTTCTTGCGGTCACTTCATCGAATGCCCGTTTGTTGATCTCGGTGATCAGGTCATCGGCCGAAACGAATTTGCCTGCCCTCGTACTCATCGACCCTTCCGGCAGGGATACAAATTCAAAGTGGACAATCTCCGGAACTTTCTCTCCGAGCAGTTTCATGGTACACTGGAGTTGTGCGCCAATCAGCTTGTGATCAGCGCCGAGCACATCGATCATCCGGTCAAAGTTTGCCCCTTTCCATACATGGAATGCGAGGTCGCGGGCTGCATAGACAGAGGTGCCGTCACTGCGCCGGATTACATACTTGTTCTCGAATCCGAACTCTGATAAATCAAGTGCTAGGGTCTCTTCCTGTCTCGCCTGCGGGAGTTTTTTTATCCTGTTGATGATCCGCTCCGTATAGCCATTCCGGATGAAATCGCTCTCCCAGACAAACCGGTCGTGCGCCACATTGAGGTTCTTCATCGTGACTTCGAACCCTTCAAGGCAGCGTGAGACCTCGTTCCGGAACTTCTTGACTGTTGCCGTGTCGCCTTTCTCTACCAGTTGCATCAGTTGATTGACCTGCTGGGTGATCTCCGGATCTTTCTCAATCTCGCGGTTCGCTGCTATGTAGATGCGGGCGATATGGGCATCCTCTTTCTCTCCTTCCGCTTGAGTGCTGTCAAGGTGAATAAAACCCCAGACCACAATGGCGATCTGCCGGCCCATGTCATTGACATAATACTGAACTTCGAGCCGGTAACCTGCCTTTCGGAACGCCCGGGCAAGGGTGTCACCGATGATCGAATTCCTGATATGTCCGACATGGAGGGGGCCGTTTGGGTTAGCGCTCGTGTGCTCAAGCACCACGCGGATTGTTTTTTTCTCAAGTGAACCGTAGCCCGGCTGGACTGCTGCCTTCACTGTCTCGCTAACGTATTCCTTACCGAAAATGAAATTGATATAGGGGCCTTTTGCTTCAATCTGAATACCTTTGAGTTCAGGATGTTTCAAAAGTTCAGCCACAAGATCCTGTGCGATTTTGACCGGTGCCTGTTTCTTCTGCTTCGCGAGTGCGAATGCGACCGTAGTGGCAAGATCGGCGTGCTCCCCGCCTTCGGCCAGCTGCACATCATCCATGCCGGTGCTCTCCTTAAGCACGCGTTCTAATAATTTTCGTTTCTCCAGTAACATCAGCACCCCGTCCTGTAGCGCAGTATTGCGGCAATTCCGCCGAATGCAGAGAAGAGGATTGCCCCCTCTTCGAAATCATCGGAAATGAGCTCAACTTTGGCACTGCTCTGTTCAGCGAGTTTGGTCAATTCATCGATGATATCAATCTCCTCTTCGAGGATGATTGGTGCGGTGCATTTCGGACATGAACCGAGGGGGATATCCCGGACCGATTTACCTGCATCAATGTGAACGGTCTTCTCATCGGTGAAATCACAGTTTTGGCATTTTATCCTGAGCCGGGATTTACGGAGATTTGCCGAGAGAAGCAGGATATCGACTGCACCCAGTTCAAGATTTTTCCTGATACTCTCTTCCCCATAAGCAGCAATGCTGGCATCCTTGACGAGTTCTCTTAAGAATCGGTCCATGAACGCTTTTTCCTTGATAACACCCATGCCTTTGAGCGCGTCTTTTGCTGCATCCACCAGTTCGGAGAGCCCGTCTTCGTTGGTATAGGCTACGTCATAGATTCCGATGATCCGCTTCTGGACTTCGTGGTGAAGAAAGCTACCGGCTTCAAACTCCTCTTTTGTCGGGCTGGGGCCCCCGATAAGCACACCCTTGAAGCGCTCGAAGAAATCTTTCTCGGCAAGGAATATGGCACTGGCCCGTTCCCCGATTCTTGTATAGAACTCGGCGATAGCAATCTCCCTGAGACGCCCGAAACGGGCAGCGGACTGGCCGCCTTTGCGCGTCTTTCCTGGGACCGTTGAAGTTGTCCCCCCAATGGGTTCGATCCGGTTGCCGCGTAAAAAGCCCCAATACGCTTCCCTACGATCAAGGACGAGAAGCCCGTAGATGGACTTCTCTTCGAGCATCTGTTTGAGCGGCTCGAGCTCGAAGTTCGAGCTGCAGCGGTACATGTAGAGGTTGAGAGGTTCAGGGGGCTCGACAATCGTACACTGGAGATCAGTACGATCACCATAGGTTTTGACCGTACCACAGAAAACCGCAAGTCCGTGCAGTGGGGGGCGTTTGTAGTACTTGAGCCGCGAGAGGATAGAGGAGATGGCACTCTGGACATTGGTTTTCGTCTGCTTGCTCTTGATGTTCGCGCACTGGCCAAACTCGTCTTTCAGCTGATTGGTAACATCGTAGATCTGCTTGTCAGGGGGGATATAGATCGTGATAAGTTCTGTGCCGTCTCCCTGTTGTAACTCGAGCTTTTCGAGTGCCTTTTTGAACTCGTAACGCTTTCGCGCATCGTCCATCTCCCGTTCTTCTGCCATTGCCGGTCTCAATCCTCTCTATGAGCTATTACTTATTCACTCGCGTGTGGCATAAATTTGCCTCAAGTGCACAATGATCTGTGTATCAACATCGCTGTTGATGCCATGGTCACCGGAAAATTCTATGAATGTCTTGGGTTCCTTTGCCGAGTCAAAGAACAGTTTTCCGTTTGCAAACGGGATGATCTGGTCACTCGCCGCATGGAAGATCCAGACTGGGCGCGGTGTAATTTTTATGAAATAGGTGCTGGGCTCAACTGATGTGGCGAACCGTACAAGATCTCCTGAGTAACCCTGCTGGATCGTTGAATCCAGCAATCCCCAGTCGGAGGTGGAGATTCCCACGTACCCGGCGAATTGGGGATCAACACCGGCAGCAACTGCTGCATATCGTCCCCCATTGCTTGACCCCATCACATAGACTGGAACAGAAAGCCGGTTGGAAACGATCTTCTGCGCATTGACCAGATCGCAGACCGAGAGATAATATTGCGGCCAGACCCCGTTTTCAAACCGACTGTAATCCAGCTGCACCAGCTGCGGGCTAAAGGGTAGGCCGGGGGTTTCTGCCCCATTGCCCCGTGTATCGACAAACATAAACGCATAACCAGCTGCTGCATACCGCACCATCCGCTCTTCATGACCGGTGATCTTCTCACCAGCTCCTGGGGCATACACTATTGCTGCTTTTGGTTTTTTAGGTGCAGCGAGATAGGTGACCACATCGCCGCTCTGTGTGTGCATGACGATACGGGTTTTGGTATACGTTTCATTGGAGAAGAGCATCTCATCACTGGTCGTCACTGGAGCGCAGGTAACAGAAAGGATGCCCTTGTTATCTAAGGAGTACGCAGGTTTTGTTCCTGTTCCCGGTATACCCGTACATCCGGCAGACGCAAGGATCAGGATCATGATGACACCTATTGTAAGCAATGAACGCATGATCAGCACCCGAAACAGCGATGGATCAGGCAGATGGTCTTCGCATCAACGATTGTTCCATCACGGATCATATCAGGGAGATCGCGGATGGTCACATCCACCACCTCGATCACTTCGTCCTCATCTTTCTCAAACTCCGTTGAGGGAGAAAGATCCCGGGCTTCAAACAAGAAAATCTTCTCATCAGTATAGCCCGGCGTTGTATAAATGAACCCTCTCTCCAGCACCTTCTGCGCCGAAAAACCCGTTTCTTCGATCAGTTCCCGGTGAGCGGTCTGCAACGGGTCTTCGCCCGGTTCCATTGTTCCTGCAGGTGCTTCGAATATGTACTGGTCAATTGCATACCTGTATTGTTTTACCAGTTTGCACCGCTCTCCTGCAACGGGAAGTATAGCCACGGCATTGCTCGGGTGTACGATCACTTTTTCCCGTTCAATCCCATTCGGGAGCTGAATCATACGGCTCTCTATCCATAGGCGTCTCCCGCGGAAGATCTCCATTTATTCCTCGTACGCGATTGGATCTTGTTTTCCGATTGTGGCAAAGGCTTCCTTCCGGAAATGGCACGATCCACAGGTTCCACAGGCTTTTTCTTCTTTTTGGTAACAGGACCACGTGTGCTCGTACGGAACACCGAGCTTCATACCCACGTTTAAGATGTCTGTCTTGGTCATCCTGAGGAAGGGGGTTTTGAGAGTGATCGATGTGGTGTCCTTTGTGCCCAGATCAATCACTCGCTGGAATGCCTCAATAAACTGCGGGCGGCAGTCCGGGTAGCCGCTGTAATCGAGCGACTGGACCCCGATGAAGATCGCATCTGCTTCTTTAGCCTCGGCAAAACTGGTGGCAATGGAGAGCAGGTTCGCATTCCGGAACGGAACGTACGTGTTGGGAACGTGCGCCCGTGCGGGATCAAATTTTTCTACGGCAATTTCTTTGTCGGTGAGACTGCACTCCCCAAACTGTGAAAAATAGCCGACATTGACCGCGATGAAATCTTTTGCGTGGAGCAGAGAGGCAATCTTATGTGCGCATGCCAGTTCTTTGGATTCCGTCCGCTGCCCGTAGTTCAGGTGCAGGGCGCAGATATCATATCCCTCGCTCTTTGCCAGGTACGCGAGCGTGGATGAGTCCATGCCTCCGGAGAGTAAACATACGGCTTTCATTTCACTCCAATGATCTTGTGCAGCTGCAGCTGGAACCTTACGGGCAGGTTGTTGGCCAGTATGAATTGTGCAATGGTGGCGTAATTGCTACCAGCAACCGGAGAGAAGAATATCTCCCCGGCAATCGGGTGCAACTCCATGATCTTTTGTGCATACTGGCAGTCCGTTTCATCCTTGAGGACAAACTTCACGCTGTCCTGTGAGCGGATGGTATCGAGCAGCGAAAGCTCGCTCTGCTCTCCGGAAGATGGGCATTTAACATCCATGCAGATCGAGGCGTAGGGTTGCAACCGGGTAAATGCATAGGTGCCGTTTGTCTCAATGTCGATCAACGCGCCACGCTTGTGCAGGGATGCGAGCAGCGGCTCGAGTGATGCTGACTGCATGAGCGGTTCGCCACCCGTGATGCAAATATACGGAGGATTGATGCGCCATACCTGCTCAAGGATTGCATCAAGGCTCATCTCCTTCCCTCCTGTCTTGGCGTATTCCGTATCGCACCAGTGGCAGTTCAGGTTGCAGCCAGAAAGTCGGATGAAGAGGCAGCATTTGCCCTGGTTTTGGCCCTCCCCCTGGAGGCTCCTGAATATTTCAATGACCTTCATTCAGTTAGCTCGGCGCAAGCGGTGGGGGATTCCCAGACTCTGATCTTAGTTACTGTTGCCTTTATCCCCTTATCCCGGCAGACCGCGTGGAGATCATCCCGGATAATAACTGCCATCAGTTCACTGGTTGGTTCCCCGGGTGTCGTAATAACCGGGTGGAACTCTTCAATGCGGGGGACCATAGGGTCATCGCGGTTCAGGATGATCTGGTGATCATACTTGTTAATGACCTGCTTGATCAAACTGTAATCGATCAGGATTTGCGTTGCCGGGTCCGGCTCCCCTTCCATCCAGATCTCAATCTTCCACCGGTGCCCATGGAGGTTGGCGCACTTCCCCTTGTAATGGAGCAGACGGTGGCTGGTATCGATCTGCACCTCTTTATAGATCCCGATTTTCATTGCATATCATTGACCTTGCAGGATATAATATTATTATGAGTGCGGGATAATAGTATAAGACGGGCAGGTGGAGTGCCACAATTTATAAATCGGACCCCCGCGATTGTATATATCTCAGTGTGGGTTATCGATAACCACAAAAACAACTAAAATGAGGTTATTTAATGGGAAA
>Ga0194039_1001619_pt1 | contig 11914 bp, 16 predicted proteins | sample JunL228m_MetaG_FD_148679 | JGI IMG/M metagenome (GOLD analysis project Ga0194039, IMG submission 148679) | Anoxic zone freshwater microbial communities from boreal shield lake in IISD Experimental Lakes Area, Ontario, Canada - Jun2016-L227-8m | ecosystem: Environmental > Aquatic > Freshwater >...
TATGACTAAGGATAGATCGAAAGGGAAAAAAGGGAACATGAAAAATAGCGTCGTGTAGCCAATCGAATAATCGAGTTAGGGTGAACAATTATTTTTTCTTAATAAAAATACCTCGACGAAGGTCACGAAAATGAACAGAAAACATTGGATTATTGGTATTTTATTATTTTCACTAATATCTGTTAGTGGATGTTTGAGCTCTCAACCGAAATATAACGTTAGCGATGTAATAACAAATATCGACGGTGGACCGTGTTATGGATATTTTATTGAAGCTAATCACTGGGACGGGGACTATTATATCCTTTATAATCTGACTCGTTGTGCAAAGATCAATAACTCGCAATGGGAGTATGTAAAAGCGGGTGGCCGGAAAGTTTCATATGACATGGTTGAACTTAATCCGCAGATTGTAAAAATTGACCATATCGAACACGGTGTACTTAGTATCCCTGGCCCTCGGCCGACCTGGCATTAAAATTGCTTTTTTTTATTTCGTGTCTTTGGGAATCAAACACATAGAATCCCCCGGGGGCCACCGACTCCGCCATTATGATACTCTACAATTTGAGTGACGAAACGGAAGTCATGAAGATGAAGAGTATGGCCCCCAAACAGTGCCCGGCGTGTGCAACGTTCAACATTCACACAAACGAGTTCTGCGCAGCCTGTTTAACCCCCCTGAGTGAGGACGCGGTGATGTCAATGGACCTGCTGAAAGACGATGTCATTGGCAACCCGAAGGCACTGGCAGCCTTTGTTCAACAAATCGCAGCCAAACAGGTTGCAATGACAATGGAAGCGGAGTGGAAGAGAGCCACCCCACTACCATAAACCTGCCGATTTTAGATCGTTCATTCACTTTCACCCCGCGTGCTTTTGCCTTCTTTCTCCAAACGGGCTACCCAACTCTTTTATTTATCGTCTCGCTTAGAGTTACGTCTCCGGCACGATCCGGAGTAAAAAGGAACGAAAGACTATGGAGAAAATAAACTGCTATTCACGTGATACCGTGGCCGCGTATGAGAAAGCGACCGGTTTTAACGGTATCGGGGATTTCTACCAGGAGCGTGGACTGATCATGATCCGCGAGGAGTCAGAATGTTAGAAAACGAAACAGGTTGCCCCCCCAACAATCTCGACTTTCCACGGAAGGATGAAGAGGGAGCAAGTACTGAGCTTTACAATGTAAGGCAAAATAAGTATGCATCATCACGATTCGCATTACTATCGCCGACCACAGACGGCCATCTTATCATAAAAGAGAATTCTGTTGTCTATTCACTCGATCGCGAAGCATTACGCGATCTGCTCTGTTTCGGTAATACCGTACTCCTTTCACAACAGGGATTTTCCAAAAATGCACGTTGCGCAATTCATCCGGCCGGCCGGGGAGTTGTGATCACGTTACCAGGAGATACCTACCTGGTCCCACGGGACCGGTTTGAAAACGTTGCCCGGGCCGAGAGCATGGGCTTCATTGTTTATCCCTGTGAGGTGTCCTGATGTTTCGGGCCGCCACAAACCCCTTTTTAGAGGATGTAAAAATCTGTCCTGTAATGACAAACGGGCATGAAACGGTCCTTTGTCAGAGGTCTAATTGTTATGCCGCCTACCCGGTCCGTGGAATGGGCGAAACACTCTGGTATTGTTCCCTGATTGACGGTCCCAACAAATTCGGGAACCTGTCATCCGAAATAATTGTAGGGTGAACGATGCAGCACGATACAAAGCGGGCCCTGGCCCTGCTCTTTTCACCGGGTAATGTTGTTGAACTCCGGGCAATTCTCGACAACGGGAATATGGCCTCGGGGTACTACGACGATATGGCACAGCTCGCGGCAGACGCGGAGAAAGTCGAAGGGGCCAACGCCCAGGGCATTTATGTGACCCTGAACGAACTCGACCCGGCCCTGCTTGCCCGGTCATCGAACCGGATCAAGATGAAACTCGGGAAGAAGGACCCGACAACCGGTGATGAAAATGTTACCCGGCGTCGATGGTTCCCGGTCGATATTGATGCGGTCCGGCCATCCGGAGTTTCATCAAGTGATGCGGAGCATACGGCAGCTCTTGACAAGGCCGCACGGATCGCCCAATATCTGAAAGATGAAGGGTGGCCAGAGCCGATTGTTGGCGATAGCGGGAATGGTGCCCACCTCTTGTATGCTATCGACCTGCCGAATGACACGGAGGGCACGGACCTCGTAAAGCGAGGACTTGAATCTCTCGCCCTATTGTTCGATGACAAAAAGAGCGAGGTGGACACAGCAAATCACAATGCGTCCCGTATCTGGAAACTATATGGGACAGTGAGCAGAAAGGGCGACAGTACCAAGACCCGGCCTCATCGCCGTTCAATGCTGGTATCAGCGCCGGAGAACGTTGTCACGGTTTCGAAGGAACAGCTCAATCAACTTGCTGCAACTGCGAAACCGATTACCGAGAAAGCAGAGAAAAAGCCGGCAACAACCGGTCAGGCCATTGACCTCGGTCGCTGGCTCCGGGACCATTCGGTGGACATTGCCGATGAGAAGCCATACCAGGGCGGCGTGTTATTTACCCTGGGCGAATGTCCTTTTTCTGGTTCTCATAAAGATGGTGCGTTCGCTATCCAGTTCCCGAGCGGTGCAATTTACGCAGGCTGTCATCACAGTTCCTGCGGAGGTGGCGACCAGCGCTGGCAGGAGTTGCGGGAGAAGTTTGACCCGAAGACGAAGCGGAAGAAGGGGGTGGCAAACAACCCTCCACCACCAGGTGGGCCGGGGTCCCCTCCACCCGCACCAACATCAAATGACATTCCGAATTACGATGAAGCAATGGCCGTGCTGCAATACGGGGACCCGTTGAAAGCTATGCTTTCCACCTTCGCCCTTGACCATGTGGGAGATGCGGTTCCCGCCGAATGCCTGATTGTCAGCTTAGCGTCCCGGTATGTGGACAACACCAACGGCCTCCATGTTTCAGTCAGCGGGGAGAGCGGGAAGGGCAAGAGCGACACGTTCAACAAGATCCTCCTGCAGGTCCCGGAACGGTACCGGCTGGAAGGGAGTATGTCGAACAAGGCCTTGTTTTACATTCCCGACCTGAAACCCGGGACCGCGATTGTATTCGATGACAAGTTGCTGTCAGAGGATATGCAGGAGATCCTGAAGGGGGCGATTTCGTCGTTCAAAAAGCCGATCAACTACCGGACGGTCAGCCCGGAACGGAAGTCGATGGTGTGCAGTATTCCCGAGCGCTGCATCTGGTGGATTGCGAAAGTCGAGGGGTCCGGCGATGACCAGGTGTTCAACCGGATGCTCACCTGCTGGATCGACGACAGTCCCGAGCAGGACGCAGCGGTCCTTGTGGAGATGGCAAAACGGGAAGGGGAAGTCCCAGAGACCCTCAATGTCACCCGGCCCGAGGTCCTCACCTGCCGGGCAATGTGGGAGATTATCGGGCGGGAACGGTTGCACGTGGTGATACCGTATTCGACCCGGGTTGAGTTCCAGTCAAAGGGAAACCGCAGGAACCCGGAGATGTTCTACTCGCTCATCAAGGCCCACGCCCTCCTCTTCTTCATGCAGAGGGAGCGGCGAACGCTCGAAACAGGCGGGTCGTATATTGTCGCTACGCTGGATGACTTCTACGCGGCTGCCATCCTTTTCGGGCAACTGAACGGGACAGTCGGAGGGCAGGAGTCCAAGCTGACCAGACGGGAGGCAGAGATGCTCCTGGTCATCTCAAAGCGAGGGGATGTGGAGTTTACCATCCAACAGCTCCAGTCAGAAACGAACCTGTCCTACCAGGCAATCCACCGGGCCCTCCAGGGCTACAACTGCAGGGGCCAGACGTACTCAGGACTCCTTGACAAGTGTCCAGCGATCAGCTTCACTGATAGGACCGTAGTGAGCGAAGATGACACCGGCCGGAGTGTGCGGCGGAGGTCCCATGCTTACCAGTTCAATTTCGATGTATATCGTCTCTGGGCGGCAGGCGGGGCCGTGTGGCTGAGGCCGGACAATGACCAGGACAGGGACGACACTGACAACATTTCAGCAACTTTCAGCACGGTTTCAGCAGGTGCTGATACTGAAACAAATGAGGATACTGGGGATGAAAATCAAAATACTCCTTGTATAATAAATAAAAAATTTAGTACAGCTATTACTTTCAGCAAACCGGAAAACGCACAGCACCCGGTACCGGCCCAGGATTCAAGCTCTGATCGCACGTGTGAAATGGAAAATGCTGAAAGAGTTGTGGATAATCAGATTGTTCGCCCTCTGATTTTGAAAATACCGGTGAAAAATGCCGGTAACACTGACAGCAGCAAATTGGGACCTGCTGAATGTGCTGAAAAATTGGATAGCTCGCTGGAGGTTTCGTCCCGGGATTACAAACCGCTCGACTATGCAGAACACCGGGCCCATTGCGCAGCCTGTGGCCGGAGGGGTGTGGACTATATTGAGAAACTTACCCCGGAACGGAAGGCACGGAAGGACAAGGTGGCCCTTCGGATCTGCAAAAAGTGTTACCTGGCCTCGAAGAGACGGGAGCAGGCAGAGGCCCCACCCCTGCCCGGGACAATTATCCTTAACCGGATGGTGAGGACCACGAACGATATCGGCCGCTGCTCGGTATGTAATCTCGGAAAGGCGGTTTTCACCGACAAGGAAGCACAGACACATCTTTGCCAGCAATGTTACGACCGGGAAGCAAGGGCTTCCGGCTCAGCAGAGGGAGGTGCCGGCCAATGACCGACCGGTACCACCGGGAGATTGACTGCGTGGCCTGTCGGGGGACCGGGCGGTTTCACCGGAAACGCAGACTTTCCGAACCATGCCTGGTATGCAGCGGAACGGGCAGGAAAGGGACGGCCCCATGATCCCGGATGATATCAAACTACACCTCCCGGTGTTCCTCTCGGGCAAAACATTCGCAGCCCGTGATGATATTTTGTGGGGAATTATGGCCCTTGCGGGTATTCAAATCACGGCCCGGGAAGTGAACGGCAGGGTGTACAGCAAAGAAAAATTCTGGATTACCCGGCTCATGAACCATGATGAGTTATGGGAAAATACCGGATCGGAATCATGCCCGAGGTGGAAGCGGAAATGACAACGGTTACCGTAACTATCAGTACGGCGATTAAGATCATAAAAGCCAGAAAAGCCGGTATTCCGAGGTGGAAGGTATGGAGGGAACGGAACCATGCCGCCCACCTCCTCCGAAAAAAGGCTTATAGAGCCCGGAATCATGAAATTATCCTTCAAAAAGACCGGGAAAGGAAACAACAGCAAAAGAAGGCTAATCCGGCCTCAGCCAACGCACATAAACGGGCGATGTCAATGGGGGTCGCTTGATGTATCCTTTGTTTTCGCGGTTAATTTCTGTTTTCAGGTCATTTTTCGGGTTATCAGACAATTCACCTGGTGAAGTTGCCATTGTTGTCCAGGAGCCTGCACTTCCAAACTGGAAGACTGAAACGGTGCATGCCGAATCGTTTGTGAAAGTTGGTCGGATTGCAATGTGTGGCGACGGGCTGGAGATCCATTCTGACCTCGACAGCCGGGTATTTATCCTGCTGAACGAGGATATTGACGCGGTACTCGATGGGGATAAAAGGGACATCCGGTTCCTCGATGCCCGGGACTTGGCCGGGTCCGCCCGGTTATCTGCCTCGGGCAGGGCGTTGAATATCGTTATTGGGTCAATTTATTACACGGTCCCTTTACGATCGGTATTGGCAGTGCTGGATGGCAGAAACAGGAAAGGGGCGATATTTGTTGGGAAATGAAAAATAATTCTATTGTTTGATGTACTGAGTAAAACGGCTGGGTCCTGATGATGTAACGCCTGTTTGCGGTATTCGAATAATATTATTGTTCGGTCTAGTAAACTGATTATTTAGTTTGGTTACCTGAACTTCACTAAAGGAAATATATGGCGGAGCAAGGAATGGGTCTCTATCTTCATAACCATATGGTGGCCATCCCCACCCACCCCCAAAGACTCCATTTATAGCAATAACTTCATTCATTTTATCCGGATAGATCCAGCCTCCCACCAATCCTATTGTTGGATTTTCGGCACAATATTCAGCTCTTGTAACATCAATAAAATAAGGTTCTACCTGGGATAAGATGTTAGAATTCACTTTAAAATTCAATTCTATTACAAGATAATAGATATCACCAGCAGACAACGCTCTTAAATACAAAGGATAATCCGATACGTTATCCGTTATATCTATTTTTACTGGGGTACAAATGGGACAATCGTTACCGGGGTCGGTAGGGGTTAATTGCGATGATGGAACAAAGGAAGAAGATGCCGGTACATATTTAACTGCAGGAATTGTCTTTATCGTCGCCTGGGTCGGAAGGGGTTTTGTTATTTTGAATGAGGGTTTAGTCTGGGGTAATATCGAGTTTGAATATGAATTTGTGTTACCGGTAGTAACCTTTGGGATTGAGGGAATTGTTAATCCGTTACTGGAGGACGAGTTTTTATAATTAGTTTCCCATATGCCGGTGTCACTGTGATAATACCGATATATATTCCCATCATCGGATATACTTATGAAATCTCCATTAGGAAGTATTGCAGACTCAGTCGCAGCCACCGGGGATACACAAAGCCCGATGAGTATGAGGCCAAGGAGTAGATACAGCAATCCTTTTTTACCCATTTGATCTTTATTAACCCGAATTCCCTTGGTTTTGCTCATATCAACCACAAATCCCAGGATGAACAAGATTAAGGCTTAATACCTCGGGTAAGGAAACCACAGCATAAATATCATTTAAGGGCACTGTTGCAACCACAACATTGTAATCCGGATAATAACCCCGAACTTGATACGCATATTGTTCCACTTGTATAGGATTTTCACCAGCTTTCAAATATACTTCAATAATTACCAATTCTCCACGATTTGGATCGTTAATCAAAACACCCTCGTTTATTAGAGCGCCGATTGGATTTAGGTCAGGATCCATTGTCCGGCGATAATTTGGGTCAAGTAATAGTAACAGGGTCGTGTCATGAATTTTCCCAAGAATCGCTGCATCGTAATTCTGATAGAGGTACGACAGGGAAAAATCCGTCTCTTCTTTGCCCGTAGATGTTTGATCCGGTTTCAAAGTGAATGGGTAGGTATATTTCTTTCCCGTATTGGATACTTTAATTGATGGAATTGTGGTTGCTCCTTTTGTAGGGGAGTACGTGAATGGGGTAATCGTTGGGCTAACTACGGGGGTTGCCGGTTCATATTTCACAGCAGGAATTGTTTTAATCGTCGCCTGGGTCGGAATGGGTTTTGTTGTTATGGGTGAGAGATTTGTCTTGGCTAATAACGAATTTGAATTTGTATTTGTATTACCTGGAGTAACCTTTGGGATTGAGTGAATTGTCAATCCTTGACTCCATAATTGGGATTGATGAATAGTATCCCATATTCCGGTGTCATTGTGATAATAGTACGCATAATTGCCATCCTCTTCATACCAAGAATCCCCATTGGGAAGTGCTACAGCCCCAGACGCCGCAACCGGGGCTACACAAAACCCAATGAGTATGAGGCCAAGGATTAGATACAGCGATACTTTTCGACCCATATGATCTTCATCCTCCTTTTTCGCAACATGGCTGATAAATATAGTTGATAGTACCAGCTCACATTATTTCATAGGAAAATTATGGGAAAAATGGAGCGCTGGAAAGTATTTTGCCAGTCCTCGCATCAATCGTCACCGTCATACCTACCAGGCTGGGTGGGGAGGCAATTTTCCCTGTGCGTGAATCAATGTATCGTATTCTTCCAACCCATGCATTCGGGTCTGTCGGTGTCCCTGATAATGTGACTACCCAGACCTGCTTTTTGATATTCGTTCCGATGCTATTTCCCGGACTTTGTGTGGTCAGTGTTGCAACGGGATCCGATGTCAGAATGATACTGTTACCAATAGACTCAACCGCGATACGAATTGCGTACTCTTTGGGTATGGTAGGGTAATTCAAATTTGAAACGGCGAAACTTTGTGGATTTGTTGATCCCGGGTCTGTGGACACATTTATTGCAGCGGGTGTCTTTTCCGGAATGGTGGGTTGAAGGGAAGATGGAGTATACTTCACAGCAGGTATGGTCTTAATCGTCGCCTGGGTCGGGAGGGGTTTTGCGATTATGGGTGATGGGTTTGTCTTGGGTAATAACGAATTCGAATATGGATCTAATCTATCAGTCGAAGTTGGGGTAAAGATATACCTACTCTGGGGCTCACCAATTCTGCCGTTTGTCCATACCCCCGTTGAGTTATCATAATAACTCCAATCTTTACCAGACATATCGTTTAAAATTGAGATGTCTCCATTTTCCATATGCACAATTTCAATGACCGCAGCAACCGGAGCAACACAAAACCCAATGAGTATGAGGCCAAGTATTAGATACAGCAATCCTTTTCGACCCATTTGATCCTCATCCTCCTTTTTCGCAACATGGCTGATAAATATGGTTGGCTCCATTACTGGATTGGCATTCTATACGGAAACGGTAATTTGGCAGTAAAGGCCGGGTAAAAACCAGAGAACGGTGAGAATTGGATTGCAAGGCAAGAATCACACGTAGTGGAATTTATGTCATATGGCCTTGCAACATTTTTTGGATACTGGTTTGATTCAGAATATACCGGCAATGTAAATAAGCTATATTTCGACAATGTAGAATATTCACGATTTTGGTAAAGTGTTCCTGCTGACACCACAGGAACTAATAACAGGCCAATAGCAACCAGGACAATTAAAATTTTGATTGGTGATCCCTTTACTATGGACATATGGTTTCCCCCATTATCGATACCTGAGTCACGGTCTATAATAAATTGTTAGGATGGGACAGGGTCAATGGTTTTGTCATTACGAATTTAATTTATCAAGAACCATTACCCAATATGAAATTCAAGGAAATCATTTTAGGCATCTTTATTTTATTAATTCTTTTTTTTGTTGTCCTTACAGTATTTCCTACACCTGTACATGATGTGTTGTACGGAAAATACGTAGATGGATCTGTTGCGGTTACCGCATTACATTCAGGAAATGATATTCTCGTCACAAATTACGGAGGTCCGGATCTGATTTACACAGAATACATAAAAGTCATTTATAATAACCAAACTTACCTTTTAAATCGGGAACTCGGTTCAACGCTCACTTTACCTTATAACGAGAAATACATCACTATTGATGTAGGAATATTGAAAACGCATTTATTGGGATCTGAAATTAAAGACTTCAATCGTACCTTTGATTTGACCGAAAAGGCAACGAGCTAAATACCAAAATTACTGGGTGTGAGTGGCCCTCTTCCACTCCACTGACACGGAAACAAATATTATTTAATGGTCCTATAAGGGCCAGGGATCCCATTTATGTTGTCAAGATGGTCAATTTTTGAAATCAGTGGATTGAAATCTATTTTGATAGAGTCATCTCTCCAAGGATCGTCCCCCACGTATTTCCATTGCGAAGTATTTGTTGTATTGCAGCGAGTGACATTTTTGAAATAATACAAATTAAATGGCTCATCATAACGTTCAATAAGGAATCCATAACAGGGTCCACCTTCGGTGTTTGTTATAACATCACCAACATTATATTTCGGTTGATGAATCGTGCATCCGCTGACAAATATCAGTGAAAATAGAAAGATGGCAATAATCCAATGTATGCGGCCCATTCCTTTATCCCCCTGCGAGGTTATTTTCCTCCAAAAAGCGAATATGCGATTTCAAAAACCCTATTTGTTAAATGAGGGATATATAGGGAAGATATTTCGAACATTGTTCATTGAGGCAATCTTCCTTAGATTTTTCAATGGTACTAATCCGTTAATCTGCCAATAGTCTTCACCATATTTTCCCGTATCTCTGCTGAATTCCTTTAAAACGTACGGTTGAATTAAATCTAAATTTGAACCAGGATCCAACCATATATGAACCGCTACTACATCTCCAACGATCTCTCCCTGATATCCGAGTTGGCTTGCCGGGATTATGACATTGATCCTAACCAGTGAATTGTATATATTTTGTTTAAAATCGGGACTAAATACAGGGAAATCTGGATTAATGAGAATTAAAAGATCTGTGGATATTTTTAATTCTTCAGGTGGCAGGGTTTTAATGTAAGCGTTTAAGATGTCTATTTGTTCATTTTGAATCGTTTCGTTCGATTCCTGACCCAGGCCGTTTTCTCCCGCATTTCCCCCCGGAGTATATTTGGATCCACTAAGGGAACTGGAAGGCTTTATACGATAATTTGCGACGGCATTCCCTGTTTTCGAATAATTTGTCGTATGGAATACCGTTGAAGAAGAAAGACCCATGGTAGGAATGAATGAAGGATTTGCCCCACTAACTGATGGGGAAATCGGAAGGGTGGGGGTTGCTCCCTTTGAAGGGGAATATGTGAATGGAATCGTCTTTGGAGTAACAACGGTAGATGTAGGAGTATAATTCACCACAGGTAAGGTCTTAATGGCCTTCTGGGTTGGAAAATAGTTGATGGTTTTTCCTGCGGATACTGCGGGGACGAATAGTATTCCGATAAGTGCGATGACGGCAAGAATCGCAATATAATGATTCAAGAATTTATTGGCCTTTGTCAAGGATAGTCCCCCATTATCGATACCTGAGTCACGGTCTATAATAAATTGTTAGGATGGGACAGGGTCAATGGTTTGCTTGCGGATTGTCATTTTTTAAGATATTTATAAAATTTCAATCACGCTAAACCCCAAAATTTATTGTTCCGTGCATCATTTTGACAATTATATGGGGAAACTATTTTTTGTTCTGTTGATTGGGCTGTTTCTTTTTGTTGCCGGATGTATGCAACCAGGTCCCGGTGGAAATAATACTACCATTACCACGGACTCAAAACCGGCTACGCCTGTCCCAACCTACGTTGAAGACAACTGGACCCCCGAACCTGTCGGGTTGTCAACATCCTACCCGGAATTTCCCCGGACGATGATGGTGTACCGGGTGATCCCCGAAGACCCAAGAGAAAAACTTGGGGAATTATCAAAGAAATTCAACATATCGGGTGATCTGAAGATGTACGATACCAGTTGGGTCATCGAGGAATACAATAGTACGAGCCAAGAGCAGTACGTATTATCCCTGATTCCTGAATCCGGATATTTCGAATATTCGAATTCAACCCGATATTTGGATGTGAATCCCCTTGATTCACCAGAATTTGTCCCGGATGACGATCAGGCCCGTAGAATTGGGGAGGATTATTTGAAAAATACAGGGCTGCTGCCTGACGATGCCATTTTTAATCAAATTGGACATGGCGGAGGAGAATCACATATTGGAAATATCACAACAGTTTCCAAAACTGTCGTCATCAGTTACATGCGGAAAATAAATGGAACGATAGTAAATGACCGTATGTCCGTAATGGTAGGGGGCGGAGGAGACATTCTGCGTGTAAGCAGCCATTGGCCGAAAGTCGAATCTTACAAAGAAATACCGTTGATTTCCCCCGAAGAAGCATTCAAAGAATTGCAGAGGAACGTTTCCTACGGTAATGTTACCAATATCAGTCTTGAATATTATTCAGGGACCCGTGACACACAATTGAGTTATATCCTCCCGGTCTATGTGTTCAGAGGGATGGGGCCTGGCTCGTGCGATGGTGAACAGGCATTTGAATACAAAATTATTGCTACACAAATAATGAATGAATCAGGGGCGATTCAGAGGTATGACTCATATTACTAGTCTATTTTTTTGGAGGGATTAAGCCGAATGACAACCAAAATTCATAGTATTTTTCCGATTATTCTAGTCCTGATTTTCTGCATATCATGTGGGTGTATCAATTCACAACCGTCGTCAGACAGAAACATTAC
>Ga0194039_1001620_pt1 | contig 11913 bp, 10 predicted proteins | sample JunL228m_MetaG_FD_148679 | JGI IMG/M metagenome (GOLD analysis project Ga0194039, IMG submission 148679) | Anoxic zone freshwater microbial communities from boreal shield lake in IISD Experimental Lakes Area, Ontario, Canada - Jun2016-L227-8m | ecosystem: Environmental > Aquatic > Freshwater >...
GTCCACCACCATCTTTTCTATCTATATGCACGCGAGTACCTAATTTCTCTTGGAATTCTACTTCTAATTCGACTATTTCTGGATCTGGCATAAATTCTTTTTTGCGAACTCGGTCAAAGGCAATTTTTCTGGCTAGCTTTTCGGCTTCACGAACTGTAATTTTCTTATATACAATTTCTTTAAACAAAACCAACTGTTCCTCTGGATGATCTGCGAGCATGAGTATCGGTCGTGTATGACCTTCAGTAATTTTACCTTCTGATAAACCATTCAAGATTTCTTCTGGGAGAGTCAAAATACGAATAGAATTTGATACATATTCCCTACTTCTACCCATTTTTTTGGCTACTTCGTTGTGAGTAAATTTAAATTCATTTACTAATTGAAAAAATGCCCGAGCACGATCAACAACATTTAAATCTTCCCGTTGTAGATTTTCAATAATCGCAAGTTCTAACTTCATCATTGAAGTGTCTCCTTCGCGTATTATTGCGGGAACCTGTGATACGCCTGCTAAAATTGCTGCTCGAAGTCTACGTTCTCCAGCGATTAATTCATATTCAGTCATAAAACCGCCGTCTGCCTTTTGTACTTCCATTCTGGACACTGTCAATGGCTGTAAAACGCCATATTGTTTTATAGATTCAGCTAAATCACGCAAGCGGGCTTCGTCAAAATCACGCCTTGGTTGATATGGATTTGGTTTGATTTTATCGGTATCAATCCAGAAAATTGAATTGGAATATATATTAGACATAAATTTATTTTAACATATTTTTAAAAAATAAAAAAACAGTCTCTTTTGAGATAAATGTTTATAATAAGTGCAAAAATTTTGTGCCCAGGGAGAGAATCGAACTCTCATGATGTTGCCATCAATAGATTTTGAGTCTATCGCGTCTACCAATTCCGCCACCTGGGCATAACTAGAATATTACTTTAATTATACTTAAAAATCAATTTATCCACAGGTTATATTTGCATTATATCATATATGAGATAATATATATGTATGCAAAAAAATATACAACAAAAGCAAATTGGAGATTTTATTAAAAATTTAAGAGAACAACGAGGCATGACGCAAGATGATTTTGCCAAAGCTCTCGCTACGTCTCAAAGTGCAGTCGCTCGAATGGAAAAAGGAGAACAAAATTTTTCCACTGAAATTTTATCAAAAATAAGTAACGTCCTCGAACACAAACTTGTTTGTATAAATGATTCGATTGATTTTGAAGTAAAGGGTGGAAAAAAATTGAGTGGTACTATTAAAACAAATTTTTCTAAAAATGGCTCTGTCGGACTTTTGTGTGCTTCCCTACTTAATAAAGGAACAACTACTCTTCACGGTATTGCTCGGATAGAAGAAGTGAACCGAGTGATTGAAATTTTAGAAAGCATTGGAGTACAAATAAAGTGGATTGATAACAATACTGTAATAATTACTCCTCCAAAACAGTTTAAATTAGAAAATATAAACGTAGAATCTGCTGTTAAAACTCGTTCTATCGTTATGTTTATGGGTCCCCTTATTCATTTTCTTTCATCTTTTTCTTTACCCCATGCCCAAGGATGCAATTTGGGCAAGCGTTCTATTTCTGCTCATATATATGCCTTGGATGAGCTTGGTATAAAAATCAAAACTACCAATAAAAGTTACGAAATAAGCACTAAAAAACTAAAACCTGCTGAAATAGTAATGTATGAAACAGGCGAAACTGCTTGTGAAAACATTTTGACGGCTTCAGCACTAATTCCAGGTAAAACGATTATTTTTTTTGCTAGCGCAAATTATATGGTACAAGAAATTTGTTTCTTCCTTGAAACCCTAGGAGTAAAGATAGACGGCATTGGCACTTCTACCTTAATCGTTCACGGAGTAAAAGAAATTAATAAAAATATTGAATATTGGAATAGTGAAGACCCAATCGAATCAATGATGTTTATTTCTGCTTGCATTGTTACAGATTCAAAACTTACTATTACTAGATGCCCGATAGATTTTCTTTCCCTAGAACTTGAAAAGTTAAAAAGGATGAACTTAAAATATAAAGTTTCTAAAATATATTATTCATATAATGGTCGCACAAAACTGGCTGATATAATCATTTTTCCAAGTAAATTAAAAGCTTTACCTGATAAAATTCACGCCAATAAATATCCAGGGATAAATATGGATAATTTGCCATTTTTTGTACCAATTGCGATAAAAGCCAAGGGTCAAACAATGATCCATGACTTCTTTTATGAAAATAGGGCTATATATTTCACTGAATTAAATCGTTTAGGGGCAGATATCACTCTTGCCGACCCCCATAGAGTCTATATTCAAGGTGGAACGCCTCTAAAACCTGCTCAAGTTGTCTGTCCACCCGCCCTAAGACCTTCGATGATAATCCTTGTTTCGATGTTGGGAGCCCCAGGAACCTCAATCCTGCGTAATGTATATATGATTAATCGTGGTTATGAAGAAATTGCAGAACGATTAAACTCCATCGGCGCAGATATAAAAATATTGAAATAATGAAAAAAAAGTCAAAAGTTATCGTAATACTTGGTCAAACGGCTACTGGAAAAAGTGATTTGGCTGTTAAAATAGCCCTTCGACTATGCTCAGGACAAGCTCAAAAATACGGCGGAGAAATTATATCTGCTGATTCTAGGCAAGTTTATAAAGACCTTGATATTGGTACGGGCAAAATTACTAAAAAAGAAATGCAAGGTATTCCGCACCACTTGCTTGATGTAACAAACCCAAAGAAAAAATTTACAGTTGTGGAATATCAGAAAAAAGCAATCTCTGCTATGGCAGAGATAATTAAAAAAGGCAAAATCCCTATCATTTGTGGAGGTACAGGTTTTTATATTGATGCCATAACAAAAGGAATAATTTTTCCAGAAATTCCACCCAGTAATAAACTTCGAAAAATTCTAGAGAAAAAAACTACCCTACAACTTTTTAAAATGCTCCAAAAATTAGATAAAGCTCGAGCAAAAGATATTAAAAACAAAAACGAACAGAATAATAGAGTACGACTTATTCGAGCGATTGAAATTGCTAAAACTCTCGGTAAAGTTCCTAAAATCATCAAGGACTCCCCTCCGTATAAATTTATAAAAATCGGTCTTTTTGCCCCAGCTGATATTCTAAAAGAAAAAATAAACGAAAGACTTTTTGCAAGAATCAAAGTCGGGATGATTAAGGAAATAGAAAATTTACATAAAAATGGTTTACCGTGGAAAAGAATGGAAGAACTCGGTCTTGAATATAGATATGTTTCATTATATTTACAAAACAAATTAACAAAAAAAGAAATGACCGAAAAACTAAATTCTGAAATTTATAAGTATGCAAAACGTCAAATGACATGGTTTAAAAGAGATAAAGATATAATTTGGTTTGATGCATCAAAAAAGAACTTTAAAAATGTATTACCATATCTATAGGAATAGATTAAATATAAAAAAACCCCAGTAAAAACTGGGGAGTGAGTTGAAAATAATCATTCAGGGGAAATAAAGTTCCCCCTTTTGACCGAGAGCTCTCTGTCCTCCTCGGTGGTCTCATCAGATATGGGAGACCCGAATGTAATCTCTTTGTTTTTTTCTCCATCTTCTGTGGGGATGTTGTACCCGAGATCCGGAAAGACCGGGATCCCGTCATTCGCTTTCTTTTTTGTCATATCTTTAAGATTAAAGGGTTTTTGTGCTTTTTTAAATAATACAAAACTTAAACAAAAAGTCAAATACACATAGAAAAAATCATTTCCCTATATCTTTACGATATTTCATTCCATGAAACCCCATCTTGCTTACAGCTTCATAGGTTTTATTGACAGCCTCTTCTTTGGTTTTACCTGCTGCACTTACTACTAATACTCTTCCTCCGTTTGTGACAAGATTGCCATCTTTTAAAATGGTTCCTGCGTGAAATATCACTACCTCTTCATTTTTCTCAGCCAATTTTATCCCATCTATTATTTTCCACTTTTCATAATTTTTTGGATATCCATCTGAAACCAAGACAACAACACAAGAAAACATTTTTTTCCAATTTATTTTTATTTGGCTCAGATTCCCATCGATACATGCATCAATTATGTCTAATAAATCTGTATCTAAAAGTCTAACATATGCTTCTATGGCCGGGTCACCAAAAGAAGCATTGCATTCTAGTATTTTCATTCCACTATTTGTCCGTATAAGTTCTGGATAAATTATTCCTAAAAATGTGTTTCCATCACTGCTCATCCCTGACAACATTGGGGTAATTATTGTATCTTCTATTTTTTTAAAAAGCTCGATGTCAGCAAAAGGAAGCGAAATAATAGCTCCCATACCTTTCGTATTTGGTCCTTTATTATTTTCGTTCAGACGTTTAAAATCTTGCACTATTGGTAATATTGAATAATTTTTGCCATCAGTAAATGCATGTATAGAAACTTCAGAGCCAAGCAAAAGTTCCTCTATTATTGCTTCGTTTCCGGCTTCACCAAACTTTCTTTTAATTAAAATATCATCAAGGGCAAAAAGTGCTTCATCTAATTTTTCACATATAAAAACACCATTTCCTGGAGTTAATCCATTTACTTTGATAACTAACGGTAGTGGATGACTTCTGACATAATCTTCTGCCTTTTTATAGTCATTAAAAATTTCAAATTTTGCAGTAGGCAAATTACAACGTTCCATAAAATGCTTCGCAAAAGATTTTGAAGATTTTACTTGAGAAGCTTGCTTTGTCGGCCCAAATATTCTTAAACCGTCTTTTTTAAATTCATCAACTATCCCTAATGCAAGCGAACTCTCTGGTACAACAATGGTCAAATCAACCTTTTCTTTTTTAACAAATTCTTTAAGTTCCAATATGTCTATAGGCCTAATTTGCACATTTGTGCCTAAATCTTTAGTACCAGCATTCCCTGGTGCAAAATAAAGCTCCCCACACCTTGGTGATTGTGCTATTTTCCAACCCAAAGCATGTTCTCTAGCGCCACCTCCTATTATTAAAATCCTTTGTTTCTTAATCATTTGCTTATATTGTAATATAATTTTTAACAAAAAACATCTTTTTAGTTATAAGGTTAGGGCCAAAATTAGCCTTTTTTTATTTGCTTTTTCCTCTATTGTGTATTAAACTAACATTATGTCACAAGATAGACTTATAAAACTCGCTTGCGGAACTTGTAAGAGGATCAATTATTGGTCTAGTAAAAACAAGAAGCTTGTCACGAAAAAAATAGAGCTTAAAAAGTACTGCAAATGGTGTCGTAAAAACACAAAACACAAAGAAATTAAAAAGTAACTTTTTAATCTTTTCTAGTGTGATACAATAAATGTGCAGTAAGTGTTTACTGCATGTTCTTTATTTTGAATGGATCAGTTTTTAAAAACAAGATCCTAAGAAATGTATTAATATTTATATTTTTACATTTTTGTCCAGCTCCACTTTCTTGATTAGGTTAAAAAATAAACTTAATTAAAAAAGTGGAGCTTGGATGGGCGATTAGTTAAGTGGTATAACTACGGTCTCCAAAACCGTTGTCGGGAGTTCGATTCTCTCATCGCCCGCTGTATTTTATCTTAAAAGAGTTTTGAATATATGTTAGAATAAAAACATGATACTTACTACACATGCTGTAACCGGAGCAACATTGGCCACATTGTTTCCAACTCATCCGATCATTGGTTTTGCTGTCGGTTTTTCTAGCCATTTTCTTTTAGACGCTATCCCCCATTGGGATTATTCTCTTAGAAGCATGAAAGGTGACGACAAAAATCCCATGAATACAGACATGATCATAAACAAGGATTTTTTAAAGGACTTGTTGAAAATCGGAGCTGATGGGGTTTTAGGATTATTGTTTTCTTGTGTTTTACTTGGCATTATCTTTCATAACTCTTTTTTTATAATTCTATTGGGTGCCATGGCTGGGATGATTCCAGATGCATTACAGTTTTTTTATTTTAAATGGAAACACGAACCGTTATTGAGTTTACAACGTTTTCATATATGGGTTCACCCAAAAATTAACCTACACGATAGACCGGTTGTTGGTGTTTTATCACAAGTAGTACTTATTTGTTTTGTTGTTTTTATCCTATTTGTTTCTTAAAAAGAAATTTTATTTAAATGTTATAATTAATTATGTAATAATTAAAGTTTTCCAACGTCTTTATTTATATGAAAAAAATATTAATTTATATTGTTTTAGTTACAGTTGTTTTAATTGGAATCATTGTTTATTTTGTGAATACTAAGAAGGAAGAAGTTGCTATAATTCCAACACCCAAAGAACCAATTGCTATGTGCTATCAATATCAAAAAGAAACGTCACGTGGTTTTGTTGACCGTGTATGGCTAGAAATGAATATCACAGGAGACAATGGCAATAAAGTAACAGGAGAATATCAAACTCTTTTAGCAGAAAAAGATAGCAAAGTAGGTACATTTACTGGGACAATTGGTCCGATGAACCCAGAAATTAGTGGCAGAATCGCTGATGTTTGGTGGGATTCATTAGGTGAAGGTATGCGGGTAACAGAACAATTGAGAATTTTATTTGGCGAAGGTAGTGCTACTGCCCTAGGTGGTGAAATGGTAGATCGAGGAGATGGGACATATATTTACAAAGATATTACAAAATTAACACCTGGGATTCAAATGTCGCAGATTGATTGTGGAAGATTGCAAGACCAAAATCTAGTTGAAAAATATGTTCGTGAAAATATTAATACAATAGTGAAAGAAAAACCTGTTTTAGGAGGTTCATGGTATGCTACTGTTATAAATATAAATCCATTAACAAAAAGTGGAACGATGCTGTTAACCTATGAAGATGGTCACATCCAAAGAAAATCAGAATTTAATTACACAATAAATGGCACGCAAATAATAGTCACTCCAAAAATATAACAAAAGAGCTATCTAAAATAATAAACAAAGTTTTTTATTTTCTATCAAAAAATACAAAATTATAGTAGAATAAGACCCAATGCAAAAAAGTTATAAATATTTAGGAACTATTAGTGTTTTCTTTGTTTCAGTATTACTAATATCAAATGTAGCCTCGACAAAAATTGTCGATTTTAATTGGTTCACTTTTGACGGAGGAACTCTTCTTTTTCCACTTAGTTATATTTTTGGAGATATTCTTACTGAGGTTTATGGATATAAAAGAACACGACCTGTGATTTGGCTTGGCTTTTTTATGGCACTTTTAATGTCTATTATTTTTATAATAGTTGGCAAGTTGCCATCTGCTCCAGGATGGAACAACCAAATTGCATATGATGCAATACTAGGATTGACCCCAAGAATTGTGGTTGCTAGTCTTGCTGCATATTTCTGTGGAGAATTTTCTAATTCATTTGTATTAGCAAAAATGAAAATATGGACAAGAGGCAAAATGCTTTGGATGAGGACAATAGGATCTACTATAATAGGAGAATTTGTAGATAGTATTATTTTTATCACAATAGCGTTTTGGGGGATTCTACCAAATTCATTATTAATAACACTAATAATCTCAAATTACATATTTAAAACTGGAATTGAGATATTATTTACTCCGGTTACATATAAAATAATCAATTTTCTTAAGAAAAAAGAAAACGAGGATTATTACGATATAAATACAAAATTTAATCCCTTTTCTATACAATAACTCTCGGCAAGAGTGGGTTCAAACGAGTTACAACTTCATAATTTATAGTATCTATTTTTTTGGCGATATCTTCTGCTGTTATTTCTTTATCTCCTTGCTTACCTATAAGTACAACTTCATCTTCTATGGATATATCTTTCAAGTGAGTTACATCTACCACAAACATATTCATTGCTACTCGCCCTAAAATTTTACATTTTGTACCTTTTATTAAAATTTCTCCAATATTTGATAATCCTCTATCGTATCCATCGGCATAACCTATAGGCACCACAGCTATTTTAATGGGTTCATAAGTCATATAAGTCAAACCATAACCCACAGTATGCCCTGCTGGTAAATTTTTTACTTGAGCAACCTTCGTTTTAAAAGATAATACTGGTTTTAATTCAAGTTTTTCCTTATATAGATATTTTATATGCTCACTCGGCCACAAGCCATATATCCCTATACCTAAACGGACAAAAGTATTTAAACTTTTGTTTTTTTCATAAACTAAAAGCCCGGAAGTGGCTGAAATATGGGTTTGTAAATTTTTAAAGCCAAATTTTTCTGCTAATTTTATTGCTTCTTCATATTTTTTTATTTGTTTTTGTGCATGGGTGAAATTGTTTGTGTCTTCTATGTTTGCAAAGTGCGCATATAAACCAGTAAGTTTTACATTTTTACAATTTTTTACTTCTTTGAAGAATTCTTCTAATTCTTCTTTCATAAATCCTTCTCTCCCTAAATACGCATCTACTGATGCATGAACTTCTTGTTTTATTTTTAATTTTTTAGCTAGCTCATTTATTTCTTTTAATTTTTCAATAGAAAAAACGGACAAAATACAATCGAGTTTTATGGCTTCAGACAAATCTTCTTTTTGAATATAACCCAAAACAAATGTCTTTTTCTTTGTTACTTTTCGCAATAATTTAAGCTCTGAAAAACTATTTACTTGAAAATAATCAGAATGTGGTTCTAAAATTTTAGCGACTTCATTTTGCCCATGACCATACGCATTCCCTTTTATTACTGCAATAATCTTCGTATTTTTTGATACTGATTTTAGTGCTTTGAAATTGTGTATCAAATTTTTCTCAGATAACTCTATATAAGAAATAGGCAAGTTTTTTTGCATCTTATTAAACAGTAGTTTTTAATTTTTGGTCTCTTTTAAATCGTGCTATAGCAAGGTCAATCAATTTATCTAAGAGTTTCGGTAAGGAAAGTCCAGATGCTTCCCACATTTTTGGATACATACTTATCGCTGTAAAACCAGGTAATGTATTTATTTCATTCACGATAATTTTATTATTTTTTGTCACAAAAAAATCTACTCGTCCCATACCTTCACAACTTAAAGTTTTAAAAACTTTTACAGCCATCATTTGTATTTCTTTTATTGTCTTTTTGGGTAATTCTGCGGGTATCTTGCATACTGATTTATCGTCTATATATTTTGAATTATAAGAATAAAAATCAGCATTTGAAATTATTTCTCCAGGCAGAGATGCCAAAGGATTTTCATTTCCCAAAACAGAGCATTCTATTTCCCTACCATTGATATTTTCTTCAATGACAACTTTATTATCATACTGAAATGCATCTTTTAACCCAGCATAAAATTCTTTTTCGTTTTTTACTTTATGAATACCAACCGAAGATCCAAGATTGGCAGGTTTAATAAATAAAGGTAAACCTAATTTTTTTGAAATTTCTTTAAATGAAATCTTCGCTGTTTTTTCCACTGCTATAAATTTACCAATCGGAATACCAGCTTCTCGAAAAAGTCTTTTCATCACGTCTTTATCCATTCCGACAGCCGAACCAAGCACGCTCGGACCAATAAAAGGTATTCCAGCCAATTTTAAAAATCCCTGCATACTACCATCCTCACCAAATGGACCATGCAATACTGGGAAAATAACGTCTAGTTTTTCACAGTTTTTCAAATCACGCATACTCACTAAAGCACCAGATCCCTCGGTAGTAAGAATTACTTCATTATTTGATTTATTGAGTTTGATTAGTTTTGGGTCATTATTATTTAATAAATAATTTGAAATATTACCCAATAACCACTTGCCATTTTTATCTATACCAATCGGTATAATTTCATATTTCTTCTTATCTAAAAAATTAATAACATTTTTAGCAGACTGCAAAGAAACTTCGTGCTCTGCAGATTTACCACCGAAAAGTACGCCTATTTTTAGCTTCTTTTTTGCCATTTTTCCAGTATAACATTTCTGTTTAGAAATAAAAATATAGCTTAAATATCAACACTTTTGTCCGATCGTCTAAAAATGTTATTTTAATATACTTCTTGTTGGTAACATCTTTCACAATAAATAATCTCTGGTCTATCTGGAGCGTAACTTGTTTCAAATTCATTGAAACATCCTTCTCTCATGCATTTTCGATGCCAGAGTTTTGGAGGTAATATTTTTGCAAATCTTTCATAGTATCTGCAATTAGAACATTTGTTTGGAATTGGAATGTTGTGTTTTTTATAAAACTGAAACTCATCTTTGGTTAAACGAAAAGCTGTCATACATTGATGGTTGCACTTGCCTTCATCCAAGCAACCTAAAACTTCATCAAGAATTTCTTCTTTCACATCTTTGATATTATCTGGGATATCTTCGGCTTTAATACTAATTGTATAATTTTTTGGCTCAGGGTCTTTCCATCTATATCCCATTTTTAATGCTTCTTCTTTGGTAAGTGGTAAAAAATCCTGCGCACAAGTTTCGTTATACGCGAACGCAGATAATTCTATGGGGAAAAATTCCCCATACTTATATACCCTCCCACCTTTATCAATATATGGCATTTCTTCCATGTGTTTTTTAATCTTTTTAATTAGTTCTTCATATTCTTTTTTCTTATATATTTTATTTAAAATCACATTTTCTTTATTTTTTATACTTATACACCCAAAAAGTTTTTTTGATGACATGCAATATTCTAGATACTCTCCATCTCGAACCTGATTCATTGCTGAGTATGAAAATTTAACATTATAATCATTCAAACATCCGGTAGTATACTCATATATTAGCTCTGACCATCCACCAAAAAATGTGTCCAAGGAATCTTTCATTCCAATAGAACGATAATTATATTTTAAATTTTCACTATTAGAACACTCAAAACAATCTTTGCAATTCTTCGCGTTTAACAAATTATTCCCTGTAGAATCAACTGATTTTGTGATATTAGCAAAACGATAGATAGCTTTTTTACAAAGATCATCAAATTCTTTTATTAAAATTCCTCTAGATTTTCTACTTCCTAAATTTAACTTTTCAATCTCCTTAAAATAATCTTCCTTAGAATATTTCTTATTTCTAAAATAAAATTCTTTATTTCTTAAGTTAGAAGAGAGGACGCAATTACTACAATTTACGCAATCAATTAAAAAATACGAATCTAGACAGTTCCTCGAAAGAATAAGATTTTGAGAATTATAATTTTTTTCACACTCAATATTTTCATATAAACCGTTCGACTCTATTATGTTATAACTATCTAAGATATCATATGATTTATCAACAATTCTTGAATAGAATATGTTTTCTGATCCTAAAACAACTGAAGTGGATAAATAAACATTTTTTGACTCACCTACCATATTTGAATAAGGAGAATTCAAAGTACTTCTCTGCCAAAGACCAAGGCGAGGAACAACAAGAGAAAGATCTTTCCATTGCTCAAAAAAGTTTTTAGAAAAGTCATAATCACGCCCGTAGGAAGTCGCATCCCAATTATCAGAATACCAGCATTCTTTGCAATATACAGGGGAAATAGCATCTTTGGGATACATAGATATCATATCTTTTTGACATAAATCACAAGCGCGTTTATATAAAGTCCGTTCATTCCGCCAAGTCATTCGTCTTTGGAATCTGCATTCTGGACAAAATGTCGGAGGAGGAACTTTTATGCGTTCATAAAATCCAAAATCATCACTAGTTATTTCAAAATTTGTTTTGCAATTCTGACATTCTTTATTCATAGACCATCTATCCATCTAAAAAATCTGGCTTCTAATTTTAGATATTTACCCTCCATCTTTTTAAACCACTTTGTTAATGATTTTATCTTTCCTTCATCTCTCAAGATTCCATACACAAAAACAGAAAAAGCTATAAAAAGACCCAGTAATGCTAAAATAAACATAACTGTAAAATTAAAATAATACCATACCATTCCTGCCACAATTAATACCAATAAAACAGCTCTTAAATCCATATTT
>Ga0194039_1001621_pt1 | contig 11912 bp, 9 predicted proteins | sample JunL228m_MetaG_FD_148679 | JGI IMG/M metagenome (GOLD analysis project Ga0194039, IMG submission 148679) | Anoxic zone freshwater microbial communities from boreal shield lake in IISD Experimental Lakes Area, Ontario, Canada - Jun2016-L227-8m | ecosystem: Environmental > Aquatic > Freshwater >...
CTCCAAGGATCAGGAACATTTGTTAGGTATGGGAAATCCGTACCCCAAACATCTGAAGCTTTCTGCGTTACTCCTCCAGTAGATGAGGAAAAGTAAACGCTTATAGGATTTCCTTGATAAGTAATGATTTGGCCAGAGGTCGCGTCTACTGCAGCTTTCCATATGGCGCCGTATGTTGCTTCCGATTCCTTGGAGAATCCAACAAAGTTTTGGTCATATTTTGAATTGTAAATATTGCAATCGCATTCTTTTCGAAGCGATCCCATACGAGAAAGTCCGTAGGTTCTTGATGCAATCGCTTGAGAGGCAAGAGCAGCGTCTGGCCACGAGGAAGACATTTCACTTATGCCATATATGTATTGGTCATTAAGACGCAGAGTCGTCGTTAATTCAATCTTGTTTAGGACATCCTTGAGGTTGACCTCCCCATAACCAAGTTTTGTTGTTGTGCCACCGTTATTGAGAGTGATGATTGTTCCTGGATCCCACTTTACGTTCCAAGCACTAGCAACCGGGATCACGATCGCTTTTTGTTTTGGGGCAGAGATAGTTGGGGAAATAACCTTGGTGACAACTGCAAATTTGAGCGTACTTCCGATAGGAATTGTGGCGACTGGGGTTCCATCGCTTTTGTTCAACGAAATTGAACCGCTCGAATTTGTAATGGTGATGTAAGTAGCTAAGTGGGCGATATTGACTCTGATATTTCCTAAATCGGGATTTGCCGTAATTGTTGTGCCTGGAAAAAAGTAATTAGTAATGTCACTTGAGCTCTTTCCTTCAAGCGCTAATCCTTTTGCGCCGATTTGGCTGAGGCCAACGCCATGCCCAAATCCACTTCCATTCACATAGAAACGCTCTGGTACTCCGGCGGCTTGCGCAGAAGTAGAAGTTGCGAATAAGAGTAGAACGGCAAATAACTTTTTCATGAAATTAATTTTCGTGGAGAGGTGAGGTAGCCAGCGCCCCAAGAAATATGCATCGTGGCAAGAACAGCGGGTAGCGTTACTTTTTCAGAAAAAGTTTTCCCGATAAAAAATGCGCCGGCAAGTACGGCCGTTGCGTACGAAAGAGCTGGTAATAAATAATATGGATGAATGAACATGCCAGCAAGCAATGAAAGAGCGATAATAAGTGTTGCCAAAGGCGGAGCTATGTATCGATAATTCGCCGTACCTTTATGTGTTCGCACAACGGCGTGGCGCCAGCGACCATATTCAAAATATTGTTTTGCTAAAGCTTGCAAAGTTGGGCGAGGACGATAAGTAACTACAAGGCGCGGATCAAACCAGATGATTCCACCGCTCTGTCTGAGTCGATAATTAAGCTCCCAATCTTGAGCACGCGTAAATCGCTCGTCATACAAACCAACTTCAAGCAAAGCGCGCTTTTTGAAAACACCTAAGTAGACAGTGTCAGCCGGTCCCGCTTTTCCTCCGATATGAAATCGCGCGCCGCCAACTCCAAGTGGAGATCGCATTGCAGTTGCGACCGCACGCTCAAAAGCACTTTTGCCTTCTGCTGCCATGATTCCGCCAACATTTACTGCGCCGGTTTCTTCCATAATTTCAACTGCGTCTTGTATATATGTCTCTGAAATCTCAGCATGCCCATCAATTCGACAGATGATTTCAAAATTCGCCTCTTTAATGGCCAAATTAAGTCCTGCTGCCGTGCGACCAGTTGGGCTATCCACTAAGACAACTCGTGAATCCTTCTGACGAAGGCGCTGAGCAATCTCATTTGTCCTGTCTCTTGATGGCCCAAGAGCGAGAATGACTTCTAAATCTCCTGGATACTTTTGCTCAAGGATTGCCTCAATTGCGTGCTCTAGAAAGCGCTCCTCGTTAAGGATTGGGAGAACGACACTCACGCCGGGAAATTTCACGCTCCCAAGGTACCGTTTAGGAGCACTACAATTTGTTTAATGGCACTCAAAATCTCTGTGATTGGCACCGGATATCTCGGCGCGACTCATGCTGCCTGCATGTCTAGTCTTGGCTTTGAGGTCATCGGCATCGACGTAGATCCATCCAAGATTGCCACTCTTTCACATGGAGAGATTCCATTTTACGAACCAGGACTAGACACTCTTCTTAAGGAGCAAGTTGCCTCTGGAAGACTAAAATTTTCATCTGACTTTAGCGATGCCGCTGATTGTGATGTGCATTTTATTTGCGTAGGTACCCCCCAGGTAAAAGATGGCCTCGCCGCCGATATGACTTTTGTAAACGCCTCACTGGAAGCAGTTGGAGCAATTGTAAAAAAAGGAGCGCTAGTAGTTGGAAAATCTACAGTTCCTGTTGGAACAGCTGCCAGATTGCGCGCTCGCTTACTTGAGATTAATCCCCAGGCAGATTTAGCCTGGAATCCAGAATTCCTGCGAGAAGGTTTTGCTGTTGAAGATACTTTGCGCCCTAATCGCCTCGTCGTTGGAGTCACAAACGACCGCGCTGAATCAATTCTTAAAGAAGTTTACGCATCCAACCTGGCCGATAACACGCCTTGGGTAAGGGCAGATTTACCAACAGCAGAGTTGGTAAAAGTTGCAGCAAATTCATTCTTGGCAACAAAAATTTCATTTATTAATGCAATGGCTGAAATATGTGAAGCAGCAGGCGGAGATGTGACTGTCCTTGCGAAAGCAATCGGATACGACCCTCGAATAGGAAGCCGCTTTCTACAAGCTGGTATCGGTTTTGGTGGCGGATGTTTACCGAAAGACATCCGCGCATTTATGGCTCGCGCGCAAGAACTTGGCGCCGAACAAGCAGTCGAATTCTTGCGTGAAATTGATGCAATCAATCTACGTGCTCGCCAGCGCGTCATCGAATTGGTGCGAAAAGATTTATCTGAAGACCTTCGAGGAAAGAAAATTGCAGTTCTCGGGGCCGCATTTAAACCTGATAGTGATGACGTTCGTGATTCACCCGCCCTTGATATTGCAGTACAAATTCAAGCAGCAGGAGCGCTTGTAACGGTTCATGATCCAAAGGCAATGGCGAATGCCCAGAAGCGCTTCCCTGTACTTAATTTTGCCTCAACCATTGAGGAATGCGTCTCTGGAGCTGAAATCGTTCTGCATTTAACCGAGTGGAAGATTTACAGAGAAATAGATCCCACAACACTCAAGAATTTAGTCAGCCAAGCAATCATGATTGATGGGCGAAATGCTTTGGACCGTGAAAAATGGTTGGCCGCAGGTTGGAAATTTAGGGCTTTGGGACGCTCTTAGAAAGAGATTCTGTTTTCGCGACTTCCATAAGTTCAGCAACTTTTGCCGACACCGCAGCATCAGTACTTCCAATAATTCTGGCGGCAAGCAAGCCAGCATTCTTAGCGTTTCCAATGCCTACTGTTGCAACTGGAATTCCTGCCGGCATTTGAACAATGGAAAGAAGTGAATCCATTCCATCTAAGTACTTAAGCGGAACAGGGACTCCAATGACTGGAAGTGTTGTTGCCGCCGCAACCATCCCTGGAAGATGCGCGGCGCCGCCGGCACCTGCAATGATTACTTTGAAGCCGGATGATGCTGCGCCTTTTGCGAAAATCATCATTTCTTCTGGAGTGCGATGCGCACTTAGAACACTTGCTTCATAAGAAATACCGCACTCATCTAGAACTTTTGCGGCAGCTTCCATGACAGGCCAATCAGAATCAGATCCCATAATGATTGCAACGTGCTTACTCATCGACCGCTCCGCTCAGGTAGTCAAGTGCATGCTGCACTTCATGGCGTAATTCTACGAGGTCACTTCCCAATAAAGTGACATGGCCAATCTTGCGACCAGGGCGAACTTCTTTTCTGTAATGATGGAATTTCAAGCCAGGCGTGCGTGCCATTAAGTGGAGATATGGGCGATACATATCAGTCTTTTCCCCTCCGAGGATATTTCCCATTACAGCCCATGGTGAAGTGAGAGCGGTATCCCCGAGCGGCAGATCCAAAACCGCACGTATATGTTGTTCAAATTGAGAAGTAACTGAACCTTCAATAGTCCAGTGCCCAGAATTGTGTGGTCTCATCGCCAATTCGTTGATGATTAAGTGATCTCCAACCCTGAAGAGTTCCACAGCCATGACTCCGACGAGTGAAATTCCCTGTGCAATTGTGAGAGCGATTGACGCTGCGGCGCTGGATAGTTCATCTGTAAGTTCTGGCACCGGAGTTACTGTTGTTGTGCAAATTCCATCTTCTTGAATCGTCCATGTTGCGGCCCATGTTGCAGCCTGTCCATGAGGTGAACGTGCGACCATAATGGCAATTTCGCAATCAAATTCAAGCATCTCCTCGAGCAAGAGAGTCTTTCCAATTTCCTTATGAATTGACGAAAGTTCTTCTGGAGTTTTTACTACAAATACTCCGCGTCCGTCATAACCTCCAGTGATTGTCTTGGCGATCAGTGGAAACTTTATTGAAGTATCGCCACCTGAATATTCCTGCCATTTCGGATTAGGAAGGTTTAGCTCATCCATTTTCTTTCGCATCTCCACTTTATTTTGGGAGTAAATAAAAGAATCTGAACGCGGATAAACCTTGATTCCATTCTGTTCCAAGTTTTTGATTACAGATTGCGGAACTTGTTCGTGTTCAAAAGTTACGACATCGCACGTTCGAGCAAAATCTAGAACTGCTTGGGCGTCATTTGGATTTCCGACTACGTGTTCGCAAATTTGTGCGGCGCTGTCGGTTGAGTCTTGAGCCAGAAGGCGGAGATTAATTCCCATTTGCGTTGCGGGTGCTGCCATCATGCGAGCAAGTTGCCCTGCACCGATTACGCCTAAACGAGGAAATGTCACTTGCGAAGTTTACTGGCCGATTTGTTCATCGTAGCCACGCAAAGTTGCAAGATGGCGGTTGTACTCGGCCAATTCGTCATCTTCGCCCATGGCATCAGCTCGATCTGCTGCCCTATCAATCCTGTTTGCCTCACGCGAGTCATCTCGCACCCATTGAATGAATGTGGCAACTAGGGCAACGAGAATTGGGATTTCGCCCATCGCCCAACCAATAGATCCGCCAAGGTGTTGATCAACCAACAGATCCGTATTCCAATTTCGGTGCAATGATGCGAAATAACCACCATCTAAAAGCGATGATGTTGAGAGCAGGGCGATTGAGAAGAAAGCATGGATGCTCATTGCTGCAAAAAGAATGATTATGCGAACGATGTGCGGCACTTTTCGAGGATTTGGATCGACGCCAATTATCACGTGGAAGAAAAGGTATCCAGCAAGCAAAAAGTGAATATCCATAATCACGTGACCGGTGTGACTGCGCATCATTGCGCCAAAAAGTGGAGTCATGTATAACAAGAAAAGAGAACCATCAAATATTGCCAGAGCTACAACCGGATTTGTATAGAAGCCCATCACCTTGGAATGTATTAGCGTTATGACAGAACCACGTATTCCTCTTTCATCATGAGTGCGACCAATCGGCAGCGTTCGAAGCGCCAGAGTGATTGGCGCACTCAGCACAAATCCAATTGGCGCAATCATTCCAAGAATCATGTGAGCGATCATGTGATAAGAAAATGCATACTGGGCATAAATTCCAATGCCACCACTTGTTGCGTAATCTGCAAACCCAACTCCGCAGAAGAATGCAATTGTGCGACCAACAGGCCATTTATCTCCGCGGCGGGCAAGCAAGACAAGACCCCGGATATAAAGTGCGCTCACAATTAATAGGATTCCGAGAAAGAGAACATCCGGAGAATACGACCAGAATAAACGGCTCAAATTTGGCGGTTGTAAGGGAAGCGTCTTAACTTCGCGAGAAGGGGGTTGCAACGTTGAAAGCCATCCACCTACTGCAATCGTTGAAACCATAACAACAATTTCCATACCGAGCAGTGAGTATGTTGCATTCGCCTTCTTTGCAATGATGTAATCGCGGTGCCGTGAACCAAAAGCTATAAGTAGGACCGTCAATACAAACTTCAAAAGCACAAGAGAGGCATATGGCGAGTTCCACGCAGCAAGAAAATTCAATCTGCTGTAAGCATTCAACGCACCACTTATAGAGACAATGATTGCTGCCCAAAGAGCAAAAACGCTAAAGCGAGAAAGTGAATTAGCCCGTTCTTCTGGAGAGATAATAAAGAGGCCAAGTACTCCTCCTGCCCAAAGAGTTATAAAAATAACGTGGAAGACAAGTGATCCAATTGCTATTGAATGGTTGCTTAAGCCGCTGGAATGGCTTTGAAACACAGGAAGAATTGTGACTAGAAGCGAGAAGCCAAGAGCCCAATAAGTTGCTCCCACCTTTTTCGCACGCTTCAAGAGTAGAAGTACGAAAAGCGCGATTACGAATTGAGCAAGGAATGTATGGCCAATAACCGTGTGAAGGACAAAGTATCTCAAAAGCGCTTCGCTAAACGCTTCTGTGAAGCTGCCCCCTAAGACCACCGCCAATTCCGTAAAGACAGAACCGACAATTGTGACTAGCCAGATAAGCAGAGCAAGCTCGGCTAACTTCTTAACTCGGAGCCCCTCAACTTGAAGGAACCCCTTTTTCTCTTCAATAAAAAAAGAGACGGCGAATAACAATCCGATTGTGCAGGTGGCAGCCAGGAGGTTGAAATCTTTAATGATCGGAGAGAGGATTGCAACAAAAGTATTAGAGGTTGAGTGTGCATGCGACAACGCTTGAATAAACAATATCTACTCTTACCTATTCTTTACGTGTGCTCGGCGCGGATTTCTTCTTGGTGGATTTACGCTTCCTCTTCTGGCCTTGGCGCCAAAGTGCGCGTGCATACCAAATAAGGAAAAGAAGAACTGCGCAGCCTAGTAAGAAAATTACAACAACAAAGATTGCCGCCCCGTGACTTGAAGCCGTCTTGCCAGCAGTATGAGAAGAAGTCGGGCTTGGCGTAGGAGTTGCTGATGAAATTGCTGCAGGTGCGTTATACACAAAAGTAAAGGAACCTTGAAGCGGATCTTCGCCCGAAGCAAGCAATGTGTAAGAAACCGTGTAGACGCCTGCAGTCGTTAACGGTTTGAGCCCGACGACCAAAGAAGTGTCGGCAACTGTTACTGACCCATCATCAATTGCATTTCCTTTTGGATCTACAACCGAAAGTTGATTTCCATCTGCCTGAAGGCTTGATGTGCCCACAACCGAAACAGCATTCGGGGCAGCCACTAGAACGGAGCCCGAGGTAGGTGATGTTGAGACCAAAGTGTTTGCGTGTGCTGGGGTCGAGATAGACAGCGCTAGAGCGAATGTCGCTGCAATTACACGCAGTTTCATGGTCTTCCCTTCACCGATTAGGGGCAATCTTCTCACTTCCTTACAATACGGGGTATGCCTACGTACGAATACGCTTGCAACGCTTGCGAGCACGCTTTTGAGCTCCTGCAGTCATTTAGCGATGCTCCAATAACGATATGTCCAAAATGCGGAGGCGAAGTTCGTAAGGTTTATGCAAATGTGGGAGTCGTTTTTAAGGGCTCAGGTTTTTATAAGACTGATTCGCGGGCTAAACCAGCCGCCGAATAATTCCTAGTAATGCGGCGGGCGATCTCGCTTAATCTCTTCATCTCTTGAGTTTTCAGATGCAACTTCAGAGGCTTCCTTCTGTTCTTCATCTGCAGTCTTTGCAGGAATCAAAGGTTTAATTATCTTTTCACTCACAGTTTAAGTGTACTCCGGTCAATGCGGGCAATTATGGATGGCAGAATAATCCCATGTTTATAAGCCTCGGAAAGTTCATTGTGCGCCGGAAGAAGTCAGTCTTTGTACTCTTCATCATCGCGATAATCGCAGCAGGTGGAATTGGATCCCTTGCCTTTGCAAAGCTTGATAGCGGTGGATATTCAGATCCCAAGAGTGACTCAGCTAAGGCTGCTACTTACATCAGCGACACCTTTCATGTGAAGGATCCTGCCGCCATTTTGGTTGTGCGCTCAAATAATGACGTGACAGACCCAGTTGCCGTTTCAGATGCAGCCTCGCTCGAGAGCGCAATCAAAGCCGAAAAGGGCGTTGCAAAAACTCTCTCTTATTGGAGCGCCGGTGGAGCGCCAACACTCGTCAGCCAAGACAAGAAGGCTGCATATTTTTTCATCTACTCAACGCAAGCCGATCCTCTGAAGGCAAAGGATCTTGGAAAAATAATCGAGACCAAATATGAAGGAACTTACAAGAGCTTCCGTGTTTATGCAGGCGGCATCTCAGTTTTTAATTATGCAATAAGTACAAAGATTTCAAAAGACTTAGCCGTAGCAGAATCACTATCGATTCCTCTTACTTTTATTCTGCTTGCTTTTGTATTCGGAAGTTTGATTGCTTCGGCAATGCCGCTGGTTGTTGGTCTTAGCGCGATTCTCGGAGCTTTCTTCTTTATCTATCTCATCACGTTATTTACGGGAGTATCCATTTTTGCCCTCAATCTCATTACAGGAATGGGACTTGGGCTTGGAATTGATTACGCACTTCTAATTGTGAATCGCTTCCGTGAAGAAATACACCACGGAAAAACTGTTGAAGATGCAATTGTTAAAACGGTCGCAACCGCTGGTAAAACAGTTTTCTATTCAGGAATCACTGTAATCATCACTCTTGCATCTTTATTGTTCTTCCCGCAAATGTTCTTGAAATCATTTGGATATGCCGGAGTAACCGTTGTTGCGATGGCAATACTTGGAGCCTTAATACCTCTGCCTGCCATCCTTGCGATTCTTGGTCACCGCGTGGACAAGCTTGTTGTTCGCAAGAGCGCAATTACTCCTAAAGAAGATGGCCGTTGGGCGCAGACTGCAAGATTTGTGATGCGCCGCCCAGTAACCGTTGTGGTGCTCTCTCTCATTGTCTTGGGGATTGTTGCTGCGCCCGTTAAGAGCGTTGTTTTCTCTCAAGTTGATAGCCGCGTCATGCCAGCTAGTGCACCCGTTGCTCAAACAGCAGAAATAATGGCCAAGTACTTCCCTGGTCAAGAAGGTAACCCGATCGAATTCATTATTCCTAAAGGCGCAAGCATGGGAACTCAAGTACTCGATTTCGCAAATCAAGTAGCGAAAGTTCCAGGTGTGGTCCGAGTTAACCCGAGTGAAGTTGCGGGTGACACGGTGAGATTTACTGCCATTCATTCCATGGGAGCAAGAACTCCAGCGGCAGAAAAAATGATTAATGCAATACGAGCACTTCCCCATCCTCAAGGAACACTTGTTGGTGGAGTAGCGGCGGATTATTCGGATAGTCAAAATGGAATTTCTCGCACTTTGCCTTTTGCTCTTGGTTGGATTGTTCTTGGAGTTTTAATACTTCTCTTTTTGTTTACAGGTTCAATCATTTTGCCGATCAAGGCTGTTCTCCTAAACGTACTATCCCTCTCGGCAATGATGGGCGCCATGACATGGATTTTTGTTGAAGGCCATCTCATGTGGTTAGTTGGAAAGTTCACCGTAACTGGAACTATTGATACATCAATGGTGATTCTGGTAGCGGTCGTTACATTCGGACTTTCAATGGACTATGAGGTCTTTTTGCTTTCAAGAATTAAAGAAGAGCATGACGCAGGCAAGAGCAATATAGAAGCTGTCGCAACCGGACTTCAACGCTCGGCTCGCATTATCACCGCAGCTGCAATGTTGCTTGCAATCGTCTTCGCTGCATTCCTTACAAGTGGAGTTACATCCATTAAGACCCTTGGCTTCGGAGTTGCTTTCGCCATCTTGGTTGATGCATCAATCGTTCGTGGGTTACTCGTTCCTGCCTTGATGCGCCTCTTCGGCGAACGCAACTGGTGGGCACCGCAGTGGATGAAGCGGTTCACCATCACTCACTAAATCCCTTAGGCTTCCCCAATGGATTAAGTAATTCATAAGGGTCCTAGTAGCTCAGTGGATAGAGCAACCGCCTCCTAAGCGGTAGGTCGCAGGTTCAACTCCCGCCTAGGACACAATTTCTAAATTAAGGAACGATTCCTTCGGTGCTCTCCTCGCGAAGATTCCATGTTGTGCCATAGGACTCTAAAGAATCTAAAAATGGTTTTGCATCAAACCACTCGGGCCCTGCAACACCTTCGGGCTTCCACGTTCCATTGTGGATTAATTCCATTGCAATGACTGGATTAATTGCTGTCTGCCAAACAACTGCTTGATCGCCATATTCCTTCATCGACCATTCATTATCAACAACGTTATATAAGTAGCATGCATAAGGTTTGCCCGCTTTATCCAACCCTTTGATAAGGGCTCCGGCGCAAGTCTTGCCCTTCATGCGAGAACCTAAAGTTGCTGGATCTGGAAGGGACGCGGCAAGCAAATCTCTTGGTGAAACAGATATGCCTTGAACGTCGACGTGATCCTTGCGATCAAATCCAAGCATATGAATAGTCTTGAGCGTTGTGATGAATTGCGCGCCTAGTCCATATTTGAAATTGACTTTCTTTGCATCAACTTTTTGAGGAATAAGGATTACTTCCTCGTGCTCGACGTTTACGCATTCAACGGGGCCGATTCCCTCGGGGAAATCAAAAATCTCGAGTTCGCTAAATGGCTCAGTTGTGTACCAGCCTCGCCCGTCTTCCCAAACGATAGGTGGATTTAAACATTCTTCGATTGTGGTCCAAATCGAAAATGACGGAGCAAATTCGTAACCTTCAACTGTGAGATTTGATCCATCTAGAATCATGACTGAATCAAGTCGAGAGAAAAGATGATCAGAGGCGTAGCGAGCAAAAACATCGCTCATTCCAGGTTCAATACCCATTCCGACTAATGCAAAAATATCGCGTTCTTTCCAATTCCAATCGCGAGCGAATTGTTCATCGCCAAGTTTTACGCCAGTTTCAGAATTTGGGTAATGAGGATGCGGGCGCGAAAGAGACATAGCCATATCTATGTAATTAGTGCTTTCAATTTCACACGCTAAAAAGATTGGCATTACAAAACGTGGATCCACGGCGTTGATGACGATATCCGGCTTTACTTTGCGAATGAGATCGCGAAGATCTTCAAGTTCGGCCGCATTGACTTCTGCTGCTGAAAAGCGTGGGTCCTTGAGGCGCGTCACGGCGCCTTCAGCCCGAGAGAGCTCGCGATCGGCAACGACCATAGATGTGATGAATTTCTTGCGCGAGGCGATATTGGCGATAGCTCTGCCAACTCCGCCCGCGCCAATTACTAGCGCCTTCATTGTTGGCCCCTCATGAGGATTAACTTCGCTTTCTGTAGATTTTTCAGTCTAGACCCGTCTATTTGCCCTGACAAGGAACTTTTAAGGAACTATTCACAGGAAATTCTCGCCTTGTACGGCGGCAATCTCCAGAGCGGAACCGAGGCCCTGCCTTAGACTTCGACCCATAATCTATGGAGGTTCATGTGTTTAATAAGGTAACCAAGAAAATTGCCCCAATCGGTCTCATGGCCGTCGTGCTCATTGCCGGCGTTGCCGCTCCTGTTCACGCTGCAGCCGTTAAGCAAGGCGCTGCGTGTACAAAGTCAGGCCTTAAAGCAAAGTCAGGCAAGAACTCCTACGTTTGCCAAGTTAACCCCGCGACAACCAGCAAGAAGTTGGTTTGGGTTACAACAGATTGCGTAACCGCAGCAAAGACTTATCTTGCAACCAAGAAAGATAGCGATAGCTTCACATCACAACAAGCAGCTGCAATCACAAAGATGACAGCAAGCGTTGCATCGTGGAAGAACGTAGTTGTCCTTCTTGATCAAAAGAAAGCAGCACTCGAAACAAACCTTTATCCGCTGTGGACAGACCCAACAACAAAGACCATGCATAAAGCAACTGGTATCACGGCTGCAATCACAGAGTTGACTGCAAAAATCGCCGAAATCACCGCAAAGCGCGACAACGCGCTTAAGCAAGCAGCGGTTACAACCGTCTCTGCAGCAGACAAGGCAAACTGGACCAAAGCCGCAGCTGGTTATTCAACAAGCTT
>Ga0194039_1001624_pt1 | contig 11894 bp, 9 predicted proteins | sample JunL228m_MetaG_FD_148679 | JGI IMG/M metagenome (GOLD analysis project Ga0194039, IMG submission 148679) | Anoxic zone freshwater microbial communities from boreal shield lake in IISD Experimental Lakes Area, Ontario, Canada - Jun2016-L227-8m | ecosystem: Environmental > Aquatic > Freshwater >...
GACGAGAAGCATTGCCGCCGTATCGACCTCGTCTTTCGTCGTGAACAATATCACCCCGAGGTCGATTGCAATCGCCGAAAGAGTCCCGCGAATAGCATTCGGGTGGATATTTCTCTCCTGGTAGAGGTCATCCCCCTCGATGACCAGTACCGGTCGCATGCAGGAGGTTGCGAGTGACCGCAACTGCCCGAGAAGGTCGCGGTTGACAAGGGTGTCAGCAAAATCCCTCGTCGTCTTCCGTTCTACGATTATCCTGTCACCTATTGTGTAATCACCGATCTGTAACCTCTGGATACTGATCGAGGCACCTAATGCATGAAGGGATTCCACTACCTTCGATGAAGTCTCCCGGTCATCGACTACTATCGCCGGCCCCGTCGCGACTGCGGAAACCGTTGCGGTAAACTCTTCGATACTCATCTGTGTTGCTTTATTTTCCCCGGAAAACGGTTCCGGCAGGTCATCCCGGATCTTTCGTATCCCTTTTGCCATCGCCTGTTCCCGTGACTGGCTCACGTAACGGAACGTCTCGTCCTGCGTTCCTTGTGTCACAAGGACGATAACTTTACCATGGCCACTCCGGCCGGTCCTCCCTTTTCTCTGTATGCTGCGGATCTCTGAGGGTACCGCCTCGTAAAACACAACCAGGTCCGTGGACGGGACATCAAGCCCCTCCTCCCCAACAGAGGTAGCGACAAGTACCCGGAACTCTCCCGCCCGGAACCTCCGCAGTGCATCGATCTGCTTTTTCTGGCTCAGCCCTTTCTCAGCATCCTTTGTAGCCTGCCCGACAAACCGTTCACACGTGATACCCTGCGAGGTCAGCTGGTCAACAATCATCTGGACGGCATCGCGGTAAGTCGCAAACACGATGATCCGGCTATCGGTAGAATTTTTGAGTTCTGATTTTACAATCGCTTCAACGATTCCGAGTTTTGGGTGCAACTCGCGGTCCCACCCGGCCACCCTGTCCATGAGGCCTGTGAATACCGGGTCCTGGCCAAGTCGCCTGCTCGCCCTGGAGCCGGAAGGCGATGTCGCTTCATCGGCAAGGCGGGAGAGGTAGACCTTTAATACCTTACTCCCCTGTGACTCGGCAAGTCCCACCGCATGTTTCAGCTTCATGATCTCCGCATAGACCGAGGCTGCTGCAAACCCGGACTGTTCCCGTTTCTGGATCTTCTCCTGCACCTGTGCATTGATGGCCGTGAGGGCTTTCATGGAGAGCAGCTGCCGTTTCGGGACTGTAAATCCTGCTCCGGCCAGCATCTTCAGGCGGTCATCGAGCAGCCGGTTGAGGTGGTCAAGGGCCTTCTCCAGTTCCGGGGGAAGTGATACGCTGATGATTTCGATCTCACGCTCATGGATATAAGGCCGTACATCGGGGTCATTCTCGTTCCTTGTCTCTACCTGCCCGATCCCGACATTGGCACAGACTTCCCGTACCTTCTCCTGCTGGCCACCGGGTGACGCGGTCATGGCTAGAATTCTCGGGTTCCTCGCCTGGGCACAGTACTGCTCAGCGAGGAATACGTATGCATAGTTTCCGATGGCACGGTGACATTCGTCAATAATCATCAGGGTCACGTTTTCAAGAGAATAACGGCCTGCGAGAAGATCGTTCTTGATTACCTGTGGCGTTGCAAAAATAACGGTCGATTGTTCCCACTCAATGGTGCGCTGTTCGCCCGGTGTCTCACCGGTAAACATCACAAAGTTTTGTTTTTTCCCGTTTTTATCTGGCAGAAGGAGCAGGTTTTCAAAAAATCTCAGGTGTTGCTCGACGAGAGGTTTTGTGGGGGCGAGCATGAGTACCTTGCCGCCCTCGTTATACAACCGCGATGCCGCAACAATCAGCGCCACGGCTGTTTTCCCAAGGCCTGTCGGGAGGACAACGAGCGTGTTTGCATCAAGTGCCCGCATCGCGATTGTCAGTTGATACTCCCTCGATTCAAGGCTTTCAGGCCGTATCAGCGGGTGATTGATGGAGGTCATGGACAGATTGTGGAAAAACTTCCTTTTCCCTCTATCAGGTCGCTGATGATGTCAGGTACACGGTCAACCGGTACTCTCACCTGTGCCATGCTGTCACGGTCCCGGATTGTCACGGTCTGGTCTTCCCTGGTATCGTAATCAACGGTGATGCAGAAGGGTGTACCAATCTCGTCCTGCCTCCGGTACCGGCGCCCGATAGCCCCTGAGTCATCGTACTCGGCGAGGATATGGTGCTCGTGGAGCGTGTGGGTGAGTTGTTCTGCGATGATGTCAAGTCCGTCACGGTTCATTAAGGGAAATACGGCAACCTGGACGGGTGCAACAAGGGGTGGGAGGCGGAGTACACGGCGCTCTTCCCCGTCAACTATCTCTTCGTCATAGCTCTGCTCAAGGACGGCGTAGCACATCCGATCGATACCGTACGAAGGTTCGATAACATGTGGCCGGACCTCCTCACCCGGGAGGTCAATCTCCTCTTCAATTATCTTGTAGAGGTCCTTAGGTACAAAGAACTGTTCTGATCCAACGGTAACCGTAATCCCGTCCGGACCGGGGACTGTCGTTGCCAGTGCATCAGCGATATCTTTCGCCTTCCCGCGATACTTCGGGCCGAGAGCACCCATGTCGGCGACGACTCTCCTCCTCTGCACCCGTTTCGGGGTCTCGTACTGGATAAAGACGGTGAATGACTGCCCACTCTGTTTTTCGTGCGCCCTGAGGTCGTAATCAGTCCGGTCTGCAATTCCGACCGTCTCTACCCAGCCGAAGCGTTCAGAACGGATCTCTGCGTCCCAGCAGTCTTCGGCGTAATGCGCAAGTTCGTCAGGAAGGTGTTGCCGGAACCTGAGCCTGTCAGGTTTCACGCCGATCCGCACGAGGAGCTGGTGGGTCAGTGCGAGGTAATACGCGACATATTCGTTCGCGATAATTCCCGTGTCCACCGCTTCTCTCATGGTCATGACCAGCGGCGCCGAATTCTCCTGTTGCTGCTTCTGGCCGAAGAGTGGCACTTCGTAGCCGGCATACCGTGCAAAACGCGGGTGGTCCTTTTCTTCGGGATGTACAAAAATTTCGGCTTCAGCCTGGGTGAATTCCCGGAGCCTGATCATCCCCTGTCTCGGGGAGATCTCGTTCCGGTATGACTTTCCTATCTGCACTGCCCCGAAAGGCAGTTTATCGCGGTAAAAGCGAAGGAGCCGCTGGAAATCGGTAAACATTCCCTGTGCGGTCTCAGGTCTTAGGTAGCCACACCGCTGCGACCCAGGCCCAATCGTGGTCTGGAACATCAGGTTGAATGGGAAGACTTCGACCGTTCCAATTACCTCTTCGCAGGCCGGGCAGGTGATCGGGGCGAGTGCTGCAGAAAGCTGCTCTTCTGACATCGTGGAAGCACCGGCAATTCCCCCTCCTTCAACTACATGGTCGGCACGCAGGTATTCCTTGCAGTGCGGGCATTGGAACATCTTGTCTGAGAATCCCTTGACGTGCCCGGAGGCGATAAAAATTGACTCCTGGCCGATGGTCGGACATTCGATCTCGTAATATCCTTCCTGTATTACGTAAAAAGAACGCCAGACATCTTCGATCCGGCGCTTCATCATGGAACCAAGCGGGCCATAATCGATAAATCCCGCGACCGCCCCGTAACACTCTGATGTCGGCCATACAAAACCGCGTCGTTTGGTAAGATCATTTATTTTATCGTATACATCGCTCATATCGACCACTGGTATCCATCACTATAGAACGCCCGGTATGAAAAAGTTGTTCAAACCAGGGGCTATGAACTGATGAAAAATTTCTCTCTGCATACGTCCCGGGGCTTGCCAATGAAGTTTTCCGCATATGCGGAAATTCAGTACAATAAGGTAAGAATAACCCGATTGTGTCATATCTGTCCTTTATCTCGCTTATAATCCGCGTAAATTAAGATAGTATTAAATATTAATCCGCGCATCTATTCCGGTAATCTCTAGTGTGGTTTCAAACATGCCGGAAGACAAACGTAAGATTCAGCTTCTGGAATTGTTCACAAACATTACCAGCAAAACAAAGATCGTGGAACCGATGAAAAAGATCCACGGTTCTTTAAGAGACCGTGACGCAGTAGAACGTGAAATTTCCCTGTTAATGCGGGAGATTCTTGATTTGGGATTCTTTAAGACCAAACTGAAGCCGATCCAACTCGCCAAGCTTGTCTCTGCCTACTATCTCGGAAAAAACGATACTGAGATTGCCAGAGAACTTGGGGATGAGAAGCTGTCAAAGACAGTCGCCCGGGCACGGGTCCGCCTGAAGCTCTTCCGTGACCTTGATTTCAAGATGCCATTTGACCGTGAGAAGATGGAAATACTCATGGAGTCAGGGAAGACGATGAAGGAGATCAGCGAAGAACTGGGGGTAAGTCCATCCACGCTCCGCGAATACCGCCATGTGATTGATCAACGGGATGATCATACCATTGATCAATACCTTGAGCGTATCAGGGATGTCATGGAAGACCGGGACCTCAGCGAGCAGATGACCAGGAGTGCTACGAAGGATAGCCTTGGGGACTCAATCGATATTACGGAAGCAGAATTAATTGATGTGGCCTGAACCCGGGTCGTCCTGGGATAGATGAACACCATCGTCCCTACAGAGTGGGGCGACTTACCCAATTTTTTTTATCAATCCAGCTAATTATCACATCATTTATTGTCGTCACGGGGGCTTCTTCCGGAATGATCCAACCGGGTAAGAAGAGTTACGTTTTCATAGGTAGTATGAGAATGTCGTACCTAATATGAAACTCACCTGGTTTGGACACTCCTGTGTACAGTTATCCGGAACGAAAGACGTCATCGTGGACCCGTTTATTGGTGACGGGATAGAAGTCACCGCTGATTGTGATATTATTGCTGTCACCCATGGGCATGGTGACCACATGGGTGATACCGTCCGGCTTAAGAAAAAGACGGTCGCAATCAATGAAATCGCAAAATACCTGGCAACAAAAGGTATCCCTGTCGAAGGGATGAATATCGGCGGCTCTATCGACGTTGATGGCGTCCGTTTCACCATGACACCAGCGGTCCATTCCTCGTGGCTCGAGGAGGGGGGTATCGGGTGCAACGGGGGTGCAGCGGCCGGGTATGTCATCACGATGGACGGGAAGAAGGTCTACCATGCCGGAGACACCGCCCTCTTTTCTGATATGAAACTGATTGGGGACCTCTACCGGCCTGACGTTGCCCTCCTCCCGATTGGTGGACGGTTCACAATGGGTCCTGATGAGGCGATGATGGCTGCCCAGTATATCGGGGCACCCCTGGTCATCCCAGTCCATTACAATACCTGGGCAAAGATCGTGCAGGACCCCACACGGTTCAAATTTGCCATTGAACGGACGACCGATATGAAGGTCGCCGTCCTTTCACCCGGTGAGACGATAGACCTGTGAACAGCACAGGCACATTTTTTTTCTTTGCGTGGAACATCTGATTTTATCCAGATAATAATACTGCATATCGCTGTGCTTTATTACTTTTAAAGCATGATTGACTTTTAAAATATCTAAAATCAATTCGGGTGAGACATTTGTTCTCTGCAATAATGATGCTTTGAATCAGTGACAAAAAAGCTGATGGACTTCAAATTGAAAAATTTTCCTGGGCGATTAGAAATTGGTCATCTCCCCGAATTGACCATGTCGTAGTCAGTATAATATTTCATGAGTACATACTCCATTCACGATCACCTGCTTATGTCCTGGTACATGCCTATGAATCCCGCTCCAATACAAAGCGGTATCCGTATTATCCAGAACATCATTTCACTCGTATGGATCGACAGAAAATACTATACTTCGGACTGTGGTGCATACTGCTTGTAATTACGGGCTTTCTTATATGGATAATCAAACTGGTATCCGGTTCCAGTGATCAGGTCCTGATAATCATATACTATGGGTGTGCGATGGCGGCGGTGACTACGCTGTGTTTACTTTTTCTCGCCGTTGCAACATTGAAAACCAAAGAACCGTGATCTGCCGTACCTTGCTAAAAATAGAATGGGGTACGTGTTTTCCAGTGCACTCAAGGGAAACTTCCCCGAGATCTGTCAAATGGAAGGCCTCGTTATAGAGCGACTCGTGTGCCGTCCCGAAAGTCATACGGAACCGATATTTTATAAAATATACTCCCCGGTATTTTCTAATATCCGCAAAAAAAAATGTTTTTTATTATACTGACTGACTAGAAGTCGGTCATCACTCTGAACTGGTCGATCTCTTCCCGGTTCAGATTTTCAAGGAATATTTCAGCCGCGGAACGGATATCTTTGCTTGCGGTGATTGCCCGCCCGACAACAAGAATGTCTGCACCTGATTTCAGTGCGTCCTTTACGACTTCCGCCCTGATTCCCCCGGCAGTTGCCACAAGGAGTTTCCCACCGGTTGCCTTCTTTAATGCGGCAATATTACCCCACGCGTGTTTTGTCTCCTCCGCATCGATTGCCCGGTGGAGCTCAACAATATCCGGTTTCACCGACAGCCCTGCAATCAGCTTGACCGGGTCGGCCACGTTTAACATATCAACAATGGAATAGATACCGGTCTTTTTCGCCTCGATAATCGCTTTCTCAAGCGTTGAGACAGGTGCGAGACCAGAAATTACGACGGCGTCGGCGGATGCATCGGCCGCCATCCGAGCCTCAAGATTTCCGGTGTCAAGAATTTTTAAGTCGGCAATAATGAATGCATTCGGTCGAATCTTCCGCATTTCGGAGATTACGTTCAGGCCGAACCGCTTGATCAGCGGTGTCCCTGCCTCGATGATAAGGTGGTCATTGGCCGGGAGCTCGGTGAGTACCTGCGTAACTTTGTTCATATCGACCAGGTCAAGGGCGACCTGCAAGTAGGGCGGGTCCCAGAGCCGCTGTACCTTAAAGCCCATAACTGCATGCGCCGCGCGGTCCTTCTCGTAGATGAGGGTCTTTTTGTCAGGGAACGCGTCCATTGCCCGGGTGATGGCAAGTTTCATCGCCCCGTAGTTGTAGCGATAAATTTTATTGTAGTCAGCCGCTGCCGGGTCGAGGTAGACACTTGCAAGGACCACGATCTTTTCGATATCCTGGTCTTTAAATGCCCCTTCTTCAACCGAATCTGCGACTGCCTTTGCCACTGCGGCCTGCACTGGCCCAAACATCTCCCGTACCTGACCCTCCTTCTTCATCGTGACTTTCGGGATCACGAGTGTGACAGGTTTCGTTAGCAGGTTTGGTCTTATGACTGCGAGTAACGGTGTATGCCCTGCAGAAAGCTGGGAGAGTGCATTTGCAAATGCCGCTCCGACAGCCCCTTCTTTATCTCCGATCATCAGGTCGATATGGGCGAGCTCCGGTCCGTCCCCGACGAGTGCTTCTCCTATAAGATACATAAAATCTCTTCGTCTCCTGTTAACTATGTGGCCCCATTATATGATAAATGTTTTAATTCCAGGGGTGGTCTGGAAAAATGAGGGGGTAACTACAACCGCCTGTGGTATTGATCACAAATAGGGCTGGCAGCCGGATACATCCAGCCGGAAAATACAGGGAAATTAAAATTCCCGGAGAATTTTTCCACAAAAATTGTAATTCGGTTACGGTTCAGCTCAATCCCTGTCGGTCCCGCTCGGCGAATACGTCCTTTGCAACAGCCATGCCGTTCAGGGCAGCAGGAAAACCCGCATATACAGCCATCTGGGTGATGATTTCGACGATTTCCGAACGGGTACAACCGACGTTCAGCGCCATGGAAATATGTGCATTCAACTGGACTGGCGCATTACCCAGTGCAGTAAGTGCTGCAACGGTGGCTATCTGGCGTGATTTGATGTCAAGGCCAGGCCTGCACAGCACGTCCCCATAAGGGAATTCAACCGTGTAACGTGCAAGGTCCGGTGCAATCCCATCCAGTTTTTCGAGCATGGCATCAACGCCCGCGCCACTCATTGTTTCCAACTGCTTTTTTCCACGTTCAAACCTTTCGTCATCCATACTATGTATCTCCATGATACTGATTATCCCCGGATAGTGATGAATCGTGGGGGTAAATTCGTTGGTAAAAAAGCGCAATCACTATGGGAAAGGAGGCACAACAAAAAATGTGGGGTCGGTGAGATTTGAACTCACGATCGACGGGTCTCTCCGACATGCGTCAGTGCTCCAACGGATCATCACCATTCAGAAGACCCATTGTTCATCATTCACACAGAAGACGCGAAAGACCGCTGGAGCCCGTCGCCATTCCGGACTAGGCCACGACCCCGATGTTGTAAATTAAATCGTATTTTCGAGATATAAGTGTTCGCATCAAGAAATATTGGCAAGAACGATGTTTCACAGCCTTGCCAGACACTGGCACCCATGTTTTTTTCATGCGAAATCAGTAATCATATATCCTTTTCTCACGCCATATTCCTGATTAATGGTGAAGATCAGTTACGATTGCGGGATCTCTTCATTCCCTCTGATTGGCGAGACTATCGGGTATGTATTCAATCGGATTGCAAAAGAGAACCCTGATAATGAAGCTGTTGTCTCCGTCCACCAGGGGGTCCGGTGGACATACAGCGAGTTCCACGAACGTGTGGATCACCTGGCAAAGGGACTGATGGCGCTTGGTGTTGAGAAAGGCCACAGGGTAGGGATATGGGCAATGAACTATGCCGAATGGGTCCAGGTCCAATTTGCCACGGCAAAAATCGGGGCCATTATGGTCAATATCAACCCTGCGTACCGCACGTATGAGCTCGAGTATGTATTGAAGCAGTCAGAAATCCAGACCCTCTTTATTCAGGGGCGGTTTAAGACATCAGATTATGTCGGCATGTTTTACGAGGCCTGTCCCGAAGCGTATGAATCGCGCCCGGGCCACGTCAAGAGCGACAAGTTCCCCTTCCTCAAAAACATTATTTTTATGGGGGATATCCCCTACAACGGGATGTTTGTCTGGGAGGACTGCATCCGGAAAGGTGAAGAAATCAGTCACGATGAGCTGATCGACCGCGAGGAGTCCTTAGAGTTCGATGATGCCATCAATATCCAGTATACCAGCGGCACCACCGGTTTTCCAAAGGGGGTCGTCCTCAGCCATCATTCGGTGCTGAATAATGGGTACATTATCGGGGAAGGGATGGGTTTTACCCCGGCAGACCGCCTCTGCATCCCGGTCCCGTTTTACCATTGTTTTGGCATGGTACTCTCAAACCTTGCCTGTGTCACGCATGGGTCGACCATGGTAATACCATCACCGGCTTTCGATGCGGGTGAAGTGCTGAAAACGATACAGAATGAGAAATGTACGGCGCTTCATGGCGTCCCTACGATGTTCATCGCGGAGCTTTCACACCCGGACTTCTCCCGTTATTCGATGAGTACCCTTCGTACCGGGATTATGGCCGGTTCTCCCTGTCCCATCGAGGTGATGAAAGAAGTCTCAAAGAAGATGAATATGACCGATATTGTGATCGTGTACGGCCAGACAGAGACCTCTCCCGGTGTTACAATGACCACAACAAAAGACCCGATTGAACGGCGGGTATCAACGGTGGGTAAACTTTTTCCCCATACAGAATTGAAATTCATCGACCAGAAGACCCAGAAAATTGTCCCGCGGGGAGAAATCGGGGAGATCTGTGCACGCGGATATATGACAATGAAATGCTACTACAACAACCCGAATGCAACCCACGGAACTCTCGACCATAACGGCTGGAACCATACAGGGGACCTTGGTACTATAGACGATGAGGGATATGTAAAAATCGTGGGTCGTTTGAAGGATATGGTCATCCGTGGCGGGGAGAATATTTACCCTCGTGAAATCGAGGAATTTCTGCACCACCATCCAAAGATTGCGGATGTGTACGTGATCGGTGTTCCTGATCTGAAATATGGTGAGGAACTGGCGGCCTGGGTGAAAATTGCACCCGGTCAGACGGCAACGGAAGACGAGATCAAGGATTTCTGCAAAGGGAAGATTGCCCATTTCAAGATTCCCCGGTATGTCAGGTTCACTGAAGATTTCCCTGTCACGATATCTGGAAAGATCCAGAAATACAAGATGCGTGAAGTCTCGGTGAAAGAACTTCACCTCGAATCTGCGGATGAGATTAAAACCGCGTAAGAATATTCCTGATAATTTCAAGGGCTAAAGAAAAGACCCTGATTTTTTTACTCTACCTCTTTTTGAAATTCCGATTTCACAAGCCCCGGTTGTCCGACCGGGGTAAACACCCGTTAGCAGTACAATAGCGAGGTCTCCATCGTGGTCGGGAGGAAAAAACCGGGTGGGGGGATTAGCTACGTTTAGAGAACCGGGACCGCGATCTCCACAATCCGCACGAGGGGGTGGGGATCCCCTTGGTACCAGGCGAATACCGGAGTTACAGGTGTTCATCCGTGGGGTGACACTCGTGCTATGCGGGGACTGATGCCGGAGTGCTATCAACAAATGGGTACATGCCGTTCTTTGCAGTCTCAACCGAGAATTTCATTCCGTCCGTCCTGACAACGGTGCTGCCGTCCGTATCTGTCTGGAATATCAGCGCTCCTGAATCTTCCAGACGCCGCAGAGTATCCTCTGCAGGGTGGTTATAGGGGTTTCCTGCCCCAACAGAGATGATGACCGCTTCCGGGCGTACCCGTTCAAGGAAGGCGCTACCAGTCCCATGGGGGCTCCCGTGGTGTGCGACTTTCAGGACCTGGCTTTCGAGGGGGAGTCCGGAATTTATCATCGATTCTTCTGTCGTGATGCCTGCATCCCCTTCGAACAAGATATTCACCCGCCCGATTGAGGCCCTGAGTACGATCGACCCGTCATTTGGGTCCTGGTCTTTGCTCCCGTCCGGTGCTGAAAGTACAAGCATTGTCAGCCCGGGGGCAGGACTAAAAGAATTTCCCCGCTGAACGGTTGAGTACGGGATATTCTTACGGTCAATTGTCTCAAGGAATTTCTGGTAGGTGGTCGTGGTGTACGGCATGCCGCTGTCAATGACGCGTTGCACTTCAAAATTTTTGAGGACGTCCTGCATGCCCCCGATATGATCGCTGTGCGGATGAGTGGCGATGAGGAGATCAATATTCCTGACCCCCTGGTGTTTCAGGTAGGTAACAAGGCCGGGACCTTCGTCCGCCTCACCGGCATCGATCAGGATGGTGGTACCGTTATACTGAATAAGTTCAGAGTCCCCCTGTCCGACATCAATAAAATGGACTGCCACCCGCCCGTCATTGAGTCCATACGAAGGGGGAACGACATTGTCTCCTGCATGACTACTGATTCCGTGGAATGTGCATCCCACGAAAACGATGCAGGCCAGGAGGAGAAGGGCAAGGAGGACGGAATAAGATCTCCGACCTGTCCGCACGTGCGGCTTTACCGGGCTCACGACCGGGAGCGCCTCACCAGTTGAACGGCAGCTTCAGCGGAGCCTTTAAGGACCACTTCTTCGTTGAGCACGTGCCGCTCAAGCATCAGGACGCGACCGTTGCAGATGGTCGTATCGACGGATGACCCACTGCATGCATAGACCAGGTTAGAGGTCTGGTTGTGAAGGGGGGTGTTGCAGGCGGTCCGGGTACTGATGAGGATGATATCTGCAGCTGCACCGGTTGTCAGCGTACCGGTACCGGTCATGAGTGCTCTTGCACCGTTTGAGCTTGCCATGGCCAGTGCTTCAGGAGCAGGTAGGACGGTCGGGTCATTCCAGAAAAATTTCTGGAGGAGTGCGGCGGTTTTCATCTCCTCAAACATGTCGAGGTTGTTGTTCGAGGCACAGCCATCGGTACCAAGACAGACATTAACTCCTGCTGCTTTGAGCCAGTGATATGGCATGGCCCGGTGCGTAGCGAGTTTCATGTTGCTTGCCGGGTTG
>Ga0194039_1001627_pt1 | contig 11882 bp, 11 predicted proteins | sample JunL228m_MetaG_FD_148679 | JGI IMG/M metagenome (GOLD analysis project Ga0194039, IMG submission 148679) | Anoxic zone freshwater microbial communities from boreal shield lake in IISD Experimental Lakes Area, Ontario, Canada - Jun2016-L227-8m | ecosystem: Environmental > Aquatic > Freshwater >...
AAATCCAATCCTTCCTGCGCGACAAAGATATTTGTCAACCATGTCGGGTTCATGCCGGAGGCCCACAAGTCGTGCACGATCATCAATCCGACCTCGACGGAATTCATGGTGCGCAAGAATATTGTCATGGAACCCGGCTATACCGGCAAGGGCGACTGGTCCCGGATCGTATTCCGTGGCACGCTGAAGGAGAACGGTAACGAGATCAGCCCGGGGCTGATCGGCGATTTCAGCGAGATCCGCGAGGAGGGTTTGTATCAGGTGCTTTGCGGGACGTCCTACAGCAGGATGTTCACCGTCTGGAAAAAAATCTATGATGTTCCGATGCGGGTGCTGCTCAACGCGTTTCAGATGCAGCGTTGCGGTGACACTCACCTTGGTTATGCCGGCCCCTGCCATTTGGATGACGGGCGGGTTGCCGAATCCGGCGAACACCACGATTTTTCCGGCGGCTACCACCAGTCTTGCGACCTGAGGAAGTGGCACATGTCGTTGAATACAGCGCATATCGGCCTCGTGCAATTCGGCTTGAATTACCATGCTCACTGGGACAAGGGTGCCGTCGCGGACGAAATCCGCTGGGGGAGCGATTACTACCACAAGATCATCAAGGAAGACGGCAGCATTTATGATTCCTTGTGGATTCCTATCGGCTGGAATGCCCGCGATTACTACGAAAGCGACTCCCCGGCGGTGGCGCATTGGCAAACCGTCCGCCATCAGGCCTTGGCGGCCCGTTACTTCCGCCAGAGCGATCCGACCTATTCGCAAAAGTGCCTGGATATGGCCTTGCGGGTATGGAACCACATGACGCGGCCAGACCGGCCGGCCGCTCCCTACCATGTCCCCGCCCTTCCGCCGCGTGGACATGACGGCTGGGACGGTTATTTTTCCGAGTTTTATCCCGGCTCCGCTGTGGATACCGCGTTTCGGATTTGCGCGGCAGCCGATCTGTATCGGGCAACTGATGACAAACAATTTCTTGAGGATCTGGCTCGGCAGACAACGTCATTGACGAAAATGCAGATCGGCTCAAAAACCAAATCCCACGAGCCGGGGAGCGGCTGTTTTTACGAATCAGCCGACAGCACGCGGCTTTCCCAGTCCTGTTTTTGCAGCCGCTCCATGCCCGGCGCACTTTGCGATGCGCTGGAATTAGCATCTGATCATCCCGATGCTCAGGACTGGCGCGCTGCGACCCGGCGGATTGCCGAGCAATCCCAATGGGTCGCCGGACGGAACCCGTGGAATCGGATCGCCATGGAATGGTGTGAACCCGATACCCGAACGGGCGGTTGCGGGCATTCCACGGACCGCGTGAACTCAAGCGCTCAGCCGACAAGTAAAAATATGCCGAGCTATCGCTACTACTCGCATGAATACAACAAAGACCTTATTCCCATGGCGGCATTTCTGCGGCGCGCATCGGCTCTCCTAAAAGAACCGGCCTACGCGGCACTCGCCCAGAGGCAGATCGACTGGGTCCTGGGAGCCAATCCGTTTGATCGCAGCTCGGTGGAAGGGGTCGGCTACAACCAGTGGGAACACGTCAAAACCGGCGAGGTCTTTCCGCCAACTCCACAGATCCCCGGGGCTGTCCACACCGGGTATAACAATGAGTATGATTTACCGCACACGGGCACGCTTCTCGGAACGCTGGTGATGTGCGGGGCCGCCGTATAACACTCACTCATCAGCGGCACCACGCTTGGAATGCAGATCTTCCCTCACGCAAAATTCGGCCAGTTCTCTGCCGCCGGCATGATCTTCGGATGCGGGATCGGAGTTCCGGGCAACTACCTTGCAGGAACCTTCATGGACATGGTGAACAGCAACTATCGCATGGCTTATCTGTGGATGCTGATCGGTGGCGTGTCGCTCATTCCGACATTGTTTGTCTACAGGGATTGGAAGCGCTTCGGCGGGCCGGACAACTATGTGCCCCCGATGCCTCCGGAGTAGGTTTTATACCTGCTTCGCTGTGTGTTTGGCAGGAGAGGCCGGCAGGGCCAATCGGTATCGCTTGGGGCTGCAGCCCTCTCCGCGGCGAAAGACCCGGTTGAAGTTTAAACAGACTGCTTGCAGCTTTCCCACTGCCGCCCCACCCCATCCTGAACATTCGTCCGATAGGCTGAAGGCGTGGCGCCAAAGGTGTTTTTGAACACCTTGCTGAAGTGAAAAAGATCGGGGTAGCCGACCAGTTCGCCAATGTGCCCGATGCTATCGCTCGTCTGGAGCAACAAGAGCTGGGCTTTGCGCAGGCGGACGTGACGAACATATTCCATCGGAGTCATTTTCATGATCTCGCTGAACACACGGTGAAACTGTATCTCGGAAAGAAAAACCTTCGTTGCGAGTTCGGATTTCCTGATCGGGCGGGCCAGATTCTTCTCGACGAACGCAAGAACTGGAGCGATCCGCTCAATCTGCATCATGCTTCCCGCATGGTCGCTGGGCGATGAGACCCCGAGCACCAGGTCCAGCAGTGTCGAGCAAAGGCGGTGAGCGCGAATGGATTGACGCAGCCCCTCGATCCCCTCGGCGGAGCGAGACATCACAAGGTGCAGTTCCCCGGTGATCTTGGAAATCTCCCGGGCAACCTTGCCGCTCACCACACGTGGAATCTTAAAAAAGCGGAGCAAATCGGTGTTGTGCAAAATGCTGAACCGGAGGTGTGCGGCATGTAACAGACTCCGGTTGGGAACGGCGACAGAATGGCAGACCATCGGCTGGACCAATAGCACCTCGTTGTCCCGCACGTGATACTCCCCCTCTCCATCCACCTTGCAAACGTAATCCCCCTTCAGCGTGCAAACCACCACGAGGAACGGGAAGATACGCCCGCGCTGCTCGCCGTGATGCACCAGATAATGGTGGCCTCCACCCAGGTATTCCCAGGAAAAAGATTTTCTCACAAGCCGGGCGAAACTGGTGTCGCCCGCGTCAGTCCTCTCTCTGAACCCGGAGTGCGAATGGGTTGTCATATGAAAGTTTTATACAAATTAATGAAACTTCTGTCTATGGGAAAACGGTCGCATAAAGCCCAATCTCCTAAACGTCGAAAGAACTTAAAAAACAAATCTATGTCAAAAAACGAACTAAACGTCGCGGTATTAGGCGCCGGTTTCGGTGCCGCGCATGTCGGCGGTATCCTGAGCAACCCGGAGCGCTTTCGTTTGCGTTGGCTCTGCGATCTGAACGAGGCGCAGAGCCGCAAGTGCATGGAACGCTTTGAGGGCAAAGTATCCGAGGGGTTCCGGCTGGGCGGTGACTACCGCGTCGCCCTTGAGGATCCCGAGGTCCAGGCTGTGGCCGTAAGCATGCCCCATCACCTGCACGAGAAAGTCTGCGTCGAGGCGGCGCAGGCGGGCAAGCACATCATGCTCGACAAGCCCATCGCCCGGACGCTCGAAGAGGCCGACAATATCATCGCGGCAGCCGACGCCAACAAGGTGACCTTGATGGTAGCATTCAACTACCGGTTCACCCCGTTATACGCGAAGCTGCGCGAGATGGTCGCTGAGGGGCTGATCGGACGCCCGCTCTTCGCCGTGACGCGGCATTACCAGTCCTTCAACCCGCCCCCCAACTCCAATTGGCGATCCAAAGCCTCCACCGGCGGCGGCTGCGTCATCGGCTCCGGGGTGCATAACATCGACTACATGCGCTGGCTTCTGGGCGAGCCCGAGGAGGTTTTCGCCTACGGCGTTGAGGATCCCGCCCGATTGGACGGCGAGGCCGCCGCTTCTATCTCCTTCCGTTATCCGGGCGGGCTGGTGGTGAGTTTCTGTTGTCTGTGGGTGTGTTCCGGCGCGACCACAATGAATGGCGAATGGGAGGTTTACGGTTCCACTGGCGACCTCGGTGTTCGCGATGGCGAGTGGTGCCTTGGCCGCCTCGGCCAGCCGTTTGAGCGCCTGGGCAAGATCGAAGGCGGTGCGTTCGAGCGCATGTGGCCGTATTTCCAGGATTGCATCACCGACGGCGTCACCCCCATGACCAACGGCAGAGATGCCCGGAAGACCCTGGCTTTGGTCTTGAAAGTTCACGAATCGATCGAGACGGGGCGTCCCGTCCGTTGCTAAACCGAAAAAAAGCAAATACTATGAAAACAAAGAAGAAGATTGTCCTCGTCGCCGGACAGAAAAGTCACGGGCCGGAGGACAACGGCATCCACGATTATTCTGGCGCCGTCAAACTGCTCAAGGTGATGCTCGACAACTCGAATGTCGCCGGGCAAGTCGAAGTCCATTATTGTCTGGACGGCTGGCCGGCGGATCAATCCATCCTGGAAGATGCGGACAGCATCGTGATCATCTCGGACGGCCGGGATGGTCATATCGGCGTCGAGGCGCTGCATCTGGAGACGGCCGAGCGGATGGCATTCGTTGACCGGCAGATGAAGCGCGGATGCGGCATCGCGATCATCCACTTCGCCGTCTTTGCCCCGCACGACGCCGAGAAATACGTGTTCGACTGGTATGGCGGGTATTATGACTGGGGGACGGATCAGGAGCGCAAATGGTATTCGGCTATCAAAACGCTTGAGGCAGACGTTCAGCTCGCGTCGCCGGGACATCCGACTCTTCGAGGCGTCAAGCCATTCCGCATGCAGGAGGAGTTCTACTACAATCTGCGATTCGATCCATCCAGCAAAACGCTGAAGCCCCTCTGGGTCGTTCCGGCTCTGGAAGGCCGGGAGCCCGACGGGAACGTCGTGGCCTGGGCTCAGGAGCGGGAGGACGGCGGACGTGGCTTCGGCACCTCATGCCATCACTTCCATGAGAATTTTCGCCTGGACGACTATCGCACCTTATTTCTCAATGCCATCGCCTGGACCGCCGGGGTCGACGTGCCGAAAGATGGGGTCAAGGCGTCGTTCTACGACCGCGACGCCGTCTCTGTGGCGCTCGCCGGAATAACCGATGGCGCGCGCGCCGTGGCGCGCATCAAAGAGGCCCACAAGAACCAACCAGTCGGGCCGCCCAAATAAACTTTAGAAACATTAGGATCACTATGAAAAAAATGAACTTGCCATCAAAGAAGGAGTTCGCAATCCAGTTCACCGCGAAGGAGCAGGCGGAGCTGGTTTCCTTGGATCTGGACGGTTCGGCGTTGAAGCCGGACGAGATCAGCGCCCGGACGGTGGTATCGCTGGTGAGCAGCGGCACCGAAGTGGTGGGTAGTTACACCGGAACGCATTACCAGGCTTCCTATCCGTGCAATGTTGGCTACGCTTCGGTGTCGCGGGTGGAGGAAGCCGGGCAGGAAGTGACGGGGCTGGCGGTGGGCGACCTGGTGCTGGGCGGCGGGCATCGGAGCGTCCAGCGCGGGAAGGCATCGTCATTCGTCAAAGTCCCGGCGGGGCTGGCACCCGAGCAGGCCGTTTTTGCCCGGATAGCGAAGATCTCGATGCCGGCATTCGTCCGCGCCGGGGTGCGGCCGCCGGAGCTGCTGGTGGTCACCGGGTTGGGGCCGGTGGGCATGATGGCGGCGCAAGTGGGGCATTTGTATGGCTATCGGACGTTGGCCTGCGACCCGAGCGCCAAGCGCCGGGAGATCGCCCGACGTCACGGCATCGCCGAGTTAGCGGAGACCGTTCCGGTCCGTGATCCGGCCTACGCCAAGCGCGTCGGCTTCGGCCTCGACTGCTCCGGGCACGAGCAGGCGGTCCTCGACCTTTGCGACGTCGTCCGGCCCTGGGGCGAGGTCGCCATTGTGGGGGTGCCCTGGGTGCCACGGACTTCCCTGCTCGCCCAGAAGCTGCTCCACAGCGTCTTCTACAATTTCGTCGGCCTCAAGTCGGGCTGGGAGGGCCGACCGCCCGAGGGGCATGGCGAGGTCCTCGAGCATGAGATGGCTTTGCGCTGGCTGGCCGAGGGGCGGCTCAAGGTCGAGCCTTGCGCCTACCGCAAGGTGTCGCCCGCCGACCCCCAGACGCAATACCAGGATTTGTTGCGTGGCAAGGTGGATGAGCTGACAGTCCTGTTCGATTGGCGTCAGCTTTGAGACGCGAAAACAGGGAAAGGATTTCGCGCTTCGGGGCAGCGTTCAAGGCTTTGGTACGGCCCCTCGCTTCATGGGGGTAAAGTGATATGCGAACACTTTTCTTTGGGAAGGGGTGTCTGCCGGGGCCGCACCATTTTTTTCTGTAAAAATATTTCCGTCTATCCCGAACCGATTGGCGGAGGAAGCGGGGCCAACCGGTATTGCATGGGGCTGCAGCCCTCTCCGCGGCGAAAGACCCGGTTGAAGTGAGTGAGGCTGTTAAACCCGCACTCGAAACAGATCTCGGTGATGGTTTTGTCGGTTTCCGCAAGGAGGCGTTTCGCCTCCTCAATCCGCCGGGACTGGACATAGGAGGTGAAGGGAACTCCCGTTTCCTTGTGAAACACATGGGAGAAATGGGCGATGGAAATTCCCGCGCAGGTTGCGGCATCAGCGAGGCACAACTCGGACTCCCGAAACCTCTCCTCAACCAGGTCTCTTGCCTTCCGGATTTGGGGCCTTTCCAGGCTGGCTTCCAACTCCCGGATTCGCCAGGCGTTGCCGCACATCTGGCGCGAGAAGATTTCCAGAAGGTGCATGACAGAAGTGAGCTGACTGCGGGGCATCCAGAGAGCCCGGTCGTAGGCCTTGCGCAGACGTCGCACGGGAATATCCAACCAGGCGAGCCGGCGGCACATCCGGTGAAAAGCGGCGTCCGATGGTTGTTCGGCCAGCACCTGGCCGCTCGATATGGTTGCGACATGTTTGCCCTGGACCATGATCGGGATCGCCATGTCGAGAAACCCTGCGTGGCAGGTATAAAGCTTGGATTTGCCCTCGGCGCCAGCCCGGGCGTGGTGCCGGCGGTCGCAGCCATCGCAGCGCCGCATCCCGTCTTGCGTGCTCCGGATGATCTTGCAGAGCGGGTTGCCCATGTCTCCGGAAAGCCCAAGACGAGAGGTGCCGACATCCGGCGTATTCAATGCCATCGACAGGCCGGTGAGCCGTTTGAGGATAAGGGCGAATCCGGTGAACTCTGGCGACCTCAAAAGCTGCCGGAAAAACAACCCGGTAGCCTGGCTGGATTTCAAGTCAGGCGGTACAGGGGGCGTCACTGGGCGGGGTGGCATATGAAGTTTTTTCATCAAATCGAAAGAAATGTAAAACGATTCCGATAAAATGTGGAGCAAAACAAATGTCGGACGATAGAATTGCCTGTGATTCAAGCCTTGGATGCAAACAGGAAATTCAAAAGCCGTTTCCGGCATGCGTGCCAGACAGAAGACCCTATCGGCCGCATCCATCGTCTGGGGATGGCGGCGGTCGAGGTGGCCTGTCGGGACATCCTCGGGAAGCATCTCGGCGTGCCGGTCTATCAGTTGCTCGGCGGCAATGTCCGTTCCAGCATTCTTGGCTGCGCGAATGGATGGTACCGAGCGGATCGTACGCCGGAATCCTTCGTGAAAGCTGCGGAAAAGGTGGTAAAAATGGGGTTTGGGGCACTCAAACTCGATCCGTTCTTCTCATGAATCAAACCTGCGCCAATCTCAGAGAAGCCAGCGTGCCCGAGGGAAGCGTCCGGATTTATTGGCTTGGGCAGGCGGGATTTGCCTTCCGCACCCCGGCAGGCAAGCGGATCTTTCTTGATCCATATCTTTCCGACGCCTGCGAGCGCCTGCACGGGTTCAAGCGACTCTCGCTGCCTGCGATGGCGGCGAGCGATGTCGAGGCGGACTGGATGATCCTGACCCACGAGCACACCGACCATCTCGATCCCGATTCCATTCCGGAGATTGCGCGGCGCAATCCGGCCTGCCGGTTTGCGGGGCCGTCTGGTTGTGTGGCCGGGCTGGAGCAGGCGGGCGTGGCGGGGGGCCGCCAGATCGTGCTCGAACCCAACCAACGCTACGACCTGGGGGATCTCGTCGTTCATACCGTGCCTGCGGACCACGGCGATTTTTCACCGACCGCCCTGTCCTTCGTCCTGGATTTTGGCGGGGTTCGGGTGATGGTCTCGGGCGACTCGTCCTTGCGGTCAAAGCTGTTCAAGCCGCTTTACGATCTGAATCCCGACGTGGTGCTGACGGTGATCAACGGGGTGTTTGGAAACATGAACCACATCGACGCGGCGATGATGGTCGCCGAGGCCAAGCCACGATGGGCGATCCCCTGTCATTTTTGGACACTTTCCGAACAGGGAGCAGGCGACCCGGCCGGCTTTCTCCACGCCTGCGCGAAGCTCTGCCCGCAGGTCGGGGCAATGTTGCTTAGACCCGGCGAGGGCTTGTCCGTATCGCCAGCCGGGTGAGAACACGGCCGCGCGTGAATCCATCGCAAACCGAAAGCAGACAGAGCATGAAACCGACATTCAAAGTGTCCGACATTCTACAGCCGCTCCCGCTCAGGCAGGCGGAGCTGTCCGGAGAGATCGGCCGGCGCGTCGCCGACCTCATCCGCGGGAATTTCATGGCCCTGAACCTCGAGAATGACTTCGTCGAGCCATTCCGGTCGCGGCCATTCACGGGAGGCTACCACTACATCGGCGTCGGGAAGGTGATTGACGCGGGCAGCCTGTTCGCCGCCTATGCGGGCGACTCGGCCGTGCGGGATCGCGTCGCGCGGCTGATCGCAGAGGTGTGGGGGACGCGCGACGCCGACGGCTACCTCGGCACGTTCAAGCCCGAGCCCGGCGCTGCGCAGAACCATCACAACTGGGTGTTGCACGACCAGGAGTATCTGGTGTTGGGGCTCGCGCACCACTGGCTTGCCACCGGGGATGCGGCCTCGCTCCAGCATGCGCAGGATCTCGGCGACTACGTGATCGCCACCTTCTCGCACGACCCGAAGCCGGAGGAGATATGCACGGCTGGGCTGCCCGAGGCGTTCCTTGTGCTCTTCGGCTGCACCGGCGAGGAGCGGTATCTGAAGTTCGCCGCCGAAATCCGCCATGGCTGCGGAAGCGCCGAGATCCGCTGCGCTTCCCTGCGCGACTGGCGGCAGACATTCGACACAAAGCCGGCGCACGTTTACGTGATGCTCGCCCGCTGCTACGCGCAGACGGAGCTTTACCGCCATGACGGCGAGGACGCGCTGCTGGAGATGTCCCGGTATATGCGGCGCGAGCTGCTGCGGGCGGGCGGCGGCCTCAACGTGGTCGGTTCCGCCTCCGACGGCGAGCATTTCTCCTACACGCAGAACGGCGCGGGCTCGATCGGCGAATCCTGCGTGACGGCATACCTGCTCCGCTGGCTGGACAGCCTGATGCGCCTTTCCGGCGACCTGCGCTACGGCGACATCATGGAACGCACGATCTACAATGCGCTTTTCGCGGCACAGGATCCCGCCGGGCGTCGCATCCGGTATTTCACGCCGTTTACGGGACCGCGCGAGTATTTCGATCAGGACGGCTTTTGCTGTCCCGGCAACTTCCGGCGCATCATGGCCGAACTCCCGCGCATGGTTTACTACCGTTATGGTGCCGACGGCATCGCGGTGAACCTATACACACCTTCCCAAATGACGGTCCGCCTGAACTCGGACACCGCCGTGACGCTGATTCAGGAGACGGACTACCCGAACAGCGGCCAGGTGCGCTTCCGCGTCTCCCTGCCCCGGCCGACATCCTTCGCCCTGCGGCTGCGCATTCCGCGCTGGAGCCGTGGTGCCACGGTGCGGATCAACGACGAAGCCCCGGTCATGGTGCCCGACGAAGGTAAGGGATCTGAACTGCGCCGCTCGTGGCAGGCGGACGACACCGTGATCCTGGACATGCCTCTGTGCTGGCGTTTTGTGAAAGGACGCCAGATGCAGGAGGGAAAGGTGGCGCTATTGCGCGGACCGGTGGCGTATTGCCTGGGCACGGCCCAGAACGAGGAGCTGTTGAAGAAATACCCGAACTTCCATGGCGTGGTGGTGGATTCAACCACGATCGGCGAGCCGGAGCCGGATGCCTCGATCCGTCCGGATGGATGGCAGGTCAAGGCGGCCGCCAAAGTCGAGGGCAAGGGCGAGTGGAGCAAAGGGGCACCGCAGGAGACGCTGGTCTTTACCGAGTTCGTCGATCCCACCGGGATCATGACCTATTTTCATGTGCTGGATTTAGCATCGGCCGGCGAAGACGAACTGATTGGAAATTGTTTGGATTAACAAGGAGAGAAGACATAGAAAAATGACAGGAAAACGGGTCTTGGTTACGGGAGCAGGCACAGGGATCGGCCGGGGGATTGCGCTGGCGTTCGCGAAGGCGGGCGCGGCGGTCGCCGTGCATTATTCGAGCAGCCCTGCGGGTGCCGAGGCGGCGGTCCGGGAAATTTTGGACGGGGGAGGAAAGGCGGCGATATTCCAGGCTGACTTTGGCCGGACCGAGCCTCTTCAGAGCATGGCCGGTGCGGCGGTCGCGTTCCTTGGCGGGCTGGACGTTGTGGTGAACAACGCCGGGATCACCATGAACCGTCCGTTCGCACAGACGACCACCGAGCAGTTTGACCATCTCTATGCGGTGAATGTCCGTGCGCCCTACTTTCTGACGCAGGCCCTGCTGCCCGAGCTGGAGAAGAGCGGCGGCGTGGTCATCAACATTTCTTCGATCCATGCCTACGAGGGTTATACCGAGCACTCGGTTTATGCGGGCACACGCGGCGCGATTGTGTCCTTCACCCGGCAGCTGGCGATCGAACTCGGTCCCCGTGGCGTCCGGGTGGCGGGAATCGCGCCGGGCGCCGTGCCGGTCGAAAACCATTTCAAGTCCACGCCGGGAGTGGACGTCGAGCAGTCGATCCGGGATACCGGGAAAAACATTCCCTGCGGTTTTGCGGGCACCCCTGCCGACATTGCCGGTGTCGCGTTGTTCCTTGCATCGGATGCCGGTCGATACATCGTCGGCCAGACTTTGATCGTCGATGGCGGCACCACCTCGTGGATGCCGTTCGGCGAGCAGTTCAAGGAGCCGATGACCACCCAGTTCGGCAAGGGATACGTGCCGGGATTATAGGCAAACACTCAGCCCAAAGACTCAGACAAACCCATGAAAGTACAACTCGACAACAAAATTGCCCTGGTGACCGGTGCCGCGCGGGGCATTGGAAGAACCATCGCGAACACCCTTGCCGCCAACGGAGCGCGTGTAGTGTTCACGGACATTCCCGGCCCGGAGCTGGATGCGGCGGCGGCCGCCTGCCCCCGCGGGAACGCGAAAGCGCTCGCCATGAATGTCACTGACCCCGCGCAGGTGGAAGCGGTTGTCGCGGGAGTCGTGCGGGAATTCGGCCGCCTCGATCTCCTCGTGAACAACGCCGGGATCAACACCTCCGCCCACCGGGTCAATATCGATCAGTTTCCGCTGGCAGAATGGGAGAAGATCCTCTCGGTGGATTTGACCGGTGTGTTCAACGTCACCCGTGCGGGCGCGGCCCCGATGATCCAGCAGAACGCGGGGAGGATCATCAACATCGCCTCCGTGATGGGGTTGGTGGGCGCGCGCTTGCAGTGCGCGTTCACGGCGGCCAAAGCCGGAGTGATCAACCTGACCCGTTCGATGGCGATCGAACTCGCCCCGCACGGGATTCTGGTCAACTGCGTGGCTCCCGGCTCGACTCTGACCGACGCGACCAAAAGCCTCTTCTACAGCGAGGATGCGCTCATGAAAGAGCGTGCCGAGCGGATGCTGTCCCACGTCCCGTTGGGCCGGCCCGGCACGCCGGAGGAGATCGCCCACGCCGTCCTGTTTCTCGCAGCACCCGAGAGCAGCTACATCACCGGCCAGATTCTTAGCGTCGATGGCGGGTGGACGGCCGGGGGATTTTTTCGGGATTTTTAAGGAAAACAAAATGAAAAACACAAACCTCTTTGATGTGAAAGATAAGGCGGTCTTGGTTACCGGTGGTTCCCGGGGGGTT
>Ga0194039_1001628_pt1 | contig 11878 bp, 10 predicted proteins | sample JunL228m_MetaG_FD_148679 | JGI IMG/M metagenome (GOLD analysis project Ga0194039, IMG submission 148679) | Anoxic zone freshwater microbial communities from boreal shield lake in IISD Experimental Lakes Area, Ontario, Canada - Jun2016-L227-8m | ecosystem: Environmental > Aquatic > Freshwater >...
ACATGGAGAACCCGTTCAATGCAGGGATGGGGGGAGGCGGCACAAATGACACAAGCCAGTTCACCAACGCCCTGAAGGGTGCGGCAGGTGCGGTGGAGTCAGCAGCTGGTGCACTGAAAGCTTCGCAGGAGATCCGTGACGATGCACAGGCCCAACACGATGCCCAGATGCATCATGAGAGCCAGGATGCTACAGCGGTGCAGGCACCCCCCAGTCAACCAGTTATAGCACCCAGCCCACCAGTTATTTCTCCTCCCGTTCAGGATACAGGAAGCATCATTCGCATCCCCCTGAACACAGGAAATTCTGATGAAAGCATGCTGGCCGCGATCCGTGCACAGTTTGCAGGGTTGCCCGGCCAGGCGATGCCTGTTAATAAAGATAGTGAGACCACAGGAAAAGTCCGGCTGCAGAAAGTGTTCCGGCTCTTTGAATGGACCAGCAAGACCGTGAAGAAATACGGGCATGACCGTGTAGACCTGATGCTTGGGTCATACCGTGCGATGGGATATATATCAGATGAATCCGCGAAGCTCGTCCGGGATATTACCCGCATGATGCCGACAACACTTGGCGAGATGCATGATATCAGTGCAGACGAATTTGTTTCAGAACTCTACGAGTTGAACCACATCTTAAACCCGCAGGATGCTACCCTTGACCGGGATATGATAGAAGTCCTGATGGAAAAGCGTGGTAGTTCCGGGAAGGGCCAGGGTGTTGCCCGGGAAGACCATTCAAGGGAAGAACAGTCGGATGCAGATTTCATTCGTTCCAAAGACAGGATTTGATGAATGTCAAGTGAGACAATCGTCACCGCACTCTTTTTGATCGCTGCCGTGGTGGCCGCAGGTGTCCTGATCAATGCGGTTTTTCCGATCATCTCGAGGACGACCGAGACGTTTGGTTCTGTGGCACATTCGACGGATAACCAGATCCGTACGGATATTAAGATTGTAAATTATTTTGCTAATACCAGTGGATCTGATCCCCAATCCCAAATCTGGCTTAAAAACATCGGGACTTCGAGGATCCCAGAGAGTGATCTTGTAAACTCTGATATTTTCTTTGGAGGGGTAGGAAATTTCGGCACGGTATCGGGTGCTATTCACGATCCAACAGGATGGTGGAACCCGGGTGATACACTTCACATTACTATAAGAGAAACCCAAGTTCCAATTGGGAGATGGCCTGCAACAGGCGGTGTTGCATATTTCGCAATTGTATTACCGAATGGTGTAAAGAGATCTATTGAATTTGAAGCTGATTAGCGTGTAAAGAAGGAAGATTCAATGGCATTTGCATCAATCATCGCCTCGGCAATTGGGATACTACTTCTGATTATTACAGCCTATGTCCTCGTCGGAGGTGTCCTTACTACGACGCAGATCGCAATGAATGCACAATCTGATATGACGGCCGTTCACATGCAAATGCTAGGGACTTCCTTCGCTATTAGTTCCGCGACAAACAGTTCAAATGACATTAAACTAACCTTGGTAAATTCGGGAAGTGAACAGATTGATATTAACGACATCAATGTTTTCCTTCAAAGATCTCAACCGACTCCTGTGCTGGCCCCTGTTCTTATTCCAAAGGGGTCAGGTCCTGGTAGTTGGTCAGTCGATCCGAGTACAAAAGTTCAGTGGCGCCCCACCGAGGAATTGAACCTGACTGTGACATCTGAAATTATACTCCCTGTAGTTATTCAGGTGACAACCGGAAACGGGTTCTCCCGTATTACTGAAGTGACTATTCCATAAGGTTAGATTAAAGGAAAAAATGCGAAAATAACCCGGTACATCAGGTTAAAAGGATCGGGACATTTTAATTTTTCAATGATTTGTGCGTATGATCAACTAAATTCTAACAAGAGCACATTCTGAAATAGTGCAGATCCATCACCCTATCGGCAATCCCGGGGTGTATTCGTACGAGGCAGAGGATTAAATAGTGCTGAATCGATAATACAACTAATATCTTCATGTAATAGGGTGGCAGATGGGTTCCAGGGGCATGGAGGATCTTCTCGGCGGTAATGACCGGAAAATCCTCTCAACCGGTAATAAAGAAATAGATAAAAAAATAGCTGACGGCCTGCCGTTAGGTTCCTTAACACTCATTGAAGGCGAGAACGATACCGGTAAAAGTGTCCTGACCGAGCAGATCATCTGGGGCGCAATGAAACAGGGCCTCTGTGTTGACCTGTACTCCACCGAAATGACGGCAAAAAGTTTCCTATCGCAGATGGAGTCGATGAGCCTGGATGTATCAGACTATTTTGCCTGGGGTTATGTGAAGCTCTTCCCGTTGCACATGGTCGGGTTCAAATGGACAAAGGAAGAGATGGACGGGATCCTTGAACACATCATTGACCACATCCGTAGCAGCAAAGCCCAGGTCATCGTCATTGATTCATTGACCATGTTTACCGAGTATACGACACAGGGGACGATCCTCACGTTCTTAACGAACTGCAAGAACTTAGTCGACCACGGAAAAACAATTCTGATCACGCTTCACACCTACGCGTTCCAGGAGGACACCCTGATCCGAATCCGTTCCATCTGCGATGCGCATCTCACCATGAAGAAGACCCTGATTGGCGACAAGTACCTCATGGTCATGGAAGTGGTAAAAGTCCGGGGTGCACGGAAAACAACCGGTAACCTGGTCAGTTTCGAAGTCCACCCCGGTTATGGCATGAAAATAATCCCGATGTCGATGGCAAAGGTCTGATATGAGCTCCGGAGAAATTTCAGTCGCAACAAGTCTCTCCCTGCCATTTAAACGTGCGGTAAGCACAGAGGACAACGATTGCGCGAATAATATCGAGTCGTGTGCACTCTACCGGATGTTGCCGACCAATGCAAAAGAGTACGTGCAGCACAGCCCGCACCTCCTTGAGTACTTACATATATTTCCGGTCGATGAATATGGGATCCCCCTCTTCTTTTCGGAATTAAAGCGTGATCTAAAGTCAATGACGGAACCGAACCTCATCTACCCGGCGGATGCAGACACGTTTGTCCACATCTTCTTTGACCCGAACGATGTCCGGAACTATTACATCCCGATTGAACCGTCATTCCTGCACAGTGTAAAAGACCTTGTCCCTGCAGTCGAATATAAACTGATTGACCTCCTCGATGCACTAGAAGATGACCCGGTCACCGATGAGGAACGGAGCACGGTACTGCGAAAACTCCTCAAACAGGTCGTCCAGGTCCAGATGCCCGGCGAAATTATTCCAACAAAGGCCGGGAAAGAAACAGCAAATCCGGGGTTCATGGGAAAATTAACGGGGTTCCTGAACAAGGACCTGACCGCGAAGGACAGTTCAGGGAGGGCCCAGGCCTTCGCACATGTTTCACGGACCCCCGATGGCCGGGTCATCATGTCCCCCCAGGAGTACTCAGCTCTCGAATACATGATGGTGCGCGACAAGGTTGATATTGGCCTGTTAAAGCCGTTCCTCAGTGACAAGTATATTGAAGATATCACCTGTGACGGTATTGGGCCGATATTTGTTGAACATAAAATATTCAAAGGGCTTAAATCGGTCGTTGGTTGGGACAAGGAGAAAGAGCTGGACAATTACGTGATAAAACTTGCAGAACGGACAAGGAGACCCATCACCTACCGGAACCCGATCATTGATGCCACACTCCCGGACGGCTCACGTATCAACATTGTCTATAGCACGGATATCAGCCGTAAAGGTTCGAACTTCACCATCCGTAAAGCAATGGACGACCCGATCAGCATCCTGAAACTGATCGAGTTCAAGACCTGCGATTACATGTGTGCGGCATACCTCTGGATCTGCATCGAGAACGGGATGTCCCTGTTCATGAGCGGTGAAACAGCAAGCGGCAAGACGACCACCCTCAATGCAATGACCACGTTCATTCCCCCGGAGAACAAGATCGTCACCATCGAAGACACACCCGAACTCCAGATCCCCCACCTGAACTGGACACGTGAAGTCTCAAAAGGTAAAGGTAAAGGGGAAGGCGAAGGAGGGGACGTGACAATGTTCGACCTCTTAAGGGCCGCACTCCGTCAACGTCCGAACCAGATCCTTGTGGGTGAGATCCGTGGGGTGGAAGGTTCCGTCGCATTCGGCGCGATGCAGACCGGCCACCCGGTACTCTCCACGTTCCACGCCTCATCCGTAGAAAAACTTGTCCAGCGCCTGTGTGGAGACCCGATCCTGATACCGAAGACCTATGTCGATAACCTGAATATTGTTGTCATCCAGAGTTCAGTCCGTCGTTCAACGGGTGAAATGGTCCGACGGATCCTCTCAATCAATGAATTGGTCGGTTTCAACCCTGAAAGTGGGGGTTTCTCTTTTGTCGAGATGTTCAGCTGGAACCCGGTAACCGATACCCATGAGTTCCACGGGAGGGGGAGCAGTTACCTCCTTGAAAACCGGATTGCCACCATGCTCGGTATCCCGGACCATAAAAAGGCGGGAATGTACCTGGAAGTAGACAAACGGGCACGTATACTCGAGAGATTACATAAAGCCGGCTACACCGGGTTCTATGACCTGTACCACATGATGACCAAAATCAAGAAGCAGGGGCTCCTTACAATTGATATCCCTGATTAGTGGGTTTGCTGCAGAGTATGGATGTTAAAAGCCTGCCCGCCGGACCGTCCGTGCTTCCGGTTAAAGAGGCCCGTGAGATACCGTTTGCGGGCCTGGTAAAGTCTGTCCGGGAGAAACTGGACTCGCTCCTTGAGTCAAAAAAGATGGCCGCAGACATGCTGTTCATGGCCACGTACATGGCATCAATTACCACGGCACGTGCGACCCGGCCTGAGATCTTTGCGTATACCGCCCTTCGAAAAGAGTATGCGACGGCAAAATATATTGCAAAAGTAGAATTTTTTGTCAAGCGCTGGAATTACAGTTACGTGGAAGCCTTAACTGCGGTTGCAGAACGGACAAAAAACACGCTGCTGCAGAGTATGCTGAACCGCTATTCCAACTCAATCGAATCTGGTGTACCGGATGAAGACTTCCTCAGCCGTGAACTTTCTACGGTACGGAGTGTGTACCGGAACAACTACGAGCAGGGCCTCGAGATGCTCAAAAAATGGGGAGATGCGTACATTGCGATGCTGTTCTCAGGGGCCCTTGTCGGGATTATCATCATGGTATCAGTGGCCCTTTTCACACCTGATAATGTCCAGTCTACCCTGATGATGTCCTATATGATCGTGGTTACAACTTCGCTGTTTGGCATTATTACAATGTACACGTCAGTCCCGTCAGATGAAAAGATCCATGATCTTTATCTTGGTTCAAAGGAGCAGATGGTCATCAAAAGGCTTGAACGGAAAATTATTCCAATTGTCCTCATTGTCGCAGTAATCCTTTTCGCTCTCAGTGCGTTTGGACTTATCAAGGACGTATATGGCCTTGTGATGCTATTAATCGGGCTGATGCTCCTGCCGTTAGGTATTATCGGGTACCTTGATGACAGCAATATCATCCAGCGGGATGCGGACTTTACTTCTTTTATACGAAGCATGGGTGCGGTAATGGGTGGAAAAGGGACGACGATGGGCCATGCGCTCTCTGACATCGACCGGAAATCCCTTGTCGTGCTGGAACCACTGATCAACGGGGTATTCTCCAAACTAAACCTCGGCCTCGACGAGAACGCCAGCTGGGAGAAATTTATCGGGGAGAGCGGGAGTAACCTGATCTATAAGTACCTGAATATTTTCCGGGACTCCTGCGAGCTCGGCGGGGCACCGGACAAGATCGGCGAGATTGCGGGCTCTTCAATGCTGGAACAGGTCCTGCTACGGGAAAAGAGAAACTCGGTTTCCATGGGTTTTGTCGTCCTCATTATTCCGATGCACACGATGATGGTCGCCATTTTTCTGTTCCTGTTCCATATCCTCTTAACGATGTCCAAGGCAATTGCGAGCGTGATGGGAAGCCTTGATTCTATGGGTGAAGGCCTCCAGGCGGGCCAGAGCATCGGGGGGTCAATGGCAAGCGGCATGAATATGTTTGTCTCGTTTCCCGAAGCAGAAATGACGGTCTATATCATGATCATGCTCACGATTATTACGGTTGCAAATGTTTTTGCGGGGAAAATTGTGATGGGTGGCGGGAGGTACATGTTTTACTTCTTCGCAAGCATTTTATCGATAATGACGGGACTTGTATATATCGTCTCACCGTATATTGTTGCGATGTTCTTTAACATCCCGGTGTTTAAGGGGGTATAGGAGATGAAGGACTCAGTCCGCCGGGTAGTCGTATTCGCCGTCATCCTTATCGCCGGGTTGGTACTGGTCCTGTTTGATTTACCCGCAATTATTCTGGTCCTGGTAATCATCGTACTTGCTGTTCTCGTCCTTCTGATAAGCGGGTCAGTCAAGCTACCAAAACTGCGGCTACCCAAAATCACCCGGTCTCCAGGAAAAGGGGAAAAAACGCAGGATAAAGAGCAAAAACCCCCGGTAACTAAAAAACCACCAAAGGAGAAAAGCGGGAAAAAACAGGAGTCCGGGACAAAAAGCGCCCCGAAAAAACCATCCGGCAATATGGCGACCGGGCGGTTCTCAACAATCCGTGATGCATTTTCATCGATGGGAAAAGCCCTCTCTGTTATTTCAGGTGATATTGGTAAGGCGAGGAGTTCAAAAACCGCCAAAAAGCAGCAGAAACAGAAACTTGACCAGATGCTTGACCAGTCCGTCCAGGGCCGGGCACCTGGTATCGGGTCTTTTAATGATGCTGACCACGAAATTGTCCCTTCCGGAAAAAAGACCGTTCCTGATCCCTTCTCCAGCCTCGTAAAAAAGCAGATGGACACAGAATTACTCGATACAAAAGAGCCGGATGAAGATATGGGGGACCTTTCAGGACTCGATGACCTTGACCTTGGCCCGGATATGTCGGGAGCGTTCGGTGAGGACATATCAAACCTCGATATTGCGCTGGATATGGATGATGGGATTAACATTGACGATGATTCTGAAAACGATGAAGTAGCCTCCATACTCGCTGCGAACCAGGGGGACCTGGACGAGGAAGAAGAAGGGGGAATGGGCACATTTTCTGATGATATGGGTCTTGGTGGTCTTGAGGACCTCGATATCGACAGTATTGATCTTGACCAGGAACTCGGGGGTCCTGATGTATCGGGTAAACCTGAATCACGACCTGCACCGCCGCCAGCAAAAAGCCCATCTGTTTCAGAAAAAAGCCCTTCATCATCATCTTCTCCAATGAAGGAAGTGTCCCCGTTTGCCTCAGCTCCTTCGAGCAAGATAATGGCCACGGATCCGTCTAAAGATATGGGGGACTCTATGATGGCATTCTCTTCGGGGAAAGGTTTGGATGACGACCTGATGGCCTCCCTTAAAACAGATGCGTCAGCAGTGAAAAAAGATGATAATGCCCCATTACTCAGGGACTTAAAAGATGTGAAAGTCCCGGCAGCAGATCTCGAGAAAGAACTGGAAGGGATATTAAGTATGACGAAAGTAAAGAGATAAGTGGCGAGTGACTATTCGGGACGTGTGCTGATATGGCTGAAATACCAGTGAAGATTGAAAAAGATGGGAAATGGGTAGTCTCGAAGATTGAGATCACCCAGGACCAGCTTTCCATTCAGGACCCCGTCAACACGGATATTACTTTTAAGTCAATTATCAACCTGGAAGAGAGGAAAAGTGTCCTCCTCGTCACGGTAAAAGGGAACCCCGAGCGAATTTATCGTATTGCCACGGTCCCAAAGGCACTGCAGGTCTTAAAACGGATGATCATCATGTCCTGCAGCGCGTACCGCCTGAGTGCATATTTCATGTCCCCTGCAATCAGAGGTGGTGTGATGGTCACCGATGCACAATGGGAGAAAGGTGCTGTTGCAGTTTTAAAAACAGGTATCTGGTTTGTAAGCCAGAATAAGCAGGTCTGTGTCCCGATTGCTGAAGTGGCCGGCATTGAAATGACACAGCGTGACCTCCAGAATAAACAGGTGGACGTTGTTAAAATCGACCACCTCGAAATCGGGGAAGTGGTAACAAGTTTCGTCCTTTGCCCGCTTTCAACACTCCAGGTACTCCTCAACTTTTTGAAAGATGCAACGAAAGAGATGGACATGAAGGGGGATGAGCTTGACCCGGTTGCTGCGCAGGTGGGAATGCTTGTCTACAGCGGGATGGACTCTCATGCAATTGAAAATATGTTAAATATTCCCCATAAAGAACTCGACCAGATACTCGAAAAACTCCTAAAACTGGGGCTGGTCGAAGTGCTGTTTATCAGGAGAGAAGTCCAGCTCACCCCCAAAGGGGTCCGGTTCATCTCGGATGCGGTAAAACCTCCCACACCATAAAATTATTTTGAACGATAGATTAGCATTAAGTACATATAAGTGCCGGACAAAGATAACCTGATTACATATGGGGAGAATTCTAATCGTTGATGATACACTTTTTATGAGGACACTTCTTAAAAACATCCTGTTTTCCGGCGGGCATGCGATCGTGGGTGAAGCTGGTGACGGGGACGAAGCCATCGAGAAGTACAAGGAGTTGAAACCTGACCTCGTTACCATGGACGTAGTAATGCCGAAAATGAACGGGATAGAGGCCCTAAAAGGAATAAAGGCCTTTGACCCGAACGCTAAGGTAATCATGTGTACTGCCGTTGGACAGGAGCAGATGGTGAAACTTGCGATAAAGAGTGGTGCGCGAGGGTATGTGGTAAAACCGTTCCAGGCACCCAAAGTGCTCGAAGAGATAAAAAACGTGCTTGGATCGTGACGATGATCCGTGTTCTCGTGATTGACGATTCGCTCTTCATGCGTACGATCATCACTGACATGCTCCGAAAAGACCCCGAAATCGAGGTTGTCGGGGTAGCCACAAATGGTGAAGACGGGTTATTAAAGATTGATGAGCTCAAGCCTGATGTCATCACGCTGGACATTGAGATGCCGAAGATGGATGGTATCGAAGTGCTCAAGCGCAAAGCGACAATGAAACACCAGCCGAAAACACTGATGCTCAGCTCGCTCACTTCCCAGGGGGCCCTGATGACAAAAAAGGCAATGGCATACGGTGCAGATGACTTTATGTTAAAACCGAAGGACCTGGCGCGCATACGGGGTATATCCCAGGAACTGGTAACCAAAGTAAAAAACCTGGTGAATATTGCCTATATATCAAGAAAAACAGGTCCCTCTATAGAAATGGCAGATAAAATCGTGCTGGTTGGTTCCTCGGCCGGTGGTCCGCCGATGCTTGATGTCCTTTTATCATCGTTCACGACGAGTTTGCCTGTTGCCGTTGTGATCACCCAGCACATGCCGGAAGGAGGGTTCACTGCGGCCCTTGCCGCACGCCTCAACCGGATCTCCCCAATGCCGGTAAAAGAGACTGAGAACGGTGATGTCCTCAACAGTGGCCAGGTGTATGTATCGATGGCAGGGTACCATACGGTTATTTCCAGTATGGTTACCCAGTCTGGAGTGAAAGGGGGGAGGATCATTCATTCACGGGCGCCACCGGAACACAGTGTACGGCCTGCGGTCAACAAGACCTTTTCCTCGGCAGCCAGTGCATTTGGCCCCCTGACCGTTTCAACAATTTTATCAGGGATGGGAAGTGACGGGGGAGACGGTACGCTTGCCGTAAAACAGCATGGCGGGACGACCATGGTCGTACGCGAATCGGACTGTCTTGTGTACGGGATGGCCAGGGCGGCCCTCAAACTCAACTGCGTGGACTCAGTAGTACCGCTCCGTTCGATGGGTACCGAAATTTCGCGTGCTGTCAGGGCCATGGGTGGGTAACATGTCTGAAATGGATATGTACCGGGCTCTGTACATCGCGGAATCGAGGGAAAATCATGAAAATATTGTTAAAAATCTCTTAGTCCTCGAGAACGGGCCCGATGAAGCCGCCATTGCCGAAATATTCCGGTCAGCTCACTCTCTCAAAGGCATGTCCGCGACGATGGGGTTCAAACATATGGAACGGGTCTGTCACGCGATGGAGGACGTGTTCCAGCTCATCCGGAGTGGCCTGCTTGAAGTGCATCAGGACCTGGTTGACCTCCTCCTCGCCGCATCAGATGATATTGAACTGATGCTCGACGATATTGAGTCCGACGGGCCTGGGACGATCGATCACCTCGAAGAGCGGTTGCAGTCCCTCCTGGACTGGAAAGTTGAACAGCATACCGAAGGTGGTATGAATGCGGGCTCACTGCAACCAGGCAATATGTCATCCGTCTCCCGGGAAACCGGAGCTGGAGCCCTGTTGGAGGAGAAGGAAGGGCAGTTTCAGATGCTGGTACGGCTCCGGGATGATTGTGACAGCCGGAACCTGAGGGGGATGCTGCTCCTCCAGAACCTCGATCAATTCGGGACAATTATCCAATGTGTACCTGATCGGGAAACCGTTGAAGATGGGGCATTTGATGGTACAATCAGGCTGGTTATCAGGAGCGATGCCGGGATTGATGCGTTAAAAACAGCTGCCTCCGGTTCAGATGTCAAGGAGGTCCTGTTCGGACCTGATATCGAGCGTGCGGCTGACAAGGCAACTCCGGGTACTGAAGGGGCGGGAAAACCGCTTACGGAGCCGGATATCGGAGTCGTCGGAACGGAACATGCTCCCGGGGTCGTGAAGCAGGCCCGGGAAGAACGGGTCGATAAAAACCGGGAAGTCAAGAATATCCGGGTAGATATTACCCGCCTTGACCAGATGATGAACCTGATCGAAGACCTGGTCATCAACCGGGGAAGACTGGCACAGATCGCGCGTAAATACCAGATGAAAGAACTGGATGAGACCCTCAACATGGTCGGCCGGTCGGTTTCGGACCTGCAGAACCTGATGATGAATATCAGGATGATCCCCCTGTCTCATATTTTTAACCGTTTCCCGCGCACGGTCCGCGACTTAGCGCACAAGGAGGAGAAAGAGGTTGAGTTCACCATCGAAGGGGGCGATACAGAACTTGACCGCAGCATCATGGACGGTCTTAACGACCCGTTGATGCACCTCATCCGGAATGGTGTTGACCATGGGATCGAAAAGCCGGAAATCCGGGAAAAAGCAGGGAAACCTGGTAAAGGGAACCTGAAACTGATCGCAAGCCGCGACCGGGACAATGTAGTTATTGTCATTGAGGATGACGGGGCCGGGATTAACCGGGAACGAGTGGCCAGGAAGGCAGTCGAGCGTGGACTGATTACTGAGCAGCAGGCAGCCGAGATGACCGATGAATCCGTATATGACCTGTTATTCCTGCCCGGGTTTTCAACTGCCGAAAAAATTACCGATATCAGTGGCAGAGGTGTCGGACTTGATGTTGTCAGGACTGCAATCGACAACTTAAAAGGGACTATCAAGGTTGAGTCATCTCCCGGGAAAGGGTCACGGTTTGAACTGGTCCTGCCCCCTACAATGGCCATTGTGAATGTAATCATGGTCCGGATCAACGGCCGTCGCTGTGCAATCCCGGTCAATAATGTAGTGGAGGTTGCAGGTCTTTCTGTGAGCAAAATCCACCATATCGGTACACAGGAAGCAATAATGATGCGGAACGAAGTATTGCCGCTTGACCGGCTCGAGGGTATGTTTGGGAAATCTGATAAAACAGAGATCCTCGTCGTACTCCAGCACCAGAACAGGAAGCGCACCATTGCTGTTGATATGATTGAAGGTCAGCAGGAGGTCGTCATAAAACCCCTGAGCGCGATGATCGGAGGGTGTCGAGGCATTAGTGGGATTACAATTCCCGGCGATGGGGAAGTGGTACCCGTGCTCGATGTAAATTCAATTGTGAAGGAGAACTGAGATGAAACTGACACATGTACAGATA
>Ga0194039_1001631_pt1 | contig 11869 bp, 12 predicted proteins | sample JunL228m_MetaG_FD_148679 | JGI IMG/M metagenome (GOLD analysis project Ga0194039, IMG submission 148679) | Anoxic zone freshwater microbial communities from boreal shield lake in IISD Experimental Lakes Area, Ontario, Canada - Jun2016-L227-8m | ecosystem: Environmental > Aquatic > Freshwater >...
GCCATGATCCCGGGTGGATTCGGGACCGGCAAGACGGTTTCAGAACAGACCCTCGCGAAATGGGCAGATGCCAGCATCATCGTCTACATCGGTTGCGGGGAACGCGGGAATGAAATGACCGATGTGCTTACCGAATTCCCGGAACTGGTCGACCCGAGGACGGACCTCCCCCTTATCCAGAGGACAATAATGGTCGCAAATACATCTAATATGCCGGTTGCCGCCCGTGAAGCTTCGATTTATACCGGTATTACCATGGGCGAGTATTACCGTGACATGGGGTACGATGTCGCCCTGATGGCGGACTCCACTTCCCGCTGGGGTGAGGCACTTCGCGAGGTATCAGGCCGGCTTGAAGAGATGCCCGGTGAGGAGGGGTATCCGGCGTATCTTGCCACACGACTCGCCGCATTTTATGAACGTGCAGGCCGGGTAATCTGTCTTGGGAACCGGGAAGATACCGGGTCAGTCACGATTGTCGGGGCGGTCTCACCTCCCGGTGGGGACTTTTCAGAACCGATTACCCAGAATACGCTCAGGATAGCAGGGACGTTCTGGGCCCTCGACACAAGCCTCGCCAACAGGCGGCACTTCCCGTCAGTCAACTGGATTAAAAGTTACTCACTGTACCTCGAGAGCCTGGAGGAATGGTATACGAAAAACATCGCACCTGACTGGATGGAAATACGAAACCAGACGATGTACCTCCTACAGAAAGAGATCGAACTGCTGGAGATTGTCCAGCTGGTAGGTCCCGATGCGCTTCCCGAGAGTGAGAAGCTGATCCTCGAGATAACAAGGATGATCCGGGAAGATTTCCTCCAGCAGAGTGCGTACAGCGATGTTGACTCCTATTGTCCGCTCGACAAACAGTACTGGATGCTCCGGGTAATCCACACGTTCCACAAAGAAGCATCGGTGAAGATGGGGCAGGGGGTTACCCTGAAACAGGTGATGGGGATCCCTGAACGGAGCGAGATCTCAAGAATGAAGGAGGCACCCGATTCTGTGCGGCTGCAAGGACTAACCGTTGCCATCACAGACCGGATGAAATTGCTTGAGGTGGAGAAGTAATGACCGGATTTGACCTCTCAACAAGGGAATACCGTTCAGTTTCCTATGTCTCCGGGCCATTGATATTTGTCGAAAACCCCCGGAATGTTGCATTCGGTGAGACTGCAGTTATTACCCTCCCATCGGGTGAGGAACGGTCAGGCCAGGTACTGGAAGTCTCACGTGAGCTTGCGGTAGTCCAGGTCTTTGAAGGAACCAGCGGGGTTGATAATTTAAGGACTGCCGTCCGCTTTACCGGGGAACTTCCCCAGATCAACGTGTCCCTTGATATGCTGGGCCGGGTCTTTTCCGGGGTAGGAAAACCAAGAGACGGGAAACCGGACATCATGGCAGACGAGACCGTGGATATCTCCGGTATACCCATCAACCCCTATTCACGGGATAAACCGGCGGATTTCATCCAGACGGGGATGTCAACGATAGACGGCCTTAACACGCTCGTCCGGGGCCAGAAATTACCGATCTTTTCCGGCTCAGGTCTTCCGGCAAACAAGCTGGCTGCACAGATTGCCCGGCAGGCAAAAGTCCTTGGGAGCCAGGAGCAGTTTGCCGTGATATTTACTGCGATGGGAATTACCCACAAAGAGGCATCGTTCTTCATGAAGGACTTTGAGAGGACCGGTGCACTCGAACGGGTGGTGTTCTTCCTCAACCTTGCAGATGACCCGACCATCGAGCGGATTGCCACGCCGCGGGTCGCCTTGTCAGTTGCCGAATACCTCGCGTACCAGCATAACCTCCATGTGCTGGTCATCCTCACTGACATGACCAATTATTGTGAGGCGCTCCGGGAGATTTCCACGGCTCGCGAGGAAGTGCCCGGCCGGCGTGGCTATCCCGGCTACATGTATACCGACCTGGCTTCCATCTACGAGCGGGCTGGAAGGATCAAGGGGAAATCCGGGTCGATTACCCAGTTACCCATCCTCACGATGCCGGACGATGATATTACCCACCCGGTCCCTGACCTCACCGGTTACATCACGGAAGGGCAGATTGTCCTTTCACGTGACCTGTTCAGGCGGGGTATCGATCCCCCGGTGGATGTCCTCCCCTGCCTCTCCCGCCTGATGAACCTCGGGATTGGGGTAGATAAAACAAGGGATGACCACCGGAATGTGGCCGACCAGCTCTATGCATCATATGCCTACGGCCGTGACCTGAGAAGACTCGTTGCGATTGTTGGTGAAGAGGCGCTGACGGACCTTGATCGGAAGTACCTGAAATTTGCCGACGATTTCGAACGAAAATTCATCTCGCAGGGTTCAGAAGAGCGGAGTATCCACCAGACGCTTGAAATTGGGTGGGAATTGTTTGCAAGTCTCCCGGAAGAGGAATTAAAACGCGTGAAACTTGACCATATCAGGAAATATCACCCGGCGCACCGGGCGGGATGATTCAATGGAGCAGGTAAACCCGACACGGATGGAACTCCTGAAAAAGAAGACCCAGATACGCCTGGCCGAGCAGGGGAAGGACCTGTTGAGGCAGAAGATGGATGCCCTGATCAACGAGTTCTTCAGGATTATGGGGACGGTATCACGTTCCCGTGACGAACTTGAGGCGATTGCAGAAACTGCCATGCGTTCGCTTGTAGTTGCACAGGCCGTGGATGATAGTATCGCGCTACGGTCCGCATCGTTTGCCACCAAGCGCCATATCACCCTGGATATTCATGGCCGGAATATCATGGGCGTACCGGTACCGGTCATTGAAAAGAAAAGCCAGGTATTAAGTGTCCTTGAACGGGGTTACAGTATCACCGGGGTATCCGGGCGGATTAATGAAGTAGCCGAGAAGTATGAACATGAACTGGACCTGATCACCGGCCTCGCAGAAACGGAGACGGCGCTCCGCCGTCTTGGGGAAGAGATCCAGATGAACCGGAGGCGGGTTAACGCGCTTGAACAGGTGCTTATCCCTGAATTGCAGAGACAGGCGAAATATATCCGGATCACAATCGATGAGCGTGAACGGGAGGACTTGTTTCGTCTTAAAAAAGTAAAAAAGATACTGGAAAGGAAGAAGAAAAGCCGGAAAAAAATGTGATCGCGGGTCCAGGGGGCCGTCCCGGATTATTACTATACTGCGGGTTTGCCTTTTCCTGTCAGGATTGCAGTTACATCGGTGACGGCCTTCGTATCAGTTGAGTCCTTACCCTTACTTACGTCCCCAATCTGAATAATGTGAAGGACATCCGTATACTTCAGCTGGGAAAACGCAATACTCTCCCATACCACGCTGTCAATGTACACCCAGCACTCCCCGAGCATCCGTTCGAGCACCTTAATATCACTTTCCGTAAACAACTTCCAGTCGTCTCCGATGCCATGGCGTATCTTTTTTATTGCAGTCTCAACGCCTTTCTCCCTATGGACCTGGAACAACATCCTGCCCACTTCAGTTTTAGTAACTTCCGGCATGCCAGTCATAACCTCCATAAAAAACAGGTATAAAGCGTGACTTAGTGAGATGTAGATTAATACTTTTGTATCCCTCCTGCCACTGAATCCAAAAAAAAGAACTGTCCTGATCAGTCCATTTATGTTAAGACTGGTGCCTTAGGTATTTCCTATCTAATCCTTTTGAAACCCCTAAATTTGTGACCTCCAATATCAGTTTTGGACGACCCAAAAAAATTCAGGCCTATTCCAGCCCCGTTATTACAAAAATAACGGGGGTATCTTCACTGCACCACCATATGCTAACCCACTTTCTGCCAGTGCCCTGATTTTGAGTCCTTGAGGCTGCTATTTTCCCCCGTTTCTGGTAATAGGCAATTATCCGCCTTATTTTAAAATAACCCCGGAATCACCTTGTTTCCGTAGGATCCGGGTTCGTAATGGGTCGGGTTAACCGCACCTCGCCGATACCAGGCTTGTGAAATAACCGGAAACATTACCTTTGACAACAACAGAAAATCGGTAATAAGAAAAGAGGAAAGGTGGGATCCCTTTGGAATTTCCTTTCCTGTTTAGCTAGCGATTACATTACTTCTTACTTTTTGATGGTCGTATTATTGACAATCGCCTTTGCAGTTGCGGTCAGGTTGGCTACGGGGGTCTTGTTGGTGACATTTGCAACCGTGTTGTTGATGACGGTCTTTACAGTTGAAGTTAGATTGGCCACGGTAGAATTGGACGCTGTGGGTTTACATTCGCCGCGGAAGAGTGCCCATTCATCACATGAGGAACCGTTCGGGAAGGTGCACATGCCATATTCATTTCCTGCTGCGTCCTTCTTGATCTCAGTCTTTCCTCCGACCTGGCCACAGTATACTGAGGCGGGGTTGGCAAGTCCTGTGCCATTCTGGACTGGTGCCGCAGTTGTTACCACAACTTTTGCGGTTGTGACGGGTGTCGTTACGGTTGTTGCAGGGGTCGTTACAGGCGGGTTCTGTGTACATCCGGCGGTCATCATGACCACCGCAATAACGAGAACCAGTAAAAGTGATGATATTTTCATCCAGCTCATTTAAATTTCTCCGGCTCATACTTGAGCGGGAAAGTTATTTATGCGCTACGGTTTAATCCGGGAGAACCATATGTCTGATCGTCAATCCAAGAAATTTATACCCTTTTCCTTTGATAGAAAGTTGATGACTTTTAATGAACGATATATCTTTTTCCAATCCGAAGACCTGTTAGGGATCTGTGAAGGAACAATACAAAGGTCCGCGGACTTATTGGTCGCACAATAAATCTTGCCCAGTGTCCCTGGGAATGGGATCGTCCGCCAGGTCTTTGGAAGACTTATCTCAATCACACCTGCATCTCCCAACCTTGCAGATTGAATAATTAATGACAATTTCGGGTATGAAATTTAGTTTTGTCGGTGCTAATTCTATAAAATTCATACTCCTGCTGAAATGGTTACCCAGGGGAGAGATCAAATAGGGGTGAATGCATATCTATCACATTCAGAATGATAAAAACCTCAAGGTTACAGGCAGGAACACCCTGTCTCACCAACCATACACAATGCAGGTTCAGTCTTTTCACTGGAGCCCGGTGGACTCTCGCCCGTATTTACGAATCTCGCCATCACGTACCTGAATGGGAATTACACAAACCTGGATAGCCGTACGAATTCCTACCTCCAGAGTGTTTATGAAATTTCAAGGCTATTCCCAGCAACGGGGACCAACAATACTGATGGGCACTCGTTGTGTGCAGCCCCTCTCTTCATGCATTCCTGCGAGTTCAGTGAAATTATATACCTAAGGCCCCATTGTCCAGGCCCTGGTACCAAATGTTTTTATCTCTTCATTCCATTCACCCATATGTATATGAAATATTTCCAGGTCCAGGGAACCATATCCCTAGGTATCCTTGCATTGTTTCTCCTGTCCCTCCCGTCAGGAGTTGCGGCACTTGCATCGTATTCAGGTGACCAGGTCTTGATCGATACACCAGTTGCTGATGATGTATTTGCAGCCGGAGGTGTAATCACTGTAAATGCTCCGATCGATAGCCTTGTGGCAGCCGGTGGTACCATAACGCTCAATGCCCCGGTAAAGGGTGATGTAATTGTTGCAGGTGGGCGTGTCATCTCGAACAATAATATCGGAGGTAAACTGGTCGCTGCCGGAGGTACCGTTGAGGTAAACGGGGATGTGGGAACAAATGCCCTGATCACCGGAGGGACAGTGACGATACATCCGCGCTCCACGATTGGGAGGGATGCGGCGATATCCGCAGGTAACGTCGACAATTCCGGCCATGTAATGGGAAATCTTTCTGTGCAGTCTCATAGTTTTACCGGTACCGGTACTGTGGGAGGGAAAAGCACCTATGTTCAGACCGAAACCCACGGATTTTCAGGGATTTTCACCGTTCTTGGGATCCTGTTTTCAGTTGGCTGGCTAATACTCGGGCTTGTACTCCTAAAAATTGCACCAGTACGGTACCGTGTGGTGGAAGATGAGGTTACAAAATCACCGGTAGTGAAACTGGTTGTCGGGTTTGTCGGGCTGGTTGTTGCCTGCATCGCTCTGGTTATCCTTGCGATTACGGTTGTCGGGCTTCCGATAGCGCTTGTTATTGGATCACTTGTATTCATAGGGGTCATATTTTCGGTTCTTTTTGTTTCGTCTGCCTTTGGCCATGTGCTCTTCAGATGGTTAAAGGTAGAAATAAAGGACTGGCATGCATTTGTTGCAGGGTTTATAATATTGAACGTACTCTTCCGGGTACCGGTTGCAGGGACCATCATACTCATTATTACGATCAGCCTCGGGTTTGGTGCGTTGCTCTATGCGGTACATGGCCACTGGAAGTTAATCACCGGGACAGTCGGCTAATCTTTGCCCGGATATCCCCCCACAATTTGCGTGGATCACGTCAGTTGCATCGGTTCTTATGAGGTCTAATATTTTTAGCCACTCATTACGGTCACCATCAATAAATCGGTCCGCCTCGGGCTATTAGACCTCGAAACGCTCCGTCGGTCAGAAAAGTCTGAACATCTGCGATTCAGATCCCCCCCCTCACAAACAGGGGGATTTTTCATTAATTTTTTTGCCCTGAATGAACGAGTCGACTGCATAATTACCGCAACATCAGAGAATGGATCTGGGGCCGGGATTGTAGGATAGGCCACTCTCCATCCTGATAAGTCCCTTTCAGAACCCGAAAATTCTCCAAATTTCCAGTGATTACTCTTCTGATTCCGGCGTTGGGGGTGTTTTGTACACCTGCCACAACACCCCTGCAGTGCAGGCAATGATGATTACCGCGAGAAGGACTGCACTCCAGATATCTTCATTGAATCGCGTACTCATCGAAAGGGTGGTACCGAGAAGGTCATTAACTATCCCGATAAGAAGCGAAACTGCAAAGAATATAATGAATCCAGCAAATATGCCGAGAATTACACCTGCAACGATCCTGAGTGGAGCCGGATTTGGAACATCATCAGTCATGGATCCCTTATTTAGCACATTAATATATAGGGATTCGCATTTCGCGTGAGATCACGGAAGTACAACCCAACCATTGGAATACCAGGTCGATGGTACTATTGAAGATAACATTCATCCTTTATTATCTCCCAAAACTACAAGTATTACAACAAATTTTTCCGATCGATAGGTACCTGGTCAATACATTTCCCAAATGGTCCCGTGAATACCTGACTGGGTCTGACCGGTACAAAAATTGGGAAACCAACGGGACTTCGGGAATTTATACCATGTACACGCAAAAAAAGGGTGCTGGAAAGACAATAGGAAACCATACTAATCAGGGGCACGATTGAACGCCATAAAGATATTCTGCCTCGACTCCTGTGAACACTCCAATCACCTGAAGCAGGCATTCTGGGATAACAATATCGAATTTGAAGAGGTATATCTCGGGAGTGCAAGGGCGATCCACGACCTCCGCAACGGCGGGCTTCAGCAAGCGACAGCCCCGGTCTTACAGGTGAAAGAAAGATTTTACATGGGGAATGACCTGTTCCCCGGGGGTATCATGGATGGTCCATTTATTGAGCAGTGCCTCGGGCCCCTTTTTCATTCCTGATCCCTGTGAAGGCAGCTCCCGATTAGTATTACGGAGTATACGGGTGGTGCCGCCCCTCATAATTTCCGGACCATGAGTGTGATCTCCCCTGGAAGATCCTGGAAATAACTGGCCCCATCCGCGGAAAAATTCCGGAACGCAATCTCGTGCGCCACTAAAAATCCACAGGACGAAAATAGCCCCCGCGAGGCAGGCGACGAACACTCGGCAAGGGCGTATGAAAAGCCCCACATACTGGCATTTTCAAGCACGGTCCGGACCAGGGCTTTCGCGACCCCCTGTCCCTGGAATGGGGAAGATACACCCACCTGGAATATATGGAGGGATTCCCCGGGTCCTGATGGGTATTGTTCCCTGTAGTAGTGCTCCAACCGGTCAAGGATACAGGTAATCTTTGGGAAAAGTGAAAACATATCTGCCATACGGGGGTCACGGGAAGACCAGTTTGTTGAAAGGTCACTGCAAAATATGAAACCGGCAAGCTCCCCTGATCTGGTACCCCTTGCGATGAAACTCATGGAATCCCTGGCGCACAGGGAAACATACACCTCTGCAGGAGGAAAAAATAAATCAGGACCAATCCTGCAACAACGGGTCATCGGTTCGTGGTTGAGAAAAATATCTGCATAGCACCGGGTTACTTCCTCAACCTCACTACCCGCAAGGGGTTTAATGACAAAAGGGAGATCCGGGCCGATCAAATGACTCACCGCTAAATTACACGCGTGGTTACAATATTTACCTTTCCTTCACAGCCGGATTTTCAAGAGGCAGGGTGCCAGGTAGGCCTCCCGGGTGTTGGGGGTCCCGGATAAATGAATCATACTCATTAAGTACCTCGCCGTGCAACAGGATGGATCATGGGGCAGGATCTACCCACTAGTGAGTATGTCAGGCCTGAAACTAATCCCGGGTGGACTAATGACAGAGATTTACCAGAAAATTGTAATTGCAACCGACGGGTCAGAAAAAAATCTGAGTGCGGTAATTGAAGGGATGATGATCGCCCGTGTCTCCGGGGCTAAACTCCAGATTGTCTATGTAATTGACACAAAACCCCTGTACACGGGGGTCATCGAGGAGTCCTATGCCGGCATGTATGACAGCCTTCGCGAGGAAGGGGAGCTGGCACTTGAACAGGCAAAAGAGTTGGCAGGTGACATTGATGTTGAGACCTCCCTCCTTACCGGTAAACCCGCGACTGAAATCACCCGGTTTGTGAAGGAATATGGAGCGGACCTCCTGGTAATCGGGACCCAGGGCAAATCAGGCCTTGGAAAGTTCATCCTTGGGAGCGTCGCCGAGAGTATTATCAGGACAGCCCCCTGTTCTGTACTGGTGGTAAGAAAATCTTAAAAAACCGTTTTTTCAAGGTGTTAGGCCATGCAAAGGGATATGGTAAGTACGATATAATCACTATTGCAACAATATTCAAGGGACGATAAAACCGCATGACATATCACATTGATGCATTTAATCGGAAACGATCGGGTACAGGGCCTGGCACCACGTACCAGGAGTATGATCAGGCTGCTATAGAAATTCCTACAATTGCCGGGATTTTCATCCTATCCTGCCTCCTTATCGTTACCGCTGCCTCTGCGGCTGATACAAAAACGACGTACCTTGGAGACATGGTCACGTTATCCGGATATTCACCCGGGAGCGATATCGTCTACCTCTTCATGACCGGGCCGAACCTTCCCTCAAACGGGGTGGCACTGAATAATATCAACCGCAGGGCTGACATGGGCGCCTTCACAACAACTGATGTTGAAACGGACGGCCGCTGGGTCTACAAGTGGTATACAAACCAGCTTGGCGGGAAAATCGATACCGGTACCTATACAATATGGGTGACCGACAGGCCGGTTGACAGGTCGCACTTGAGCGGGAGCGATTACCGTTCCATTCCAGTCCTCCTGCAACAGCCGGGGATAGCCGCCGGTTCATCGACGGCGACCGGGGCGCTCCTGGTCAGGACGACACCTGCAGGAGCGGTCCTTTTCATGGACGGGGAAAAACGCGGGGTTACCCCGATCACCCTCCCAGACATTCCCGTGGGAGGTCATGCGCTCCGACTGTCAAGTCCGGGCTACCAGGAGCTGATAACCCAGGCAGTCGTAACGGAGGGGACCATTACCGAGGTTAGTATACCATTAACTTCTGTGAATGGCTCCCTCTCTATCAATACGACTCCACCCGGTGCTGAAATTTATATTGATGGTAACCGTGCAGGAGTAAGTCCGATCTTACTTTCAGACCTGGTGCAAGGGAACCATATCCTTGAGGCCAGAAAGGCGGGGTTTAACACTACCAGTCAGGAAGTACGGGTTATCGGGGACCAGCTGCTGGTGGTACAGGTATCACTCGTGGCAGAGACACCTTCACCCGGTACATCCCCGTCTGCCACCCATGCTCCCGGAATACTGCCGGCAACCCTCGTCATCTCCCTGATCACATGCATGCTGCTGATCCAGAGGACGGGGTAAAAGGTATCCCTACACTTTCTTGTTGCAAGTAAAATATCGTATTAATGGACTTTTTTTCGGATTTAATTCAATTATTTCACGTTTTTTTTGTTTTGTCATTTTTTAGTTTGCCAGTGACATCTCTATTGCCTTTCAAGCAGGTCTGTCGGAGATGTAATTACTAACAAAACCCGGGTCACCGAATCATGTATGAATGGCAGACCGGGATGTTTTGGAAAAAAGTATTGGTGATAAAAAAATCAAGGTCAGATGTACCGGTTGCGCCGCAGCCAGTCCACCTGGGGGGGCATGTACCGATATATAATATCGCATTTCTCGTCTTGAAAACTCCAGGGAGTCACGATTAAAGTATCCCCTTCACGGATCCAGACCCGTTTCTTAATTTTTCCCTTGATCCGACCCATGCGGGTGATCCCGTCATAACAGCGGACACGAATATGGTTTGCCCCCATCATCAGCTCGGCCTGCGCGAACTGCTCCTTTGCCCATTTTTTCGGTAAACGGACTCGGGCGGTCGGGGTTCCATCCGGGTTTACTGCATTCAGATCTACTTCTTCGCCTTTTTTATTCTGGTTATTCCTAATTGACCCAACTCCTGATTTCGTGTATATATGACGTCTGATGAAATTAATCTATCCCAATATTTATACCTGTGCAAAACGGCTGAAATCAGGTCCATATGCCGGCACATCGATCATATACAAGTGACCGGGGCCCCCTGGTCCTGTTATTACCCGGGCATGAGCAAAAGTTTACCTGGCCAAACTTCATTACGATATGCGATGGATGCTTCATGGTAGCAAACTGATGGGATCAAAAAAAAATTGCCTCTACACTGACCTGGTACCGGTGTCTTCTACTGGCGTTCGAAGCCTGAGTTGCCCGTTACCCGACACCACGTTACCAGGAGGGCCGGTTTTACGGGAATTTTCCGGCATGTAATGATTCTATGCTATCCGGCCAGGTGAGAAGATCGTGAATTTGTTATTGGTTTTGCGAACAACAGGACAGGAGGATTATTGTGGACCTTGAAATTTTTGAAGTTATGGATGATGCGGAGAAGAAAAGCTACCTGGAATTTCTCCTTTGGCATTACCGCGTCGTGGACGCATTCTGGTTTATCTATGTCGGTGAAACGTACGGTCAGCCTGTTGCAGAGTCGGTGAATGAACAGGTATGGGGCCGTGTTGCCGGCATGGCTGCAAAAGATATTGTCCGGCGTTTTGGTATTACGGAAAAAGGACTATCTGGTTTTGTTCAAGCCCTCCGACACTTTCCCTGGGCGATTATTGTTGGTTATACCATCGATGTGCATGACGATGAGGTCGTCATATCTGTCCAGTCCTGTCCTACACAAGAGGCACGTTTGAACCGCGGGCTCGTGGAGTATGTATGCAGGGAAATGCACCGGGCTGAGTTCACCAGTTTTGCGAAGGAAATTGACGATCGGATCTCTGTCGAATGCCTTTTCGCTCCCCCGGACCCGCATCCTCCCGACATGTTCTGCAAATGGAGATTCTATCTCAAAACGTAACCTAACCTGAAAGTGGTTCCAATGAAGATATCTCCACTACTACGGTGTTCGGAAACCCGGAAAAATTCTCTGTGATCTCACGCTGAACCCAAGTGAATACCGGTGAGTGTTACCACACCAGTTCACGCTGATGTAACGACCATCCCTGCATGGCCCTGTTCATGAACGGGGGTTAAAATTGAATGCGCGAAAACCCGGCCCACAACTTCAGTACTCGTAATTTTTTTTTTTGATTTTGCCTGCGG
>Ga0194039_1001632_pt1 | contig 11863 bp, 8 predicted proteins | sample JunL228m_MetaG_FD_148679 | JGI IMG/M metagenome (GOLD analysis project Ga0194039, IMG submission 148679) | Anoxic zone freshwater microbial communities from boreal shield lake in IISD Experimental Lakes Area, Ontario, Canada - Jun2016-L227-8m | ecosystem: Environmental > Aquatic > Freshwater >...
GTACAAATCGTCCTGTAAAATTTTCTCCGAACTTTTTTTAAAAAGGTATAACGATGATTTAATCTGTGGAAATGTGGTAGTAATTATCTGAATTGTGCTATATCATACGGGGTTTATGGAAACGAATTATCCTTGGTTGTCGGTGAGCGGGTTTGGCTCTCATATCAAATCGACACAGACAAAGTTAATTATCCAGAAAAAAAACGGCGTTGAAGAATACCCTCTCGAATCAATAAAAAATCTCCTCGTTGTTGGTGGACATACGATAAGTTCGGCAACTATTACACAACTCATAAAAAAAGGTGCAGTAATCTCATTTTTCGAATCAGATGGTAATCCAATTGGGATTATCAGTCCATTTGGTTATCGTAACGATTCTGAGATCCACCATGCACAGCAAACCGGATCACGACACCGGTATGCAACAGCAATAGCTCAGGGAGCATTGAAGTCCCGCCTATTTGCCATCAACCGCCTGCAGGAGATGCAGAATGTATCGCTATTTTATGAAGGTGAATCGGATTTCCTTTACAAATCCTTAGATGAAATGGCATACTTAATCAAACTCGATGAGATACGCCGCCTTCACCGCATGACTTCTGACATGTATTATGAGATAATGTCGCGTAACACCCGGCCCGATCTTGGATTTCGTAGAAGGACATTGCGTCCTCATATTGATCCGATCAATGCCATGCTCTCATTTGGCTATGCAATGTTATTTGGCAATTGCAGTGTTTCACTGATTGGGGCGAGATTGGATCCCGACATTGGCCTGTTGCATGAAGGTAATGGCAGTCTGGTGAATGATATCGCAGAGTCCATGAAATCTGAAATGATTGACTCTGCCGTTTTTACGATCGCTCGCGAGTCCCTCACACCTGCGGATTTTGAACTCACCCATGATCGGTGCATGCTATCGGATGAATTAGCCAAAACTCTCATTAAAACATTTCATGATACAATAAACAATAATAAAATCGACGATCAGGTATTGAGTCTCTCAAATGCAATAAGAAATAACAGTGATTTTAAAGCTCTGTACTGATACGCCCTTCTCCTTTGATTATTGAAAAATCGTCAAAGTGTTTTAACTGGATTTCCGACTGACGGAGATCGCGGATTACTGCACGGGGACATCCATACACCATTGATACAAATTTTTCAAGAATCATCAGTTCACCGGTTGCATAAATCTGGACCTTTCCGTCAGGCAGGTTCATAACCGTTCCGTTCACTTTCAAATTGGTGGCAATTCTTCGTACGCATGCCCTGAATCCAACTTTCTGAACCCTTCCCGAGATGAATATCTCGATTGTCTTTTCCATCAGATCTCCTGCATTATTTTAATTGCAAGTCCGAGTTCATCGAACACTTCATCCCGTAGAGTTGACTGGCGGATATTTGTCGCTGCGTCAATGGCACAATCAAGCACTTCCTGGGCTGCGCTCTCACAACCCGCAGCATGGCTCTTCATTGCAATATCGCACATTACATAAGCCCTTTTGGAAAGCGGCCGGATTACTCTTGCCTCTTTTATTGCACTTTGCATCATTCGTTTTGAGAGTTTTTCATTGCCTTCTTCTCTGAAAAGAATTGACAGGTTACAGAAAAAGATTGCTTCTTTTCCGCGATCGGCAACCGTTCGGATAATACGTTCAAGCGAGGTGATCTGATTTGAATGAGCCCCGTCATCAATAATTTTTTCAGTCATCGCTTTGATTTTGATATACTGAGGGGGAATCGCATATGACTCTTTTTGCCCCATCTGCATGAGGCGGTGAAGTCTTAACCTGTCATCGTCAATAGTCCTTGTAGTGTCAATTGCGAAGCTGAGGTATTTCTTATCATTGCGCGTTTTGTACAGCATCGAATATACCTGGGCAACATTGTCGCGGATTGTATCGGCGATATATTGGATATTGATACTTTTTGTCAATGTATCTGCCTTTTTTAGTATAGGCATAAATTCATCGTCTTTATTGCATTGCAGTGCGAGTGGGACAATTTCCAGAAGGATTGATGCCCTTTCATAGGGTGAGGGTATTTTTTCTGCAGCTTCCATCATCAGAGTCAGCAATTCAGCGCAGCGATCATTATCATTGTCTGCCATCCGTGACATTGCTATGAGTGAATTGATGTAATCGACCGGTTCTTTGATTTTGGATATAATATTGAATGCAACGGTGACTAAAGAATTGTCGGGCGTGGTTTTATTCAGGCTGACGATAGCTAAAACCATCTGCCTACGGGCTATTGCGCTATCAGGGAATTCTGAAGTATCCAGCATTTGAATTCCCTCATCAAGGCATTTTTTTGCCATTTCCTGATCGATACGGCAAAACAGTGTGGTCAGATCAGCTAAAACCATCACTTTCTGATATTGTGTGGTCAGATTTTTCAAAGAATCAAAAACTTCTTTGAGAATTTCAGATGCACGGTACGGATCTCCGGAATTATATACAGAATCGGCGAGATTTGACAATCCAGTGAGACGGTTGTAAGGATCTTGTATCAAATGGAGGACACGGTATGTCAGATTGATAATAACCGGATTTGATCGTGCCTGTCCACCTCTTAAAAGGAGGTATGCCATGATTTCATAGGTATCTGTTGAACTTGGAATAGGTGTTTCATCATTGAGGTTTGAAATAATCCGGGACATCATCGCATCCCTTTCCAGGGCATTGCCGATCTCAACAGAGTACATAGCAAGAGGGATGATAAAATCCGGATTATCACTTGTTTTAGAATAGGAGATTATGAGATCAATCAATCCAGCAATCTTAAGTGAGATCTGCGGAGCTTTTACATTTTTTTTAATTATCTCCAGAGCACGCTCAAATGGAGGCATAGCTGCTGAAAAATCCTGAACCTGAGGTTGAATCCACGATTCTTTAAGATGAACACACCCTATTTTAATAAAACACTCAATAATATGTTCGAATAATTGGGCTTTTAATGCGGGATCATCGATTTCCTGTGCGATCAGGTACGCTTTTTCGAGTGCATCAGGGGATCGGTTATCAATTGCGTATTTTATTATACCCTCAATGATGTTTGCCAATGCAAAGGCTGCCTGTTCTTTTTCAAGAAGCGAATGACACCATTCTTTCATCCTTAAAAGGAGATCAAGATCTCCCTGATTAGCTGCCAGGATTGCAGCTTCATTAATAATCCTGCACAATGTGGCTGATCGGATATCCTGTCCATCTATCTGACAGGTAAGTCCAACCGCTCTCTGAAGAAAATCCCGGTTCTTTGTCTGTGCACCCATTTGGGCAATTTTTATGACAATATTAGAGATAGCTCGTTCTTTCAATGGCAATTCCTGGATGGAATCTGAAAGTTTGATCAGGATGCCGGGTTCATTGGAATCGGGAAAACCCCTGTCCACAAGAAGGGTAATGCATTCAAGAAAGAGTAAATCCCGTTTTGGATGTAACAGGATAAGATCTTTTACAGATTGTATATGAGGAACTATCTCATCGAATGAAAAATCCCGGGAAGCATCAATGATTGCCCGGTATATTGCATTATGAGAAATCTCTGCAGGTAATTTTTGGAGAATTGAACTGTTAATTATTTCAATTGAATTCTTTTTTATTCCAATGGTCAAAAGTTTGGTCAGGCAATCAGTATAGGGTGAAATATTTTCAGATTCATGATTGACTTTTACAAATATCGTGAGAGCCGATTCAAAATCACCAGAATCAAGCATAATCTGTGAAAACTGAAGATAAACCCGGGATAAATACACTGTATTGCAGTTTTTTTCAATAATAGGTATCAGATTTAAAAGCACGTTTATCTGATTTGAGTGACGGGCAACAGAAATACCGGATTTAATGATCTCTCGTATTGGGTATATATCAGGGTTTGAAATAAGCTGCTGCAGTTTCATTGCAGATTCAAAATACCAGAGGTCTCCCGATTTATCCGCTTTTTTAAGAAGATCAATGACAAGTGTCCCTGTGACAAAGGGCAGGGTTTCACAGAGGGAATGAAGGATTTTTTCGATCTGTTTTTTATCCTTTTCGCGCTCGAGAAGCTGATCGATTAATGCGCTGATAATCTCGAGTTGCTTTTCAGAATAAATATCGTTAAAGTTACAGATAAATTCTGCAATATCAGAGATATCTCCGGAAAACGCTGATTTTGCCCCTTTTTCGATAATTGAATTTATACAGTTCTGCCTGCGGATCTTCTGGTGGATATCGGTCGCAATCCGGATACTCTCAAGGAATAATGGGTGAGTCTTTTCCAGGACGGATATGGTCGCGATTGCTTTTGCAAGTTCTGAATGAAGGATTGCACGTTTTGAGATATCCCCGATATCCTCTATGAGACTGAGTGAAGTACGGAGACGTTTTTCATCGCGGGTTGTGATCGCCCAGACAATCAAAAGGGGTATGATATCGATCATGATATCCGACCGGTATTTCCGGAAGCTGATCCGTTCGAGCATCATCATACCATGTTCGATAAATGATGGATCTGAATGAGTTACGCCTGCTTCAATGAGATCCTGTGCCATCAATGCAAACACGCGAGACTGATAACTTTTTTTGCCTAATATATCGGACAGGAAAAGAAGTGATTTTAGCCATGCATCATCCTTTGTTTTAATGAACTGGCGGAGAATGATGGAGAATAAATCCTCGATTTCATTGCTCGGAATATCGGTAAGGGCGTATAAAAGGGCCGGGTTGTTTGTTTTGATGGCTGTATTCACAAGGAGATGGTTAAGGTCGGAAATTATTGTTTTTCTGGCATGTCGTTCCTGAGTCAGGTTCAGATCTTCAATACTATTCTTAACGATCTTCCAATCCTCTGGTGAGAGTGCCTGCTGAATCTTATCGATTATTTCTGTGGGTTTAACCATTATTTATTTTCCGGTTACATAAATTCAGGTTATTTATCTCAATTTAATCAAATTTATTAATAAACTTTACTATTTCATTTACGCACAATTTTATATTTTTTTTGGATATTAAAGCGAATTCATCGGTTTTTTACCAGATATCTCAATAATCGGACCTTCATTTTTAATAAACTACAATAATTTGGATTATTACCTGAATTTACCCACAAAAAATCGTTTTTGTTGATTTCACTCTGCACTAAAAAATTCCGTGTAAGATTGTTTGTTCAGAACTGGTTTTTTTTGGTAACTTTCTGGATTGTTTCCTTAAGTTCGTCCCGAAGTGCCCTACCCTGTTCTTCATCTTCTGCATCAATGATGATCCTGATCAATGGTTCTGTTCCGGATGCCCGCACCAGTGCCCACGAATTCCCCTGAAAAATTTTCACTCCATCAGTCTCATCAATGATCGCATGAGAATACGCAGATTTGAGTGCTTTAAGTATTGCCTCACCCCCGACTGCAGAGATCTTATCTTTAATCATATGTCGCTTTGGTAACTGTTCCAATAAAAGCGATAATTTCTGTCCGCGTGAATCAAGAATTGCAACCATCATTGCGGCGGTCATACCCCCATCACGGCAGTACTGATGATCGGGAAAAATTAGTCCACCATTTCCCTCACCCCCAAAAATTACATGGTCCCCCTTCTCAATGAGCGATCGCATCGTGCGGGCAACATAGATGCTCCCGACAGGAGTGTAGATTACAGAGGAGTTGTTCTTTTTTGCCACGATCTCAACCATCTGTGAGGTACTGACCGGGGTAACAATTACGCCATTTTTCTGGCGACATATATAATCTGCGACAAGTGCAAACTCCTGATTTTCTTCTACAAATTGTCCATTTTCATCAATAAACACTGCACGATCTGCATCACCATCGTGAGCAACGCCGAATGCAGCACCGCTGCTTACAACGAGTGCTGCAAGACCTTTTAGTCCATCCGGAGAGGGTTCAGGAAGTCTTCCGGGAAATGTACCGTCCATAATACCATTGATAGTCAGCACCCTGCAACCCAGACGTGTAAGAATTTGTGGTGTTGTAGAGCAGGCCGGACCCGAACCCGGGTCCACAACTACTGTAATTCCCTTGCCCGGTTTGTCTGGAAAAAAATTAGCAATTGCAGTGATATAGTCTTTGATAAGGTGTGGTGCGATGGTTTCTTGTCCTACATGTTCCCAGGAATTTGTGGAATAGGAATGATCGAATATTCGTTGTTCGAGCTTGATGGTTTCTTCATCACCCATCTCTGTTCCATCCGATTCGATGATTTTAACTCCGTTATACTCCGGAGGATTATGAGATGCGGTGATCATCGCCCCGCCGTCAAATTGTTCCTTTACCAGATACTGGAGTGCGGGTGTCGGGAGGATGCCGCAGTCAGTTACATCGCATCCCACAGCAAGGAGACCTGACTTAACTGCGTTGATAAGCGTTTCACCGCTGGTTCTTGTATCTCTGCCAACAGCGATCCGCCCTTTTCTCATCGTTCCGAATGCTTCTCCAATGGATAGGACAAGTTCGGGTGTCAGATCTTTTCCAACAATCCCTCTTACACCATTGGTGCCGAACAACCGTTTCTGGATTTTTTTTACTACCATGTCTTTAATCTCCTGCTACGTTTTAAGGACAAAATCTTCAAAAGAATCGAGCGATGCAAGGACTTCATCAGGACAAGGGTTGGTAAGAACACATTGGTCCGTTTTTAGATCCCCAATAACTATTCTGGGAAATGCTATCTGTTTGAATCCTTCTATAACGGTAAAATTCATTCCCTGTTCAAAAAGGATCTGTAACGTACTCTCTAAAGAGTTGTTACGTATAGCAACTACGGATTTATGAGCGTCGATTCCTACTGAGATATCTGCACCCGCATCAAAAAAACCGGTAGTGTCTTTTCCCTCTTCAAGCTCAAATTCATGGTCCCCGAGGTGTTTGATAACTGCAACACGCCCATGTGTTTTGAGTTTTGGTATAAGCTGTTTGATGAATGTGGTTTTACCGGAATTTGATCTACCAACAATCTGAATTATCTTCATGGGGTCTTGTCTCCGGAAAATTCGGATTCTTCTTTAATAGAGTCGATATCTTGTATATTTTTTTCATCCTTAAACGGTACACTGATACGGGTCGTGGATAGAGGGGAAATGATCTCCAGTTCCTGATTAATGGCTGGTGAGGTACCTGATGGTAAGTATACGGTTGATACAACTCCATTTATGGCTGATCTTTCTGTAACTATTGGGAATACTTCCACAGTTTTAGGATTTACAGATCCAATGTGGGGGCTCTGTGAAGAAACTATGCCGGAGGTTTTCTTTTTTCTCTTTGTTTTTTGTGGGGTTGAGGGATCTGTTTCCATAGAGACTGGCAATTTGTTTAGTGGATCCTGTTCAATGCCATGAGTTATGTTTCCTGCTTCGGTTTCTTCTCCTCTTGTGCGGAGGATTGTTTTTGCGGCTTCTCCAACACTTCGCATGACTTTGGTGATCCGATCTTCTATATCGATCTCTTCATCAATATCCAGTGTCGTTCCTTCAACTTCAAGCAAAAACCGGGCAACTTCGCTGGCTTCAAAGAGCAGATCGTCCAGTTCGTCTGTTGTAAAGAATCCGCACATTGCCCCGTAAAAAAATGTGGCACTTGATTTACGCACCTTTTTTTTAAAGGAATTCCGTGCCTGGTTCACTGCCTGCGGGGTGTAGGTATCTTCCATAAAAGGGACGAGTTCCGGCAGATGGTTCCCTATAAATGTCATTTCAGCTCCGCCGGATGTGCGGAAATCTGTGCATAAACGTGCAAGTGCCCATTCCCGGGCAGTGATGTATGTCCTTTTACGTAAAAACTGGTTTACCCTGCGGTAGGTTGCCCCATTGACTTTCTTGAATTTTTTATATTTGTTGATCTCCTGCTGGATGTTTGTACTGTCCATTATCATACACCTGTAAATAATTGGTTTATCCCTGTGTGGGAACATTCTCCAAGAGATGGTTGATTATTTGGCCGCTTTATATATAGCATTATACGGTTTATATCCTGAAGTAATTACGTTAGATGGGGATGATCTTATCAGTGAATTAAGAGCACAAAATCGAACAGATTCAAAAAAGAATCCCTAATTGGCTTTTTTCGTTTAACTTTTTTTTATTGGAAAGATGCAGGGATCTTTGTGTTTTTTGGGAACCTATGTGAGGGGCCTAATTCGATCTATTTAGGTAAACGATGTTGTGGACCTTTCCAGGTATCTGATGTATAGTTGTGTACTCATCCTCTTTTGTTCAACGAAGTGACGACGGTCTTGAGATGGTTGTGTCAGATGTGATGGTTTTTCCACACCCCAATCTGTATTGATGCCCTACGGATTGGTAACATATGATGTTATGCACACTAGCAAATTTTGCAAACGTTTCAGGTTATAACTTCTTTTGATTTCCATTCTCAAAGGCTATGACCACGAATACCTGAAATTGAAAATTTTGCGTTTCATTACCATGACCATGTTTCCTATAAAAACAGAATCTCTTATGGAATTTAGGATGAGCCCGATTTTATGTTGCAATCTGGGGATCGTTATGGTTTTTTCTATTATGGATCTGTTTGGGCGAAATGTTTCTTGAGATATCAAATAAATTTCAAAACCAAAGCCATCTTACATATAGCATCATATGGTTTATTTGAAAATGAATTGCATCATTTCTCAATCGTTAAAGTGTTCAAAATGAATTCTTTTTGAGATAATACTCATAAATTAAGGTTTTTTACTTTTTTTGTAATTGGGATTTTATCTACGATTACGTGAGTTTGGGCTTTAATTTTTCCTGAAATTGTACACCCTCGAGAGACTGTTGGATAACTCGAAAATGGTTAATCGTTTGTACAATCGGTGTTGGAGAGATTACATTCTGACAGTAATGCAGGGATATTTATGATATCAACTGGCACAAAATTACAATCGAAAATATTTATGCAACCGTCACCTCGTGTACGGGTAAATAAGATGGATTTAGACCAAAGAAGTCTGGCCCGAAAGTATCCTCAAAAGCAACATCATTCCAAGTCGAACACTGAATTATCCGGCTCAAAGAGAAATTTCTCGCATGGGTCGCCTGACCCAATCAGGCACACGTTTGATCTTCCATGTTCATAGAGTATAGTTTACAGGAATTCTCAATTGGCAGGGATTTATCATTTGTATCAAGGCAAAGACAAGCCGGAAAACGGTATCAACGCTACAATTTCAGTTTCACATTTGGTGTCGGCAAGTTCTTTGTCTCCGGTTTTATAGATGAGTGCTCACTTTATTGTGTGAGAAAACATGACAACCTTTCACAAAGATGCTACTTCATTGGTAATTGTTCTTCACTGGGAACGCCGAAATGGACAATTCCAATCGAGATTTGCCGTCGTATTGTGAAAAAAGCCCGGCGCGAAAAAAATATCAGTCTCAACAAATTTTCGATCGACTATCACTCCTGTTTGATCGGTGCAAGATCGAACGCTATCTCTTAATACTCTAACGGGAAATTATCTTTCTTCAGTGGTTTCCACTTTTTTTAATCCTCTTCAATGAAGACTTTTGAATATCTACCAGCAAGTAATCCACAGCAAAAAGCAGGTTCTTCCAGGTTGGCTTACACCGCCATAAGGATCCCACAAAGAAATTAATTTCTATAAATTGCGAAAAAGCGTCAAAATCAACGGCACCGTCAACCAATTGAACATTAATTATGGTGCGATACCCTCACAATAAAAACAATTTCCCCTGTTCGTTTAAAAAGGTAATCAGTGAATCGCACATTAACCAATTTTTTAAAAACGTTTTCAAAGGAATTTTATTTATCGACGTTAATTGTGTTTGCAAGGCAATGGCGGGCTTCCGGTCGATGATCGCAGGTATGTTGGGGGTCTGGTACCATCAAAATGAAAAAAAGGCCTGTTTTGAGTGATTTGTTTTTCATTACCAATACGCATTTGGATGGATCCATCCGTGTTTACCGAATACACTGGAGTGGAGTTGAGGCTCCAATTTTAGATTTTTTCGATAATCTGTGATTGTGTATATTGCTCTTGTAAAAACTGAACTCTAAAAAACACATTTTTACAGACTTCGCAGAATAGGTATTCTACGAAAACCTTTATTTACACGAGATAAGATAGAATAGAGCATGGAAAGCGGGTATTTTTCGGAATGGCTCAAAAGCTACCGGAACTACTTGCGGATGCGTAATTACTCCTCCAGCACACTTGACAGTTATGAGCAGGTGATCAAACACTTCGGATATTATGTCTGGCTTCGGAGGCATACGGAGATAACCAAACTCGTCATATACTGGAAGGATTTTGCGAATGCACGCCTTGATACCAGTGTGGAAGTAACACCTGTAATTGTAACTGACTTCCTTTCATTTGTCTCATCAATGCAAACGTACAAACCCAAAACATTTCACCGTATTATCTCTACGATGAGTTCGTTTTACCGGTTTCTTTATACTCAGGGTGCCGTCAGTACAAACCCATTGACGGGTATCGAACGGCCAAAGATTAAACAGCAGGATGTGAAATATCTCAAGCACAATCAGGTGCTCAGGCTGATAGATTCGATAGAAGATCCGCGTGACAAGCTCATCGTCAGGACAATATACGCCACTGGTGTTCGTGTATCAGAACTATGTGAAATGAATATTGAGGAGATTGATTTTGATGAGCATACAATCAGAATCCGTGGTAAAGGTGACAAGATTCGTATTGTCTTTGTCGATGATGATACTCTTACCGATATTCTTAAATTTATAGGTAACCGGATCGTCGGTCCCCTTTTTATCGGTCAACAGGGAAAGCATATCTCACCTCGTGCTATCCAGCATATTTTCAAGCATTATGCCCCTGTTGGTATCACCCCGCACAAGATACGCCATAGTTATGCAAGCGAACTTTATAAACGCTCAAAGAATCTTCGGGTTGTCCAGGAAAATCTCGGTCATACTTCAATTAAAACAACAGAGATCTATCTCCATACCGATATTGATGAGCGCCGGCAGGTCTACCAGCAGTTTTTTCCACTCTCCGGCACAAACGAGAATGCATAATTTTGCTCATCAATATCCGCTGACAGGAAATTGTCTCATTTTTTTTTGATAGCTTTTACTTATGTAAAATATCTCATATCTTCTTTTATTTTCACATTTAACCTCAAATCATGGAGTATTTATTTTATTTACTAAGTCGTTAATTCTCTATTATAAACCGTATGATGCTATACAGTAATCAGCAATCTTTTCTAACATAATCTGGCCAGATTAAGAGTATGGATAAAAATCCCGGTGACCCTTTCATGGTTATTTTTTACGATAAGGATAAACCGGATAATTTTTTTAGAAATGGAAAAATAATTGAAAGTTTTTTATTGTAAGACGAGGAAACTCCCTAAAAAAGTGGGTATCCTGTGAATTATGTTACTCCTATCATAAAAATGATTTTTTCTGGATTCTTCGGGTATCTCCAGATGTTCTCATCTTTATAGGGTTGTATGATATCCCTGATGAGAATGATTGAGATTCTGATTACTTCCATCACTTGTGTGAAAAAATTGAGAATGAAAATAGGGCTGTGATGTAGGGAAAATTCGATTGCCGGATTTATGAAAATTTGGAACTATTTAGTTAAATCCAATCCCATTTCTGAAAATTTATCGTGAAAAAATGTTGAATCCAATGATTTTTCAAAATTATTTTTGTTATAATAAACATATAATCAAATCAAAAATTATCAATTTTTTTACAATGTCACTATATAAAATTCAAGTATTTCCATTGTTCTTGAAATTCCATTTTATGAAGATAATTATTGTTCAAATAGATTTTTTCTTAATTAAATCAAATTTTTTAGAAATATTCATTGAATTCAATGGTTTTGAAATCCAATCTTCCGTGTATATAC
>Ga0194039_1001633_pt1 | contig 11853 bp, 10 predicted proteins | sample JunL228m_MetaG_FD_148679 | JGI IMG/M metagenome (GOLD analysis project Ga0194039, IMG submission 148679) | Anoxic zone freshwater microbial communities from boreal shield lake in IISD Experimental Lakes Area, Ontario, Canada - Jun2016-L227-8m | ecosystem: Environmental > Aquatic > Freshwater >...
GTCGTCGGCGGGCTTCCTGGTAGAGATCGTTCGCACCGCGCTGTGTGCCGTCCCCGCCGATGGTGAAGAGGATGTTCACGCCGCGCGCGATGAGGTTGTCCACCGCGGCGGCGACATCCACCGGACCGCGGGAGGTGCCGAGGATCGTGCCGCCTTTTTGGTGGATGTCATCCACAAGCTGCGGGGTGATCCGCACCGGCTCTTCCCCCTTCACGGGATCCAGCCCGACGTAGCCGCCGCGAAATCCGATCACCTCCGCAACGCCATAGCCATAGTGCAGCTCCAGAAAAAGCGAGCGGATGACATTGTTGAGGCCGGGGCACAGGCCCCCGCAGGTTACGATTGCGGCGCGGGTTTTCTTCGCGTCAAAAAAGAGCTTCGTGCGCGGTCCGGCCAGCTCGAATTGGAGCCCGGGATCCGCGCCGGTTTCGATCCGCTCGGGGATGCGGATGTGGTCGCCGACCGTGTGGCTCCTGTGGGAGGCGAAGCGCGCTTCGCCGAGCGAGGGAGTGTTCATCGGAAGCTCGCGGGTCTGTCCCCCCTTATTGCATCCAGACGGCGCGCGATGCGTTCATTCGTTCGTCGCGGGCTTGGAGCCGGGTTGCGCGATTTTCCAGCACGCCAGACTGCGCCGAGTTGATCGACTGCTGGCGGGCGGCAACGCCCGATGGCGAGCATGCGGTGAACGAGACGGCGGTGAGACCGATGAGTAGAACAACAAGAGTTTTCATAAAATGGAATGATGAGAGAGGGATTGTTTTTTAACGGAAAAAAGGAGTGAGCGCCTCGGCCACCGTGGAGTTGATTCGTGCCTGCCGGGCCGAGTCGGAGATTCCCACTGCCACGGCTTTCTTGGCATAGTTCCGATAAATCAGTTTGTTCGTCCTGGCGTCAAGAAGATCGATCACGATGGCGCCGTCATCGAAAGCATCCGGACGGCTCTTTTTCAGAACTCCGCGTTTATGCGCCTCTTCCATGATCGCAATCGCATCGCGCCCGTATCCGAAATAATCCTGGTTTCCCGTGGTGGAAACATTTTCCTGACGCAAGAGCATATACGCGATGATCAGGTCGGCGTCTCCTTTCACGACCGGGAGTCCATGGGCCTGGAAATTGCTTTTTTTCCGCCAAGTTTTTCGATGAGGTAGTAGAAGACCGGGATCAGGAAGATGGCGATGAAGCTGGCGGCAAGCATGCCGCCGATGACGGTGAAGCCCATGACCTGCCGCGAGAGCGCGCCGGCACCGGTTGCCTTGGCCAACGGGACGCACCCGAGGATGAAGGCAAAGCTGGTCATCAGGATCGGGCGCAGCCGGAGCCGGGCGCCTTCGAGCGCGGCCTCCATGAGCGGCAGGCCTTCTTCGACTTTCATCTTGGCAAACTCGACGATGAGGATGGCGTTTTTCGCGGCCAGGCCGATGAGCATGACGAGGCCGATCTGTGCGTAGATGTTGTTCTCGTAGCGTCCGACCATGAGCGCCGCGAAGGCGCCGAAGACCGCGATGGGCGTGCAGAGAAGCACGCTGAACGGCAGCGTCCAGCTCTCATACTGCGCGGCGAGGATCAGGAACACGAAGAGCAGGGAGATGCCGAAGATGATCATCGGCGAGATGCCTTCGCTGGCTTTCTTTTCCTGAAAGCTCATGCCGAGATAGGAAAAGCCCATTTCTTTCGGCATGGTCTTCGCAAAAACTTCTTCCATCGCCGCCATAGCCTGGCCGGAAGAGAATCCCGGGGCGACGGCGGCGTTGATCTGCGCGCTGCGGTAGAGGTTGTAGCGCATGGTGAATTCCGGGCCGCTGATCGGCTTCGCGCTGGTGAGGGCATCGAGAGGAACCATGGCTCCGTCTTTGTTTTTGACAAAGAACTGACCGACCTGGTCGGCGCTCATGCGGAAGCCTCCCTCGGACTGCACGAAGACCTGCCACTGGCGGCCGAAGCGGTTGAAGTAGTTCACGAAATAGCCGCCCATGAACGTCTGGAGGGTCTGGAAAACCGAACTCAGGGCGACGTTTTGCTTGAGGGTTTTGTCGCGGTCCACATCCATGAAGACCTGCGGCACGCGCGGGGCAAAGGTCGTGCTCACGCCCGCAAGTTCGGGCCGTTCGCGGGCGGCGGCCATGAATTTCGAAGTGTTGTCGGCGAGAAATTGAAGATCCCGTCCCGCGCGGTCCTGCAAAACGAAGGTGACTCCGCCGCTGGTTCCGATGCCGGGAATCGCGGGCGGCGAGAACGCGAATGCCACCGCGCCCGCAATCTTGGAAAAGGCACCGTTCACATGCTTCATGATCGCCCCGTATTGTTCGTCGGGAGCGGTGCGGTCCGCCCAATCCTTGAGCGTGACAAAAAATGCGCCGGTGTAGGTCGTGTTGACGCCGCTGAGGAAATTGTAGCCGTCAATCGCCGTCACATATTTCACGCCGGGCGTGCTCTGGAGGATTTTTTCGGCACGTTTCGACAACTCGGTCGTGCGCTCGAGCGACGCGGCATCGGGCAGCACGGTCTGCGCGAAAAAGTAGCCCTGATCTTCCTCGGGCAGGAAGCTGCCGGGGATGGCTTTGCCCAGAAATCCCGTGGCCACGGTGAGCCCGATCAGGAGGAAAAGGGCCACGAAGGATTTGTGGAGAAGAAACCGGCACACGCCGACATAGCCGTTCGTCGAGGCTCCGAAGCCCCGGTTGAAGGCATCGAAGAATTTTTGAAGCGGACCGGTTCCCTTTTTCTTGTGTTTGAGCAGGAGGGCGCAAAGCGCGGGGGAGAGGGTGAGTGCGTTGAACGCCGAGATGAGGACCGAGACCGCGATGGTCACGGCAAACTGCTGATACAATTGTCCCGTGATGCCGGGAATGAACGCGGTGGGAACAAAGACCGCCGCGAGGATCAGGGCGATGGCGATGACCGGCCCCGTGACCTCTTGCATCGCCTTGAGGGTCGCGTCCTTTGGCGACAGGCCGCGCTCGATATGGTGTTCGACCGCCTCCACCACGACGATGGCGTCGTCCACGACGAGGCCGATCGCCAGCACGAGGCCGAAAAGCGAGAGCGTGTTCACAGAAAACCCGAACATCGGGAACAGCGCAAACGTGCCGATGAGCGAGACCGGCACAGCCAGCAGCGGGATGACGGTCGCACGCCAACCTTGCAGGAAAAGAAACACCACGATGATGACCAGCACGAGCGCCTCGAACAGCGTCTTTTTGATCTCCTTCATGCCCTCGGTCACCGCGAGCGTCGTGTCGAGCGAGACCACATACTCGAGGTCGGCCGGAAATTTTTCCGACAGCCTGAGCATTAGGTTTTTTGCCGCGTCGGCTGCGGCGACGGCATTCGAGCCGGGCAGTTGGTAGAGGGCGAGGGTCGCGGACGGTTTGCCGTTGAGCCTCGCGGTGGTGGCATAGTTTTGCGCGCCGAGTTCGATGCGGCCGATATCCTTAATGCGCAGCATCGACCCGTCGGGATTCGCGCGCACGACGATCTCGCCGAATTCCTCGGCGCTTTCCAGCCGTCCCTGGGCGCGCACCGCGTAGGTGAACTCCTGACCCTTCGGCACCGGCTCGCCCGCGATCTTGCCGGCGGGGTTCACCTTGTTCTGATCGGTGACCGCCTGCAGGATCTCCGGGATCGTGACGCCGAGTTTTGCGAGTTTGTCGGGCTGGACCCAGATGCGCATGGCGTATTGCCCTGCTCCGAAGACAGACACGCTCGCAATCCCCGCCACGCGTGTGAACTCGTCGTTGAGATTGATGTAGGCGTAGTTCGCGAGAAAGACGTCGTCGTAGGTGCCCTTCGGCGAGAAGAGCGAGAACATGATCAGCGGCGAGGAGGTGGATTTCTGCACGGTCACACCGGCCTTGTTCACATCCTCGGGGAGCTGGGATGTCGCCTGGTTGCTCCGCATCTGCGCGAGGATCTGGTCGGTATTCGGGTCGGTCGAGACATCAAAGTTCACCGTCAACTTCATGCTGCCATCGTTGGCATTGACGGAATACATGTAGTTCATGTTGTCCACCCCGCTCATCTGCTGCTCGATCGGCGTGGCGACCGACTGCTCGACGGTGAGGGCGTCGGCTCCGGTGAAGGTGGCTTTCACCTGGATCTCCGGCGGGACGATATTGGGAAATTGGGCGACCGGCAGACTCAGATAGGCGACGGCACCCACGATGGTCATGATGATCGCGATGACGATCGCTACGATCGGGCGGTTGATAAAAAATGCGGACATGACAGATTATTTCGAGGGCACCGCAGCGGGGGTGGCTTCAGCGGTGGTCGGCTGCCACGGCTTGGCCGCGACCGGGATGCCGTTCTTGATTTTCTGGAACCCTTCGACCACGACTTTTTCTCCGGCCTTCAGCCCCGACGTGATGACCCAATCCTTGCCACTGCGCGGCCCGGTTTGCACCGCGCGAATCTCCGCTTTGCCGTCGGGGCCGACGACGCCGATTTGGTAGCTGCCCTGCACTTCGGACAGTGCCCGCTGGGGCACGACGACCGCCGCCGGGAGCGTCTGCGCGACGACTTTGGCCCGCGCAAACTGGCCCGGACGCAGGATGCTGCCGGGATTTTGCAGCATGGCAGTCACGAGGATTGTTCCGGTGGACTGGTTCACTTGTCGGTCCACCGAGAAGAGACGGGCCTTGTGGGGAAAGGTTTTCCCGCCTGCAAGAATCAATTCGATGGTTTCCGGCCGATCATCCAGCGGCCCGGCCATATTTTCCTGCACCCGCTCGCTGACCTCCATGTATTCCTCCTCGCTGACCGGAAAGATAATTTTCAGCGGGTTCAGAGTGGAAACCGAGGTCAGCACCGAAGCGCTCGGCCCGCCCACAAGGTCGCCCACCTGGGCTTTGGCGATGCCCGCGATGCCCGCGACCGGCGACACGACCTTGCAGAATTCGACATTCAATTGCGCCTGCTCCACGGCCGCCTCGAGGGCTTTAACTTTTGCGAGATTCGATTCGTTGAGCTGGACTTTGTTCGTGTATTCATTTTCCGCGATGACCTTTTTATCGAAGAGCTGCTTGCTGCGGTCGGCCTCTGCCTGGGCAGCCAGTTGCATGGCCGTGGCCTGGTTGAGCTGGCTCTTCGCCTCGGCCAACGCCGCATCGAACGGGCGGGCGTCGATCTCAAAAAGAACATCTCCCTTTTTCACGAGCGAGCCTTCCTGGTAGTTGCGCTTGAGCAGATGCCCCGTGACCCGCGCGCGGATGTCCGCGTTCTCCGAGCCGTCGAGCGTGCCGATCCACTCACGGGTGACCGGCACGTCCCGTGTCCCGGCGTCGATCACGAGCACCTCGGGTGCCGGCAGGGGCGTCTTTCCGGCGGAGCCGTCCTTGCATGCAGGAAACGTGCAAAGAGCGAGCGCCGTGAGGATCAGTTTTGGAATTTGCGAATGGGTATGCATGGGAATTGCGGAAATGAGACAACGATCTGCGATAATGTCAACACTTCAGCCCTTCACTTCAGCCCTTCACCTATGCCGCGGAAAACTGGGCGTCCTTCGCCACATCGCCCTCAACGCGCTGAAAAATGACACCAGAAAAAGCGCGGCATCAGAGGCAGACAGAAAAAGCCTTCATGGGATCACCCTTCTCGGATTTTGATGCGTTTGCCCTGTTGCCCTGAGATCGAAGCACGAAAGACGTGACAAACAGCCGGGATCGGAGTTCGGTGAATAGCCATCATCATGAAAACCAAACAGGTCATCCAGGCCGCCCATAAGTTCTCCAAACCCTACCGCGTCACGGACGGGAAGGGATTCCGCCTCAGGGACGTGGATCCGGGCGACACGCAGGATTTCAAATCCGAAGACAAGACGCGGGCGAAGGAGGCGCTACAGGCCGGGGTGACGGCGCTCGCGGAACTGCAGGACAGGCTGTATGCGCAGGATCGCTGGTCGGTGCTGCTGGTCTTCCAGGCGATGGATGCGGCGGGGAAGGACGGCACGATCAAGCACGTGATGTCCGGCATCAACCCGCAGGGCTGCCAGGTTGCGTCGTTCAAGGGGCCGAGCAGCGAGGATCTCGATCACGATTATCTTTGGCGCTGCCAGAAGCACCTGCCCGAGCGCGGGCAGATCGGGATTTTCAACCGCAGCTACTATGAGGAGACGCTGGTGGTTCGCGTGCATCCGGAGTTTCTCGCCGGGCAGAAGCTGCCGGAGAAGTGCGTGACGAAACGCATCTGGGATGAGCGCTTCCAGGACATCCGTGCCTTTGAGCGCTACCTCACGCGCAATGGAACGATCGTGCTGAAATTTTTCCTCCACGTCTCGAAGGAGGAGCAGCAGAAGCGGTTCCTCGAACGGATCGATCTGCCGGAGAAGAATTGGAAATTCTCATCTGCCGACATGAAGGAGCGCGGGTTCTGGAATGAGTATCAGACCGCCTACGAGGAGACGATCCGCGAGACGGCGACCAAGGACGCTCCTTGGTATGTGGTGCCGGCGGATAACAAGTGGTTCACGCGCCTGGTGGTGGCCGCGGCCGTCATAGACGCTCTGGACTCGCTGGATCTTCAATATCCGAAAGTCAACGACGCGAAGCTCGCGGATCTCGCCGTCGCGAAGAAGGCACTGCTCGCGGGCAAATGAGCGCGGCGGTCGCGGCCGGGCGTCGGCGCAGAAGCCTTCCCTCGCTGAGCTGGCTGCGGAGCTACGAGCCGGGCTGGTTTCGAGCGGACCTTGCGGCGGGCGTGACGCTTGCGGCCTATCTTCTGCCGGCGGCTCTCGGCGATTCGTCGCTGGCGGGGCTGCCGCCGGAGGCCGGACTTTACGCGTGTCTTTTCGGGGGGCTGGTGTTCTGGCTGTTTTGCAGTTCGAGGCAGACTTCGATTACCGTCACGTCGGCGATCTCGCTGCTCATCGGCTCGTCGCTCGGGAGTCTGGCTGGCGGGGATCCTGCACGTTTCGGCGCCATGGCCGCCTGCACCGCGCTTCTCACTGCGGCAATCGCCTTTATCGCGTGGCTGGCCCGCGCGGGCTCGGTTGTCAACTTCATCTCGGAAAGCGTGATGACCGGCTTCAAGGCGGGGGTCGCGCTGCACCTCGCCAGCACGCAGTTGCCGAAGCTTTTCGGCGTGAAAGGAGGGCACGGGGATTTTTGGGGCCGCATGGGCGAATTTCTCCGCCATGTCGGCGACACGAATGTCCCGTCACTCGCGCTCGGTGTCGTCGCGCTGGCTGTGCTGATCCTCGGAAAAAAGCTGCTGCCGAACAAGCCGGTCGCCTTGCTCGTGGTGATCGGCGGCATCGCTGTGGCGTCGCTTTTCGATTTCGGCGGTCATGGTGTGAAGCTGCTTGGCGAAGTGCCGCGCGGCATCCCGGCACCGTCGCTGCCCGCCGTTGATTGGAGCGATCTTCGCGATCTGCTGCCGCTCGCGCTGGCGTGTTTTCTCCTCGGTGCGGTCGAGACCGCCGCCATCGGACGCATGTTTGCCGCGAAGCACGGCTACCGGCTCGACAGCAACCAGGAGTTCCTCGCGCTCGCTGGCGCGAACCTTGCCTCGGGCCTCGGCCACGGCTTTCCGGTCAGCGGAGGCATGTCCCAATCGCTGGTCAATGAAAGCGGCGGAGCGCGGACTCCGCTCTCCGGCTTGATGGCCTCCGGCATCATCCTGCTTGTCGCCCTGTTTTTCACCGGCCTGCTGCGCAATCTGCCGCAGCCGGTGCTCGCCGCGGTCGTGCTCATGGCCGTCGCGAGCCTCGTGAAGGTCAAGCTCCTTCAGCGGCTCTGGCAGGTGCATCGCGGCGAGTTCCTCGTTGCCGCGACAGCGCTGCTCGGCGTTCTCTGTTTCGGCCTGCTCAAGGGGGTTCTCGTCGGCGCAATCATCTCGCTCGTGCTGCTTATCCGGCGCGCCTCGACTCCGCACGTCGCCTTCCTCGGACGCATCCCCGGCGCCCGCCGCTACTCCGATCTTTCCCGCCACGCCGACAACGAGCCAACGCCCGGCGTCATCGCCTTCCGCGTCGAGTCCGGCATCGTCTATTTCAACGCCGAGCACGTCTTCGACAGCGTGCTCGCCCGCATCGACGCCGTGCGCGCGCCGATCCGGTTCGTCATCTGCGATCTCTCGACCTCGCCCCTTCTCGACGTGGCCGGCGCGGAAATGCTCCGGACGCTGCACGCGGAACTGGCAAAGCGCGGCATGCCCTTCTGTCTCGTCGAAGCGCGCTCGTCCGTGCGCGACATGCTGCGCGTCGAAGGCGTCGAGGAAAAGGTCGGCCGCATTGACCGCTTCACGACGCTTGCCGACGCGATCGAGGGATTTCAAAGCTCCGGCCCGAGCAAGCCGTAAGCTCCGCATTCGTGGCCAACCAGGTCGGCGCAGTTCCCGGGCCATCCAGTATCGCGCTGCTGCTCATTGGACCCGTTGTGGGAGGAACGTCTTGGCGGCGAAATGAAGCCGCGCCTGCATGTCCAGCGCGTAGCCGGGACCTCTTCTTGTTCCTTCGAACCGGGATGGGTGAACCCTCCTCCGCGGCGAGGTGTTTCATTGAAAGAATTGACGCAAAAAAGCATAGCCCCCCCCGCGGAGGCGCTTGATACATTTGTTGGGATTACTTCTCTACGAGCCTCGACCCTATGGAACTCAAACAAGTCAGCGAAAGTTGTTACGCGGTCCTCAATGAAAAGAACCGCGTGTGTGATGCCAACTCGGGCCTGATCAACCGGGGGGGAGGTGTTGTGATCGACACGCAATCGGACTTGAGCCATGCGCAGAAGATGATCGAGATGTTTGGCACGGTGTGGGCCAAAAAAGCGGATCGCGTCATCAACACCCACGAGGACGCGGATCACGTCTGGGGGAATCAACTTTTCGAGGGAGCGGAGATTATCGCTCACCGATCGGTCCCCGAACGGATGAAGAAAGTCGCCGAACCGGAGGAGACTCAGAAGCTCCTGCACGGCGTCGCTCATGTGCTCACGCGTATGGTCTTGAACGCTGTGCATCCCGGTCTCGTGGCTGCGGGGCAGCAGTTGCTGGAAGATTACAACTTCGACGGGATCGACCTGGTGCTGCCGACGACTCTTTTCGACACCCGCTATGAACTGGATCTTGATGGCACGGAGGTCCACCTGATCTATGTGGGGCCGTGTCATCAAGTGGGAGACACAATCATCCACGTCCCGAAGGAGCGCGTGGTTTTTGCCGGTGACGCGCTTTTCAGGAATTGCACGCCGATGGGCTGGACGGGCTCGTATTCAAAGTGGTTTGATTGTCTGGATCTGATCGCTCAACTCGAACCGGAAGTCGTCGTTCCGGGGCACGGGCCGATCTGCGGGCTTGATGGAGTGATGGAGATGAAAGCCTACCTCCAGTATGTGCGTGACGAGTCGAAGAAATGCTTTGATGAGGGGCTCGATTCGTTGGATGCGGCCAAGAAAATAGAATTTGGTCCCTACAGCGAGTGGATTGCCCCCGCACGCCTTTATATGAACGTCGAACGGGCGTATCGCGAATTTCGCGGAGAACCGCCCGACACACCCTGGGACTCGCCAGGAACCTTCGACGCCATCTATAAAGTGGCGAAGGCCAAAGGGGTCGAGGTCGAATTCTAACGCTGTTCAAACACTTGAAACTGATTCGATTCCTCACTGCAGCCTCGCCGGATGTTTGCTTCGGCGTGGTCATCCAAAACCAGGCTGTTCCATTCGCCGTGCTGCAAAAAAAAGCAGGCAAGGCCACTCCTCATCTGGCCGACAGCCGGTCCTACCTTGCCAATCTTCCTGACAGCGAGCGAGTGGCGAAGGAATTGCTCGCCTGGGGGGATCTGCACTTGGGTGAGTTTGGAACGGGCGAATGTCATCCCCTCGAAATGGTTCGCCTGCTGGAACCGGTGGAGGTCGCCGCGCTATTCGACTTCGGCCTGACCCCGCGGCATCTCAAGAACTCGGCGGAAGTCCTCATGAAGTATGAGAAGGACAACCCGCAGACCGCTCCCCTGCTGCAGGCTTTCGCCAAGGCGGTGATGGCCCCGAAGCCCAAGGCTGCGCCCGGACGGCCGGAAGCCCTCTCGTATTACAAGTGCAACATGAATTCCATCGTCGGCGACGGGGAAACCGTGCCCTGGCCGCCCTACACGTCGCGACTCGACGTCGAGCCTGAACTGGCCGTGGTCTATGGCAACGAGAAGCAGCCGGTCGCGGGTTTCTGCATTTTCAACGACGTCTCTGCCCGCGATGTTCAGCCCACGGAATTCGTCGGCGGATTCTGCCTGACGAAAGACATGTCCAAGGGCAACCAGCTCGGACCGTATCTCGTCACGTCCGACGAGGTCGGCGATCCTTCTTGTGATGCTCGTCATAGCCGGAGCAGCCTTGACGATGGGGGCGGCCGCCCATGATCCGACGCCCGCTCCGCAACCCGCCAACGCCGGGGGCATCACGCAGATCAAGCTGGCCCATGACTGAAAAATATGCCCCTGATGCTCTCGAAACTATTCCTCGGATGGTCCACCTCCTGTTTTCACTGCTGTGAGCCGCAGGAACGATTCCTTTTGACAAGGCGACGCGTTGTGATATAATAAATATCATGAAAGTTGCATCCGTGGCAGATTTGCGAAACAACTTCGCGAGCGTTTCCCGTTGGATTTACGAGGGCGAAAACGTGACGATTCAAAAACGCGGGCAGGCGTTTGCCGTGCTCTCCCCGGCAGGGAAAAAGAAAAAGGCCGGCCTGGAATGGCCGGACTATGAGGCCCGGTTGAAACGGTATTGCCCGGCAGGATCGTTCAAGGGCGCGACAGCGGCGGAAATCATTGACGATATGCGCGGGAACTACTGACCATGAAAACCTATTTCGACACGTCGCTTTTGCTCCCGACCTATCTCGCGGAACCGGGCACGGAAACGGCCTTGGAGATCATCCGGGCGGGCTCTCCCCCGGCCCCGTTCACCCATTTGCTTGAACTGGAATTGAGGAACGCAATCCGGATGAAACACGGGCGCGGGGAATCGGGCGCGGCGACAATGCGCGGGGCTTTGCAAGCCTTGGAAAGCGATCTTGCAAAGGGCATTCTTGCCCGGCCCGATTACGACCTGGAAGCCGTTTACAGGCGGGCGGAAACCCTCTCCGCAAAGCACACGCCGACGACAATCGCACGGGCGGCGGACATCTGGCATGTTGCGGCGGCTTTGGATATCGGCTGCAAGGCCTTCGCCTCATTTGATGACCGGCAAAGAACGCTCGCGGCCCTTGCCGGGCTTGACCTCATGCCCGCGAAAATCGCCAAAAGGAAACCATGAACGCCCGCGCGCGTGATGTCCGGCGACTCGCCGGACAATGCGCATCGCTTCGGGAAAACATTTATATCCTGACGCGCAGAGTCGGGTCGGTTTCGCAGGTTGCGACAAGCTCGTTGTAGCGCTCCAGGAGTTTCATCCGGCCGCTAGCGACGAAGGGTGCATCGTTGGCCAGGAGCCGCGCAGGGACGGGAAATGGATTTGCAGCGAGGGGTTCGTCCGGATCCAGCCCGGTTCGCCATTTTCATCGACGAACGCGATGCCGATCGGCATGTCGAGTTGCTCGTCGAACAGCCGGTCAGCAGAAGTGCGGTGCTTAGGGAAAGAAATAAAACCTTCATCACACAGGGGTAAGATAGATTCGGATATGTTCCCGGTTTGTCAAAAGAGAATCGCGGGGCAAGGAAAAGACGGGTGCAGGACAAAAATCTTCCGGGAATCCCGGAAGGGGATCAATCCGACAGCCCAAGGTTGCGAAGAATGAGCTACCTTGGGTATCGACAGGAGAATAGAACCCACCCTGAATGGGTTGTGTCCCTCGCCCGAGGCAACCCATTCAGGGTTGGTATATGGTTTCCTATATACCCAGGGTAGCTTTGCAACCCTGGGT
>Ga0194039_1001635_pt1 | contig 11847 bp, 23 predicted proteins | sample JunL228m_MetaG_FD_148679 | JGI IMG/M metagenome (GOLD analysis project Ga0194039, IMG submission 148679) | Anoxic zone freshwater microbial communities from boreal shield lake in IISD Experimental Lakes Area, Ontario, Canada - Jun2016-L227-8m | ecosystem: Environmental > Aquatic > Freshwater >...
ATAATATATCTTTTGACACTTATTATGAAGCTCTAACAAAAGCTATTGAAGAAGCACTTAAACTAATTTAACATGTACACAGCCAAGGACATTAACATTGTTGGGAAGGCCTATCAAACCAAGGATGGCAAATATCATACAAAGACCTGGGGTCCTTCGTGGTATTATGAACCTGATGGAACCAAGCAAGAATATAATATAGGTTATGCCTATTGGTATGATGGCACATTAAAAATGGGAAGTACTGCCTATGACTATTTATTCTTTGATGGAAAGAATGGAATAGAAAAAGCTGTAGAACTTTTAAATAAACTTATATGAAAGAGGTACTTATATGGGAGGTGGTACTAGAATGGATAACATTCTGAAAAACTTTAAAAATAACAAAATGCGTGTAATAATCAGTGATTTAGAAACTTATCTTGAAATGTTTCTTTGTGTATGCTACGATCCCCAAGAAAGATCATGGCATAGATTCGAAGTGTCGAAGTGGAAGAATGATATAGACAAACTTGTAAAGTATGTAGAATTACAGGAAAATCATCATTTTGTATTTTATAATGGGTTGAGATTTGATACTCAAGTATTAGAGTTTATAATCAGAAATTATGAAAATTGGAATGAAAAAGGAAACTTAGAAATATGTGCTATAATTTCTCAACTTGCTGCAGATACAATAGATGATTCTAATTATAATATTTTTCCTAAATATAGAGAAGTTGAATTAAGTTTTAAGACTATTGACCCTTTTGAAGTGGCACATTATTCCAATAAAAATCGTCTAGTTTCCTTAAAAAGATTAGAGTTTGAGATGGACATGGAAAATCTGGAAGAGACTCCTATAGATTTTAAGAAAAAGGATATTACTAAAGAAGATTGTATATCAATAATTCAATATTGTGAAAATGATGTAAAAGCACTTTATAAATTCTACAAAGTCTTAATAGGCAAGACTGAACATCCTTTATATAAGGGTAATAACCAAATTCAATTACGTCAGGATATAGAAACAGAGTTTGAAATCCCTTGTCTAAATTATTCTGATAGTAAGATTGGGGATGAGATGATCAAAAAGTTCTATTGTGAAGAGAAGAAGATTAACTATTCAGATCTTCCAAAGAAAGGAACATTTCGTCCTAAAATCTTAGTTAAGCAATGTATAGCTACATATGTAGTTTTTAAGACTCCTCAGTTGAAAGAGTTTCATAACCAGATTAGAAAAAGAGTTATGACTATGAAAGATGAGTTTCTTGAGGAGATTAAATTCTATGGTCAGACATATACATTTGCCAGAGGAGGTCTTCATACAGTCAATAAATCAAAGATCTTTAAAGCTAGTGAAGACTATTTAATTATCGATTGGGATGTGAGTTCATACTATCCTGCTATCATTATTAACAATGGTAAGTATCCAGGCCATTTAGGAAAAGAATTCCTTAAGGGATACAAGAAGATGTTTGATAGAAGATTGGAGCTCAAACCTCTTGCAAAGACTGATAAACGTATAAAAGGAATAGTTGGAGCACTCAAGCTTGCAGTTAATAGTGTTTATGGTAAGAGTTCTGATATGTCCAATTGGATATTTGATAAGCAACTTACAATGTTTACTACCATTACAGGTGAACTATCATTGATGATGCTCATTGAAGCTTATGAACTTAAAGGAATTCAGGTGATATCAGCTAATACAGATGGTGTGACTATAATGATCCATAAGGATAAGCTTGACGCTATGACTAAGATCAATGCCTGGTGGATGAATCTTACACAATATGAGCTCGAAAGGACTGATTATTCGAAGATTATATTTTCGACAGTAAATGATTATATTGCAATAAAAACTGATGGAGAAGTCAAGAAGAAAGGAGACTTTCTTACAGATTTTGAATTGCATAAAAATAAGAGTGCTCGAATTGTGCCTATTGCTCTTAGTGAGTATTTTGTTAACAATAAACCTATTGCTAGTACTATTAATGATCATAACAATATATTTGATTTTGCTCTAAGACAAAAGGCAAGCAAAGACTTTCATTATGAAGGTCACAATAGACAAACTGGTGAGAAAAGTGTTTACAATAAACTAATTAGGTATTACATATCTAAAACAGGTGAAAAACTATTAAAGATTAAGAATCCAGAATGTCAGACTAATGCTGTATCAATAGCTCAAGTGGATGCAGGTGATTGGGTAGCCACAGTATGTAATAAACTTAAGAAAGATCATCCTTTAGATAACATTAATAGGAATTATTACATTGACAAGGCTAATCGAATAGTCTTCAACATCCTTTATGAAGGAAAAAAACACAAAATAGAATCAAGTAATCAATTAACATTATTCTAATGGAACCACTTTATCTGAATAAGGTAAATCGTCAAAACATTGGCTTCCATTTCTTCGATTTCATGTTAGTATTAATAGGAAAGACAAGAGTGGATGTCATTGATGACGATGATTGGAAACACAATTGGCATATCTCAAGGAATAATTACGATATCCTAAGAGATCATTGTATAAAAGAAGCTAAAAAAACATTCAAATGTAACAGAACAAAGGCTGAATCAATATTTGAATGGTTTTATAAAGAATTTGGATTGAGGATAAAAAATTAAAATATGAAAAATCAAACAGCAGAGGAAATACTTATAAAAAATCAGATTGACATTGAGTGGTGGCACAAAAATGAACGTAAAACTCTCAATACAGGGAATCAAAATTGTAAACTTTATAAAACGAGAATATGAAAAAAGGAGCAGAACCAGCATTCCCAACAGAGGTGGGATTTGAGGACAATCAACTACAAGAATGTTTCCAAAGCGGAAATCAAAGAGCAATATATTCAGGTATGTCAACCCGCCTTTATCTTGCAGGAATGGCAATGCAGGGAATATTAGCAGGTAATTATGAATGGTGTTCCGAAGGTACCTATCCAGTACCCAAGCCAATTCCATCGTATGTAGTGCAAAAAGCCCTTGAATGTGCCGATGAACTTTTAAAACAAGAGGAGGAAACAAGATGACAACTGAAGAAATAGCAAATGAATTAAACATTGATGAGTTAAGAGAAAGAATACACGATTGTGCTATTCGTGTTGAGGAACTTCAAGCTATGAGACTTATTTTTACTAGGGAAATAATGAAACGGAAAAGGAAGGAGCAACCATGACAACAACAAAAGAAGAATTAGAAAAGAGAATCATCGTGACTTGCAAAATAGGTGCTTCTTATCCTTCTGCATGGAATATTGGCTTTCAAGCTGGATTTTGTAAAGGTGCTAACTCTCCTGAAGCTAAAGCTCTATGGCAACATGGGATGTATACAGAAGAGGAGGTTTTTGAACTTTTAAAGAACTCTCATTTTGTAGATGTGAATATTATTGAATGGTTTGAACTTAATAAAAAGAAATCATGAGTGCATGGGTAGCAGTTGATAAGGATGGTGATGAAATAATTACAACTTACCAACCATTTAGAGCGACAGGATATTGGAACTCTGACTTTGATAAGATATATCTTCCCAAAGGTTCCATAAAAAGACTTATTGGACATACACTAACTTGGGAGTCAGAGCCTGCAGAACTTAAAGAGGATAAGCCTTATTCTCTTGATAATCCTAATGACATTGAATAAGAAAAGTTAAATAAGGGTATTTCTTATTTAAGATTTCAACCAAAAACTTAAATAACAATTAAAAACCAACAATTATGGGAGCAATACAATTTATTGAAAAAGTAAGAGCAAAAAGTCTTAGCGAAGCTTATAAAAAAGCTGTTGCAGATGCTGAAGATGAGCATGGGCATGAAGAAGGTTATAGTGGAGCTATTAACTGTGCAGATAGTCCTAGTGATGTTACAAGGTATTATGAGAATTCTAAACAACCTCTTAGTAAGTATATAGATGCAATGATTGAAAATGCTGGTAAGAGAGATTGTTTTGGTATCTGTCTCGAACAGCCTAAATCTAATACCAACAAGATTAAGACTCAGGTAGAAAATATTCCTACGAAAGGTACACAGAAATGGATATTACAATATGTTGTCTATGATTATGAAGATCGTATAAAATCATTTCCTACAAAAGGATTAGCTGTAAGTTGTGCCAGAGCCTATACAGAAAAAACTTTAAAAAGAACTTCTATAGTAATGGAAAAGACTCTTGAGAAAGGTTCATCCACTGTAGCCAGGATTACTTATAAGCGTTCTGACAATGAGAAAGAAGGACTTTATGTTTTATTTGGATTAGCACCTGATTGATGTGAAAAAGAAAATCGTTAAAGGAGATTATGTTACATTTACTTTAGTAGGTGTGGCATGGGAACAAAGACCTAATGGTGAGTGGCTAGTGGCATTTGAAGATAGAGAACTTAGAATTATTTCTGAAAGTAAATTAAAAATTGTAAAAGCTAAAACCAATGAGTAATCAAGAGGACGATGTTCAAGAAGCTCTATCTAAATTAGAGATAGCAATGAGAACACAAATAGAAAAGAGTATGAGTGTAACAGATATGAGAGTGACTACACAACGATCAAGAGCATATAAGCTGTGGTGTTTTATTATATGGGGTCATTTATTAGGACCTAATGGTGCATGCTTACGATGTGGTAAGAAGATAATTAATATTCCTAAACCTCAAATAATAAAGAAGGAGCAATTATGAGCTTTCCAATTGAAGATTTCGAACGTATTCCAGAAATGGATAAGATATGGCTCCTTGAGAAAGAAGCTGAAATGTTTGTTGAATGGCAGCAATGGGAAGATCAGAGACTTCCTGCAGAGATAGTATTAATGACTCCAATACCTAAATTAGATGAAGTTCAATCTGACAGCTTTCCATTTTAGAGAGCTGATAGTTAAAAGTTATTCTCTGGATCATATGTTCCTTTTGAAGATGATACATGAGCAGCTTGATGTTAGTGATCTTGTAAAAGAGAGTGCTAAGATTGCTGCTCTGTATTATTCTTTAAAAAGAAAAGGATTGATTGCAGAGACAGAAGACAAACTCACCACAATGGGAGTAGAATTACTGGTCTTTATGGATTCAAAAGAACCTAAGAAGATTGAGAAGAAAAAGGTAGATAGTTCTAAGTTTGAAGAATGGTGGAAAGAATTTCCTGGTACAAACAATTTCGTACATCATGGACATGCTTTCACAGGAGATAGAAGTATCAGAGTTAATAAAGAAGAATGTCGTATTAAATTTGACAAGATCTTGTTGGATGGTGAATATACTTCTGAAGAATTATTAGGAGCATTAAAACTGCATATTCGCAAAATAAAAGAAGAATCTGTGAAGACAAGTATCAATAAACTTACGTATCTTCATAACAGTTTAACCTATCTTAATCAAAAGGACTTTGATCCATTTGTTGAACTCATAAAACAAGGTGATAACGTAATAAATTCAGAATCAAAATTCGATGGAGTCAACCTTTGATAAACTAAATGAAGACATTCTTCAGGGAATGTCTGGGAAGAACAACTTTGTTCCTATTGGCCTTCCTAAACTAGGAAGATATGCAAATTTTAGAAAGAAGATCTTAACATTGATCTTTTCTAATACAGGAGCAGGAAAGAGTAGTCTTCTTGATACAATTATTCTGAATGCATGTAATTATCATATGAAGAATCCTGAGGAAATGAAACCAGATTTTCAACTATTTTCATTCGAAAGGAATTCATCAATAAGGATTGCTAAATGGATATGCTTTTTGATATTTGTAAATGAAGGAATAGAAATACAGCTGCCTAAGATGCTTGGTTGGTGGGATGAGAAAATAACACCAGCTGAACATGATCTAATCTTAAAACAAAAACCTTACATAGATCAAATTCTAAATGATTATATAACTATTCATGATGGTGCTAAAACACCTAATGAAGTGTATAAGATCATGAAGGATCATTTTGAGGTAAAAGGAGATTATGAAGAAGTATTAATAAAGGGTCATAAGCAACGTATTTATATTCCTAAACAGGAAAGAATTATTGTTATCCCAGCATTCGATCATGGTAATCTTACCAAGACAACCAAAGATCTTCCAAACAAGAAACAAGCTATTGATAAATTGGTAACTTATGCTCAAGGTTTTCGTGATCTTGAATTCGCTGCTCCTATATGGGTATCTCAGGTTAACAGAGCTATTTCAGCTGCAACCAGAGATAAAGATAAAGAAGCAGAATTGGTCTTAGATGATGTTAAGGAATCAGGAGATATAGCAGACGCTTGTGATATTGCTATTTCTTTATTTGATCCTCTGAAACATGGTCAATCTTCCAAAACAGGATACAAACCTGCAGACTTTGTTGATATGAATACTGGTGCTAATTATTTCAGGAGTGCTCAGATTCTTAAGAGTTCTTATGGTATGGATTCTATTCGATTTCCATTGGCTTTCAATGGATTTTGTGGTCAATTCAAAGAACTTCCAAAGAAAAGTGGTTTGTCTGAGTATGACTATGATAATTTAAAACAATCAGTTTTATCTAAAGAATACTTTTTTAACACATAAAATTAATATGAAGCAACATTTAAGAAACCCCAAACTCTTAGGATTATTGAGAAAGGGATGTAGTATTACATTTCCTTCAGGACTCACATTGAGACAAGTTATGCAAGATGATGTTATTGAAGCAGGAGTACAACCTTCTAATGGAGAAGATTTCATAAGTGTTGATGGTTATAATCTTAGTGAGGAAGGACTTGAAGAAGCTCTTCAATATGAAGAATTCTATGCCAGCAGATATGAAGATGAAGAACAATTAGCACTTGAAGAACGAGAAAGAGAAATGTAAACTTTAATAATTAAAAATATGGAAATTCAATGGTTGAGCGAATTCCCTTCAAAAAAGAGGGGTTGGTATTGGGAAATAGAATTACTTCCTCATATTTCTGTTGTTAGAAATCCTACAGAAGGATTTGCAATAGGAATTGGTTGGTTGTTTTGGACTGTGGCATTATTTGTTGATCTATGAGCATCAGAGATTTCAGACAACTTCAGCTTGCCAATATGTGGGTAGAGGCTGGACAACGTGGTATTATCCATGCTTGCCCACGATTTGGTAAGATAAGAACTACAATAATTATTCTTAGGAGAATGAATTATAAAAAGGTTCTTATTGCTTATCCAGATAAAAAGATCAAAGCTTCTTGGGAGAGTGATTTCAAAGAATTAGGGTATGATACTAGCAATATCACATATACTACTCACCTGTCTTTGAAGAAGCATATCACTACAGATTATGATCTGATAGTCCTGGATGAGATACATCTTCTTAGTAATGCACAGGTTGACGTATGTAAGAGTATATTTCCACATATACGTATATTGGGACTCACTGGTACAATGACTACGTGGACAGAGAAAGATCTGCGTAGAGAGCTTGATTTACGTGTTGTGGGAGTTTACCCCATTAGTATGGCTATCAAAGAAGGTGTGATTGCAGATTATGAGATTATTGTAGCAAGTGTTCCTTTAGATAATAAGGTAAAGTTGAATTTCAAGGGCAAGTACAAAACTGAAAAGACAATGTTTGATCAGTTAGGTTGGATTATTACCAAACTTGAAGGAGAAGGTAGAGACACAATGTTTATGCGTCTTGCAAGAATGCGAATAATTCAAAGCTCGTTAGCTAAGTTGAATAAAACTGTAGAGCTATTAAATAGTGCTCAACAGGAACGAATATTAGTGTTTTGTGGTACAATTGCTATTTCTGATAATCTGGGAATACCTTCTCATCATAGTAAATCAGGAGTAAAAGAGTTGTTTAATGCTTTTAGTGAGGGTCGTGATAAAATAAATCACATGGCTGTTGTAAAGATTGGCAATACTGGTGTTACATACAAACCATTAAACAGGGTGATCATTAACTATTTTGATAGCAATGCTGAGAACCTGGCCCAAAAGATCAATCGATGTATGAGTATGGAATATGATAATCCAAATAAGAAAGCTAATATTTGGATTATTAGTACAACAGAACCTGTCGAAGCAAAATGGTTAAACAAAGCTTTGGAATTCTTTGATAAATCTAAAATCAAATATGTATGAGTAAAATACTTCGCAAATGGTTAGCAGACGAATGGAAAGCTAACAATCATCATAAGTATCATAAATATTTTGAGGAGTGGATAATCAATCTAACAACTAGTCAAATAGCTGGTTTTAATAAGATGAGAACATCAAATTTCATTCCTAAAATTAGGAATTAATCAATTTAATTAGTATATTTATTCATTAATAATTAAAACAATGAGAAAGTAAATGGCAAGTAAGTTAATTGGGATTGTTGGGCCCACAGGGTCTGGCAAGAGTTCAGCGATCAAGTATTTGGATCCAAAAGAAACCTACATCATCAATGTAGCTAAAAAGGAGTTACCATTTAAGGGATCAGACAAAATCTACAATGCAGACAACAAGAATTATGCAGAAATTGACGATGCTAATGAAATTACCAGAAGATTAAGAACCTTATCAGATAAGGCTCCTCAAATCAAAATAGTGGTAATTGAAGACAGCAACTATATCATGGGATTTAACATTGTGGCTAAAGCTACAGAAGTAGGATTTACAAAGTTTAGTCTTATGGCCCAGGATATGGTTAATCTGTTTAAAGAAGCTCGCAAACTACGTGAAGACATGATTGTGTTCTATTTAACACACCTTGAAACTATTGAAGATGATGGAAGCATCGTTGGATATAAGATTAAGACTGCAGGGAAACTCATTGATAATCAGGTACTTCTGGAAGGATTGTTAACAGTGTGTTTGTATACTAACGTTGAAGAAAAGAAAGATAGTACAGAGTACAACTTTCTTACCAATCGTTATAAGAAATTTCCTGCGAAGAGTCCTCATGGTATGTTTGATGAAGTGAAGATTCCTAATAATCTACAGCTTGTTGTAGATAAAGTAAGAGAGTATTATCAATAATTAAAAAAGTTAGAGTTATGAGAAATGGAATGCCAGAAGGCCCAATGAATGGTGAGGAAGTACATCTTCCACCAGAACCAGTGAGAAATCTTGAACCAACATGTGGTATTGAGAAAGAGTGTTATCCTCCAAGAATGGAAATTCTTAGAAATAATGAAGTCAGTATTCAGTTCTTTAGTGTAGGATGTGTTATTAGAGTAGGATGCAAATCTGTTGGTTTTAATAATGTTGAAGAAGCTATGAAAGAACTTAATGAATATGTAGCTAACCCAAGAGAGTCAGTAAAAAAGTGGAATAAAGTATTTAATGTAAACGAGTAAATTTTAAATTATGAGTGCAATTGGTGGAGTAAAAAGAGAGAGAACGTTATTACCTGAGTTCGTAAAAAAAGTAGGATTATTTGAAGCGAGAGTTGTTGCTGTAAATCCTGATGTAGAAGAGTACAAAGAAATCCTTGGGATGGAACTTAAGGAGGACAGTAAGGCCACAGAGTATTTGGGAACAAATACAGATGGTAATGCTTATCTACGTGTGGATGTATGGCTAGAGGAAATCAAGAGCAAATACAAATTTGTAGTTACATTCTTCCTAGAGAACAAAGAACGTGAGAACAAAGATCAAACCAAACTACAATATATCAACAGTGTTGGTACATGTACATGGGCTGTTGATGAAAATGATCTTGCTGATTGGTTTAAGGGAACTGCAGATGCTCCTCGTGAGTATCGTGTAGCGTACAATGGCGAAGAGGAGTTGTACAACTTCCTGCGTACCTGGTTAAGTAATCTTGACTATCGTAAAGCAGAAACTGTTCTGCAGATTGAATGGAAAAAGATCTTGAAAGGTAATGTTAAGGACATCAAAGAACAGATTGATGGAGAATGGTGTACTAACATCGTAGCTATGGCAACCATAAAAGTGAAGGAAAAAGAAGGCGAAATGAAAGAATTCCAAGGAATTTATAATAAAGCATTCTTACCTCCATACAGTATGAAGAATTTCAGACTTATCGATTATATGAACACTACAGTGTTGGCTAATTTGAAAGCAAAGAAGCCTCGTGATCTGAAAGCTCATGAAAAGTTTGTTCTACAGATTACAGGTGAGTATGGATGCAAAGACTTCTACATTTTGAAAGAGTTGCAGGATTATAATGCTGAAGACAACCTTGTAGCTTCTGATAAGACTATTACAAGTGATGGTGCAGATTATTAATTGAATTGATTGTTAAATTAGCCCCAATGGAGAAATCTGTTGGGGCTTTATTTTCTCTATTATGAAAGAACCTGTATTTAAAATTGATCAGGAAGTCTTTTTAGAAAAGAATTATCCTGTGTGGGCTCAAATTGCTGAAAAATATGTGTTTGTTAACAGACCTTTTAGTGAAGAGGTAACTACTGCAAGTATACGTCTGGGAATACTATATACCACTGATGAAATTGCAAAGAGAGATATAAAGGAAGAAGCAAATCATATTGCTAATATTATATGGAATGCATTCTTTCCCTATTATCATGTTGTTAAATTTGAGGTGTGTAAAAAGTTTGTGGAAGATAACATTGATATAAATAAAAAGTTGGAATCTACAAAGTTTACTCTTTCTGAAGGATGGTTTATTATCACTGAGATAGTATTTCATCATGAAACAACTGGTTATAATTATCATCCTGCTTATCATTCATACAAAGCAATAAGAAAAAATGGAGTAGATGAAATAGAGTTTAATAATTGGGAATATTATAACGATAAGTGGCATTTTGCTAATGAAGAACAACCAAAATGATTCAAGGACAAAGAAAGACGTTACTTACCCCCCAGACAATTCTCAGCAAGATCTCTGATTATGACATCTTCAGATATTATATGCCTGATACACATTGGAAGATTAATGTTGTAGCTCTATCACCATTTAGAAAAGAAGAACATCCATCCTTTCTCATTAGCAGTAGATCTGGAACATTGAATTTTATAGATTTCACTGATACGAATCTACGTGGTGATTGTTTTACATTCGTGAAGCTGTTGCATCACATGCTTTCAATGGACGATGTACTTAAAAAGATAGATCTTGATTTTGGACTTGGAATCAGTAGTACAAAGAGTGTTGGTGATTATAAGAGGATTGTTGCTGAATATAGACAACCTGAAGAATTAGGTAAAAGATATGCATTAATCCAAGCTGTCACCAGAAAATTCACAAATGAAGAATTGGACTACTGGAATCAGTATCATCAAAGTCTTGACGATCTTAGGGCCAACAATGTGTATTCTATAAAAGAGTTATTTCTCAACAAAAGTAGATTTGTATTAAAGGAAACTGATCTTAGATTTGGTTATCTTTATGATGGACATTGGAAGATCTACAGACCTTTTGTTGATAAAAGACATAAATGGGTACCTAATAATGTTCCTATTACAGCATTAGATGGTGTAGAGGACATTTTAAATTGTGGTGCCATATTTATCAACAAAAGTAAGAAAGATCACATGGTAATGAAGAAGATCTTTCCTTGTAGTTGTGCTGTTCAAAATGAAGGAGTTGCTTGTTTTTCTGTAGAGAATGTAGAATTCATGAAAGCAAATTCTATGCAACAGATTTTATCATTTGATTCAGATGTTACAGGAGTAGCAAATTCTCAACAGATTACTAAACTCTTTGGGTTTGATTATTGCAATGTTCCTAGGGAATACCTAAAAGAAGGAATTAAGGATTGGAGTGACCTGGCAAAAGCTCATGGTATGAATGTCATTGAACAATGTTTAAAAAACAAAGGAATATTATGAAAGTATATTACAAAGTCTGGATAGAAATTGAAAAATGTGAAATGGATGAAGATGGAGACGAATCATTTTTCCAATGCGATGTTCCTGAAGGAATAGCAACTAGAGACACATTTGAAGAAGCACAAAAATTACAA
>Ga0194039_1001636_pt1 | contig 11838 bp, 9 predicted proteins | sample JunL228m_MetaG_FD_148679 | JGI IMG/M metagenome (GOLD analysis project Ga0194039, IMG submission 148679) | Anoxic zone freshwater microbial communities from boreal shield lake in IISD Experimental Lakes Area, Ontario, Canada - Jun2016-L227-8m | ecosystem: Environmental > Aquatic > Freshwater >...
GGCGCCGATGTCGTGATTGAAACCACCGGCAATCCGAGGGTTATCGAGTTAGCGTACGACCTGACACATCCCGATGGCAAGACGATTCTTGTCGGTGTGCCGAAAAAAGGAGACAATGTATCCATTTACACCTTGCCCATTCATTTTAACAAGATTCTGAAAGGTTCTCATGGTGGTGATGCCGTACCTCATGTTGATATCCCCCGCTATGTCCGTCTGGTTGAAGCAGGTAAGCTTAAATTGGACGGCCTGGTAACCCATGAATTTAAGCTGGACGATATTAACGAGGCTATAAATCTGGTTAAGAGTGGTGAGGCCGGCAGAGTGCTGGTATCAATGGATTGAGAATTAAGGAATCGATCAAATTTAATTAGTAGAAGGGTGATGTTAATGCATGTTCCTTTTTTCGATTTAAGGGTTCTTAATAATGAATTACATTCAGAACTTATTGAGTCCGTAGAGCGAGTTTTTCGACATGGGAAACTCATGTTGGGTCCCGAGGTCGAAGAGTTTGAGCGAAACGTTGCAAAAGCTGCGGGTACCAATTATGCCATAGGCGTCGCGTCAGGTAGCAGTGCCCTGTATCTGGCTTTAAAGAGTTCGGGTATTGGACCGGGAGACGAAGTGATCACGACACCATTGACATGGATTATAACCCTTAACGCCATTGCAGCATGCGGAGCCACTCCGGTTTGCATTGACATTAGAGAAGATTTCAATATTGACCCCGATGAGATCGAACCGGCAATAACGGCCTCGACCAAGGCAATAGTTCCAGTGCATTTCACGGGTCAAATGTGCGAGATGGATAAAATCTGCAGGATAGCCGAACGGAACAACCTTGTCATTGTCGAAGATGCAGCCCAGGCCTATGGCGGAGAATATAAGTCGCAGAAGGCCGGGTCATTCTCCAAAGCCGCTGCTTTCAGCATGAATTCCATGAAAGTGCTGGGTGGATATGGAGAGGCAGGGGCTGTTACAACCAATGACCATGAAATTTACGAAACGGTTAAAATGCTCAGATATGCCGGAACGAAATCAGATCCCGCAAAAAAAATCACCAATGAATGTTTCTATGTATCTTTAAACCACAAGATTGACACACTGCAGGCCGCTTTGTTGTTAATCATGATGAAACATTTACCCGAGAGAATGAAAAGAAGAACCGAGATTGCAACAAGATATAACAACGCACTCTCGGATCTTGTTTTTTGTCCGCAATTTCAAACTGGCAATATTCATGCTTTATACACGTATGCGATTCAGACCGAATATCGCGATCAAATGCAAGAGTATCTTCATAAAAATCATATTGAAACAAAAATATATCATGTGCCGTTAGCATCCGATGCGCCGGTATATGCCGGTCAGCGCAGAAGAGACACCCCTGTAGCCAGAAAAGTGCTAGACCGCTTTCTGAGTATTCCCGCGCATGAAAAAATGAGTGACGAGCAGGTCGAGTATGTCATAAATACGTTACAGGGTTTCTTCAGAAAAGGGAGGACGCCTTTTGGACAACAAAAGTAAACGCGAAATGAATGACTATTATTCTAACCTTCTCGACATCCATGGTGCAAGCCGAAAGGCCTTGGGAAGAGGGTTTGAAGACAGCTACCAGCAGGATCAAAAGTTTGCATTGTTGACAGGAAATAATAAGATATCATCACAGGCTTCCATTCTTGATGTGGGATGTGGGTTAGGTTATCTCTGTGAATTTTTTAGGGCTCATGGTTGGAAGGGTAGTTATACGGGCGTTGATATAAACCCCATGATGATTAAATCGGCCAATAAAAGATTACCCCAAGAGCAGTTCTATTGTTTAGATCTATTAACCGACCAATTTGATCATAAACATGATTATGTATTCTGCGTAGCAACTGTTCAACATAAGCCAAAATATTCCAAGGAACCTGACAAGTATTTTAAGGAGATGATTTCTAAAATGTTTTCTCTTGTCAATAAAGCCTTGGTCTTTGATGTATTTTCGGATAGGGCTGAATACTATGATGAGGATAATCTTTATGTCAATCCCGTTGATCTGCTAAGCTATTGTTACTCTTTAACGGACAGACTCGTATTCAGAAACGATTATAGGGCATACCAGATTATGGTCTATCTCTATAAAGATTTAGCTGTAAATGAAAGAAACACCTATTTTGATTTTGATAATCCGGAATGTCGGATTGCAGATTGAATTTTATTAAGCTGATGGTGTTCAATAATCTTCTCAATCCGATATCGCAGAAGAAATAGTTCATTGAAATGACAACAAGCAAAAAAAGAAATAAGCCTGTTGAGGAAACAATTTTACTCCCGAAAAGAATAGAGCGGAAAGGGGTTGTTTATCAGGATCAATATAAAAAAATTGAAAGAATTGTGGCTTTGTTTGATTCTTTCCATAAGGAGTATTTTGTATCAGATTCCGGGAAAAAAGCAGCCGTATTGGTTATAAGGAATGATGAAGTCCTACTCACGAGGCAATATCGGCTTCTTCTGAATGGTCTATCTTACGAAATTCCCGGAGGCAAGGTAAACGACGCCGAGAATGCCGATGCTGCTGCTATCCGGGAATGTCTGGAAGAGACAGGGGTCAGGTGTTTGAACCTGAAACCCCTTATTTGTTTTAATCCTGATCTTGATTGTTCAAGAAACTACACCCAGGTATTCTTTACGAAAGAAACGGAAGAAATAACTAAAGAAGCCCCTCAGCGTGCGTGGATCCACTGTAATGATTGCCTTGATATGATTTTTGCTGAAAAGATTTCAGATAGTCTTTCAGTCATTGCAATTCTCGCGTACTTCACATTACTGAGTCGTAACAGATAATATTGGAGACAAAAGTGAAGTTTGTGATCATTGGAACGACAGAATTTGATATCGAGTGTTCAAAGGCTATCATGGATAGTCAAGGTAGCGTTTCTGCCATGATCTCTATGCCTAAGCATGCGCGTCCAAACAATTCAGCGGATATTGCCGATTTTGCTAATACCAGGGGAGTACCCTATTACGAAATTGAGGACATGAATTCACCCGAAGGCTTGACACTTCTCAAAAGTTATTCTCACGACTACTTGTTAGTTTCATGGCCCCAGATACTTACATCGGAAGTGTTAGAGATCCCGGGATGTTTTTGCATTGGAACTCACCCGACTGATTTGCCCTTCAATCGAGGAAGGCACCCTCTTCACTGGCTCATAGCTCTGGGTATAAAAAAATCAAATGTGAGTTTTTTCCGAATGGAACAAGGTGTTGATACCGGCAATGTACTGATACAGGTACCTTTTGAGATCGGCCCTGATGATTATATTGAAGATGTGGTTTGCAAAATGAATAAAGCAGCCTATGAAGGAACAAAGATATTATACAAAATACTTCTTGCAGATCACCTTTGCATCGGAAGTGAACAGAATCACATCTCAGCAAACTATTGGCGTAAAAGGACTCACCATGATGTTACAATAGATTTAAGAATGTCATCGAGTATGATTATTAGAACAGTTAGATCGTTTGCGTGTCCATATCCTTGTGCAAATTTAATATTTGAGAATTATGTAATAAAGATAGTTCGTGCTTCGCCTGTGTCAACCGAAATGACACATGAACAGATCCAGCGGATAGAGCCTGGGAATATTATCTTTATTGTGGAAAACACTATCCGGGTCAAGGTGGATGATGGAATTCTTGACCTTGAATGTCGGGACAAAATTCCAGATGATGTGACAAAAACAAAATATATTCACCCACCTTCAACATATCTTGCAAAGTGGTCTGTCGAATTGTCTGACAAATTATCATGCAATAATAAAAAATGAGTCTCTTAGTGGAAAGGCAAGGCGCATCTTTATCGCAGTTGGACGTCGAACTGAGCAGGTCATTGTGTTATACCATTAACAACGGGAATTCACATGACGGTTTCCGGGGATTCCTGTTGTCAATGTCCTTATATCGCAGTCCGAATTGCCCATTTAAAAGGTTTTGGTAAGGTGCTGTATGAATTAAATTAGTACATTTTTGTTGTTCCAAAGGAGGTTAGATAATGAGTAAAATATTTAAACGTAATGACTGCCGTCTTTGTGGCAGTACGGATTTTGAACATGTACTGAATTTAACGTCGACACCACCTGCTGATTCCTATGTTTCTGCCGAGCAGCTTGATAAGGTTCAGGAAGTGTACCCGCTTGACCTTTATATGTGCCGAAACTGTGGAGTCACCCAACTGCTGGATGTAATCGATACCGAAGAAGTATATCTTAATTACACATATTTAACAACCAGCTCACTGGGGTTAATTAAGCATTTTGAGAAATATGCTGATGAGGTGATGGAACAGATTAAGCCGACACTTGGGACGCTCGTAATAGATATAGGTAGTAATGACGCAACACTACTAAAGTTTTTCGAAAAACATGGCATGAAAGTACTGGGCATTGATCCTGCGCCATCGATAGCCAAAATAGCTACAGAAGCGGGAATAAAAACCCTGCCTGAGTTCTTTACAGAAGAATATGCCCGTGAACTCAAAAAGGAATATGGTACCGCAACTATAATTACCTCAAACAATCTCGTGGCGGATGTTGACAATCTGATAGACATGATAAAAGGCGTTCGCGAGCTGCTTGCTCCGGATGGCGTCTTCATGTTCGAAAGCTTTTACTTCCTTGATCAGGTCAAGAACCTTGTTTGGGACTTTACATATCATGAACACTTTTCTTCCTTCACCGTTAAGCCGCTTAAGGCTTTTTTCGAAGAACTCGGCATGGAGTTGTTTGAAGCACAACGTATTGATACCAAAGGCGGTTCGATGCGGTTTAAGGTACAACTAAAAGGCGGCCCCCATAAGATGTCACCGACGATAGATGAGCATATAAAACTTGAAGAGGATTTCGGTATTCATAAACCTGAGATATTCATGCAATATAAATCAAGAATAGAAAAAGTCAAAAGAGACCTTACCGAACTCCTGAAAGATCTCAAAGCAAAGGGTAAAACGTTTGCCGGCTATGGTGCTTCGGCCACTTCGACTACATTGATATATCACTATGAACTGGGTCATATGATGGATTTTATTGTTGATGACTTTACGGCAAAGCAGAATTTATTCAGCCCCGGGTATCACATCCCTGTATATCATCCGGATGAGATCTATAAGAGAAAACCGGACTACATTATTGTTCTGGCGTGGCGATTTTATGAGCCGATTATGAAAAAACACCAGAGATATTTGGATGAAGGCGGGCACTTCATTATACCCTTGCCTGAAGTCAAGGTTATTTAATATAGTTCGTCATTCTTGGAGCGGATTGAGCAATGAACTTCAAAGAGATTAGCGAGGAGGTTCTTTTTACAACCGACGTGGTTACCAAAATAGATGCCGCGGATATTGAATTCCTTAAGTGCAAGGCAATGGGAAACTCCAGAAAAAGGATACGTGTATGTTGCCACCTGGATATCCGGGATACGTTACATGAAATGTTGATCGTTCATGCAAAGGGTGCATATGTGCGCCCGCATGAGCATAGGGAGAAGAGTGAATCGTTTCATATTATTCAAGGTGAGCTCTATGTTGTTATTTTCCGTAGAGATGGGAGTATCGCGGAAGCGATCAAGATGAATGCATTTTCATCGGGGGAAGTATTCTATTACAGACTCTCAGAAAGCTTTTTTCACACCATTATTCCCATATCGGATTATGTGGTTTTTCATGAAGTAACAAATGGTCCATTTAAGCGGGAAGATATGGTATTTGCTCCATGGGCGCCTACGGAAAGTGAATCGGCCGAACAATTGAAATATCTTCATGATCTTGAAACGAAAATTAAAAAGTTTGCTATATGACTCGAGGAACGGAAGCTATAGAGCGAACTTATTTTGCAAGAAGGAATATTAGATCCTATGTCAGTTTTTCAGCAGCCCCTTAAAGGAAAATCAGCCCTGCAATATATTGAAAAAAAACAAGGGTATTCGCTGGAGGCGTTAACGGCGTTTCCCAAGTATATCATGATAGAGACGATTAATTCCTGTAACTCTAATTGTATTATGTGCGGGATAGATTTCAGCAAGAAAAAAAAAGAGGAAATGACAGACAGCCTTTATAGTAAAATAACAAGGGAAATAATCGATCATAAAGATAATGTTGAAAAAGTAATGCTTTATCTTGATTGTGAGCCGCTTTTAGACAAGAAGCTTTCTCAGCGGATCCATGAAATGAAAAAAGGTGGCATCAAGAGGGTCAACATTGCCAGTAACGCGAGTCTTTTAACTGAGAAGGTGGGAACCGAAATAATTAATGCGGGGCTGGACGAAATCTATATTACGATGGATTCCTTGAAAAAGGAGGTCTATGAGCAAATTCGGTGCGGGTTGAATTTTGAAACGGTCCACAATAATATTCTTTGTTTTGTTCAGTTGCGAAACAAGCTGAATCCACGGCTTGTTATCCGTATACAGATGGTCCTGCAGGGAAAAAATATAGATGAAGTGGATGCATTTAATGATCACTGGATACCGCAACTAAGTTCAAATGATCAAATCATTGCGCAAAAAGCCCACAACTGGGGATCGACGATTAAAACGGTAAGTTTTGGCGACGAAAACACAATAAATAATATTCCCTGTGTGGGGCTTTGGGGAACATTTTGTATACATGTGGATGGCGAAGTGAGCCTTTGCAGTATGGATACTAAAGGGGTTGTTTCTCTTGGAAATATTAATTCGGAAAGGATTGCCGATGTATGGTCAGGTGCGGAAATGGAAAAAATAAGGGAAAAGCATCTTTCCGGGAAGAGAAATGAGATCGGGATTTGTGATGGTTGCGCTTTGTGGCGGGAAGACAAGCATGCCGCAGAGGAAGTCATTAGATCGAATGAGGTCGGAAGGGACTGAAATGGAAGACAGTTTTGTGATTTCATGGTATCGGACAAACTTTGGAAACGAAGATGTTCAAAAATTGGCCGAATCTGTTCAAAAAGGGCACATCAGTATGGGGCCTGTTACGGGGGAATTTGAAAATAAAATTGGCGCGGCCCTTGGCGTTCCGTACATCGTAGCGACCACCAGCGGGAGCGTTGCCTTATTGATGGCTTTGATGGCCCTTGGCATAAAGAATGGTGATGAAGTCATTATCCCAAATAGAACATGGATAGCTACTGCGCACGCCCCAATCATGCTTGGGGCAACGGTTGCATTGGTGGATGTCCTTCCCGACATTCCAATTATTGATACTTCATTAATCAGACGGAAGATTACCTCCAATACGAAAGCCATCATTCCCGTTCCGTTAAATGGGCGCGCTGTCGACATGGAAGAGGTGTGGAAAATTGCAGATGAATATGGGCTTTTCGTGATTGAAGATGCGGCGCAGGCGCTCTTGTCAATAAATTCAGGAACCTATATGGGGACACAGTCGGATGTGGGTTGCTTTTCGCTATCAATGCCTAAACTGATCCCCACAGGCCAAGGTGGTTTTATCGCCACTAAGAATAGAAAAACCTTTGAAAACCTCAAAAGGATCCGGATGCATGGAGTCGATGATGTAATTCACTGTACCTATCATCAAATGGGTTTTAATTTCAGACTCACGGATCTTCAATCTTCCCTTGGTTTAGTTCAGTTAGCAAATGTACAGCAAAGGGTTGATAGATTGAAGAAGGTGTACCAAAAATATGAATCTTCGATCAAAGAATTTGAATTTTTGAAGTTAATTCCTGTCGATATTCCGAAGGGTCAAGTTCCCCTATATGTAGAAGTATTATGTAGTGAACGTGAAAAATTAATTGCATTTCTTGCATCAAAGGGGATTCAGACCAGACCTTTTTACCCGAACCTGGACACAGCGGTTCATTTGGGATGTTCGGAGGAGTTCCCAAATTCGAAAATATTTGGCGACCAAGGTATGATGCTGCCATGCGGTCCGGACCAACCGTTTGAAAATATTGATCGGGTTATAGAAATGCTAGGAATGTTCGAAAAAGAGTACCATTTAAGAACAGCATGCAAAAATCAAAGTCTTTCCAATCATTAATAATCCAAGACCTTCCACCTGAAGGTGGCCTGAGAATAACAAATCTAAATGGTTATGCAAGGGTCTGGATATGGAGACGACAAACGGCCCTCCAAAGGCAGATAAAGACCGATTGGGGTTTATGAGCCTGGGAACCTATATCGAGCGCCAACTGTTACAGATTCAGCAGGGCGGGCGAACAGTGCTGTTCAGAAAGACCAAGAGAGCCGCGCAACTTGTCCTCCATCTGACTTTGCATCTCCTTCAGTTGCCTTTGTACATCCTTGTTGTCCCGGTTTTACTCGTGCTTCGCATCATCAGGCCCTGGTTGCTGGTGAGATGGGGCGGCCTGATCAGTTCACGTATCGGCCACTTTGCAGCCAATACGGAACTGTACCTCTGCGAGCGGGACGCCGGAATCAATACTCCGAAACAACGGCATGTGGATTTTTTTTACATGCGATATAGACCCATATGCAATCTGCAACTGGCAACAATGTGGAAGCGGGTCCTGCGGGTCTGGCCCGCCATGATTTTATCGCCTATCTGCCGGGTCAATCGTCTGATACCTGGGGGCGTGGTTCATGAGATCGGCAACAACTCTAAGAGTGATCGGGATGTGCATAATTTGATGGACCGATTTCTGCCCCACCTTGAATTTACGCCTGAAGAAGAGATTCTCGGAGAGATTGGCCTGCGGAGAATGGGTGTTCCGCAAGGCGCCTCCTTTGTCTGTCTGATCGTTAGGGATAGCGCCTATCTGGATATCCACCAACCGACCTGCGACTGGAGTTATCACAACTACCGCGACAGCGATATCCAAAACTACGTGCCAGCTGCCGAGGAACTGGCCGAGCGTGGCTACTTTGTGATCCGGATGGCTTCCAACGTTGGGGCATCGATGAAGACTTCTCACCCGAGAGTCATTGATTATGCTGTCAACGGGGTGCGAGGTGATTTTATGGATATTTATCTGGGTGCAAAGTGTGCGTTTTGTATTTCCGTGGGCGCGGGGTTCGTGCGGTACCGCACATTTTCCATCGTCCAATTGTATATGTGAATACGCTTCCCCTCGGTTATCTTGCTACTTACATGACGCAGAGTCTCAATATAACTAAGCGCCATTGCACGGCGTCTGAGAATCGAGCGTTAACCCTAAACGAAATTTTTAACTGCGGCGTCGGTTTCTGCCTGTACACCCGCGACTACGAGTCCAAGGGTGTTAAACTAATCGAAAACACCCCCGAAGAAATCCGCGACGTTGTTATCGAGATGGCGGAGCGTCTGAACGGCGCCTGGCAACCCAATGATGATGATGACGCCCTGCAAAGACGGTTCTGGGAGATATTTCATGCCCATGTGGTTGATACCCCTCAGGGACAACCTCTTCACGGCCAGATACGTGCCCGTTTTGGGGCGCATTTCCTGCGCAACAACCGTGACTGGTTGAAATAGAAGGATCATGACTTCACGATTCAATATTCACATTAAAATCGCACTCCTGATAATTGTTTTTATCATGATTGCGTTGTCATTTGTTCTTGGTCGGGCAGGAATCTGTCAGCCCGGTGTTTCGTGCGAACAGGTCCGGCTGCTTATGACCGGAGGAGTAATCCTGCTTCTGGCGATAGGGGTGCGTTTATTTGGTCTCCAGGCGTTTGTCCCCTTTCCGCTGCCCCGTTCAAGGCAGGAAGTAAGACAAGAGATCAATTCATTCCGGCGATCGATTCGTGCCAGGTACTCCGATATCGCCATAGCCTTGGCCTTCTTCTGCGCCGCCGTGGTTTTGGTGACACTCTATATCCCCGTGTATTTATCGAGCGGCGTCGGCAGCATGACAAACGATTACTATAGCCATTTAACTGGGAACCAGGCGACATTTCAGTATCTTGTCGATGGCAATACACCTGTTAGTTCCTTAGGAGGAAAAGAGTACCGAAATATCCCACTGGCCAGAATGATCGTACTGATGTCTCGTTCGTTCTCTACGGTTTTTCCTTACATCTCTCCACTTTGTATTTTATTTGGAGCTGTAATTGTCCTGATTTATGGCGTTTTTAGATTGGGTATGGGACGGGTAGCCGCGGGACTTTGTACTTTGTCTTTCATGATCTCTTCTACCCAAATTAATCATTTGGTTCCTTTCTGGGACAAATATTACGTCAGGGCACCATTTGTATTCTTTTTGGTCCTCGTGATGGGCCTTTTGATAGTCAAACCATTCAAACCCTCCAGAACGATCGGGCTGGCAACCATTGCCGGGGCTGTAATGGGCATGGGTCTCATGTTTCGCCCGGATTTGCTGATTTTTTCTCCCGTTATCGCGCTCACCTTTTTTTGCTTTTTGCCGGTCCCGATGCGCGCCCACCTGAAGGTCAAACTGGGGGCGCTAATGTTTTTTATTCTGGCTTTATTTTTTTCCTTCTCGACCTGTCCGACCTGTTTCTTAGGTCGCGGGGCTAACTCGCATGCATTTATCGGAGGCTCTACACCGTTCTTTGACGTTCGTTTGGGAATTACAGACCCAGGATACGATTGGGGTTACTTGCATATGGATACGTTTACTTCCTCGATGAGCTTTGCCCAGGCAAAGGTCTTTGATAACAATATCCCGTACCGGGGTTACGGACCGGTCGATGACCAAATGAGAAGAATCGTAAAAAACTTTCCGGCGGATACCCTGGTCCGCTTTTACGCTGCGGCATTGAAAGTGACGGAAATTCCCTTTACCTATCTTCTGCCGCCAGCGGGGATAACATCCCCTTTTATAACAGCCATTTATCGTGGACGGGAATTATTGCTGAACATGTTTTCCCGATGCGGTCCATTGATTTGCGGCATCGCTTTGCTGATAATCAGTGCCTATAGCCTGCGCAGAGGTATCTTCTGTCTGCTGCTGTTACCATCAATCTCCACTCTCGCATTTGTGCACGTCCTCGGATATTATTTTTTCTATTTGGAATTTATCGGTTATTGGGCTCTTGGTTTTATATTGCGCTATGGGCTGTTATTTGTCACACGGTTAGCGAAACCGGTTTCTCGCAGTGAGATAAAGCGCTGGATAATCCAGCCGCGACTGTGGTGGAATCCGGCTACTCAACGCGCCGTCCTTTTTGCTTCCGCCGTATCACTGCTCCTGTGGGCGCCATTGTTTGGTTTTCGTCAATATCAGTCGTCAAATGTTTCCAATATTTCGCGTCAATACGATGCCGCTGTATTAGAGCCTCTTTCGCTCGAGGCAATACCTTTGGAAAACGAAGGCGTACTGCTTACAAATACGAAGCACTTCAAACCGCTGACCGAAAAGTCACTGAAGGTTATGGAATTGATGGCGGACTTCAGTAATCAGGCCTGCGACTATTCAACGGTCTGGATCACCCTCCGCTACAAGGCGACACCTGGGAAAATAGTCGTGGCAAGCATGGATTGGTCTCGCTCCATGAGCGTTAATCTAGCACAATCGGGAACTAACGGCACGCGCCTGTTTTTCCCTGCCATGGCGCAGAAAGATTTATTTGATCAAGGATGTACCAATTATTTTACAGGCATCGAAATATCGGCAGATCAGAAGGATTGTCTGCGCGGCTTATATCAAGTGAGGGATTTACGGCAACTGCCCATTCTTTTGACAATGAAGAGGCCATTGGAGGGTAGTTATCCTTACCGGCGGTTAGCAGAGGAGGGTAGCCGCCTGCACACTGTCCCGGACCCTCTGCCGGCAACGAGGGTAAAAGAGTTGATTGCCAAGCCGCTCTTGCCTGTAACCGGCGAGGATATAGATTATAGGGACCCAATCTTTCAGGTAAAAGATTCTTCAGGAGAAAACGACGCAACGTCCT
>Ga0194039_1001637_pt1 | contig 11834 bp, 13 predicted proteins | sample JunL228m_MetaG_FD_148679 | JGI IMG/M metagenome (GOLD analysis project Ga0194039, IMG submission 148679) | Anoxic zone freshwater microbial communities from boreal shield lake in IISD Experimental Lakes Area, Ontario, Canada - Jun2016-L227-8m | ecosystem: Environmental > Aquatic > Freshwater >...
GTGATCGGAACTGGGCATCAGGCATATTGGAAAATTTCAGGTATTTTCCATTATTAATCCCCTCTTCAATCCCATCAAGCGGGTATCCTGCAAAATATGCGGATATCTGCTCGGAAGAATCAGTGGTGAATACCGTAACCGCGGTCCCCCCCGAGAAATCAATTCCAGGTTTCACCGGTAACCCCGTCTGGGCCATAGTGATTCCGATGGAAATGAGTGCTAATACGAGGAGGATCAACGGGATGATCACCATCTGTTTCGGGGTATAACGATTGACATCGTAGGTGAATCCCATGTCATAATAATTGCACCACTGTGAATAAATAGTTCCTGTCGCTTAGGTCATGCAATCATCTAATAATCTCCAATACAATCATTTTTTTTAAATACAACCCCAAATTTCAGTTTATCGCGCTACATCCCGGGGAAAAAATGAAAAGACATATATTTCTGTGGGCGGTAGTTATCACGTATGAGGGCCACGGCTGAGATCAAAAAGGTCATAGAAACCCGCATCAAAAATTATGTTTCAAGAGACAAGACTGGTATACGGCGAGAAATGCTGAAATTATTTCTTAAACTTAAATCCATCACGATATCCCGGATGTTCGAATACCTGAACCAGAAATTTTCTATTAGTTACCATTCTGTTGCTGCCATGGTCGGCATTGTCGCGTCCCGGCTCGGCATCCTCCATGTGAACCGCACGAAAGAAGGTACTGCAAGTGTATATGAACTGAAGGAACAATATTTCGACCTGGTTACCCGGATAATCGGGCCGGTATAAAAAAAGAAGAATGACTGGATTTGGGCACCCGATACCACCATACTTTTTACTATAACTGTCCTACCGTCTAAGAAGATTTTTATGCACTCCAATTTTTATGACACCCCGTCTCATGATCAGATACAGGTCACAGACGAAGTTCTGGAATATATCAATAAGCGTAAATGTGATTTTCGCATCTGTACCTCCTGCGGGGGTCCGATCCTTCTGCCAATTTCAATGAAGTCACCGAAACCTAACGATTTTCAGGTCAGGGCCGGGGATTACACGATATTTATCTCTGTACACCAGGTACGCTATCTCCATTCGGTAGACATGGGTATGGTACCTTTTTTCTATGATCAGGATGTGGGGTCCGGCAGTGGCGTATGAGTTATGAAGAACTTGACCATACCGCGGACATCCGGCTCCGGGTGATATCTCCCACTCCCGACTCGCTTTTCGCTGAAACCGCATTAGCGATGATGAAAATTATATACGGTGAATCGCGTCCCGGAGTGGTCGAGAGGACCATCGAACTGGAGGCAGGGAATACCGAAAATCTTTTGCTGGATTTTCTATCAGATGTACTTTTTCTATCAGAAGTTGAATATCTCGTTTTTTCATCCGCAACGGTCCATATCACCGGGAACTCCCTCCGGGCACTATTAACCGGAGAACCGTTCGACCCGGAACGACACCGGGGTGGGACAGAGATCAAGGGGATATCGTACTCAGGGCTCAGAATTGTTAAAGGGGATGAGGGGTATGTATTGGACATACTCTTTGATGTGTGAATGGTTGATACGATGCTTGAGCAGGTAACACGGCTGGGAGAATTCGAATGGGAGGTGCCCACAGGGACTGTACCTGGAATGAGAGTCCCATGTAGGTTTTTTCTTTCTGATTCGTTATATAAAAGTCTTGAATCGGGGGCAGTGCAGCAACTGGCAAATGTTGCAACATTGCCCGGGATTATCAGGTACTCTCTGGGAATGCCGGATATTCACTGGGGGTATGGGTTTCCGATAGGAGGGGTGGCTGCATTTGAACGTGATACCGGGGTGATATCCCCCGGCGGGGTCGGGTTTGACATTAACTGCGGGGTGAGGCTACTCTCGACACCGCTCACGACCGGCGACCTCGGCCACCGGCGGGAGCTTATTGAGAACCTGTACCAGGCGGTGCCCACCGGGGTGGGTGCAAAGGGGCCGGTCAGGCTATCCCTTGGTGACCTCGAAGATATGATGATACAGGGTGCCGGATGGCCGGTCCGCCAGGGATATGGTCTTGCAGAAGACCTTGACCATTGTGAGGAGCAGGGTTGCATGGCCCAGGCTGAAAGCCAGGCCGTCTCCGCAAAAGCGAAGCAGCGTGGTATGCCACAGAGCGGGACTCTTGGCGCGGGCAACCACTTTCTCGAGGTTCAGGTGGTAAAGGAGATTTACGACCCTGGTGCGGCAAAGGTATTCGGGATTTACCCAGGCCAGATCTGCGTCATGATCCATTGCGGGTCACGCGGGCTCGGGCACCAGACCTGCACGGACCACTTAAAAGTGCTCGAAGGTGCGACAAAACGCTACAACATTGTGCTGCCCGATCGCCAGCTTGCATGTGCGCCGTTGTCTTCTCCCGAAGGAACGGCATACTTTGGGGCAATGGCAGCCTCTGCAAATTATGCGTGGGCCAACCGGCAGATGATCATGCATACTACGCGGACTGTTCTTGGGAAGATGTACGGTATCGACTATGATTCGATGCATCTGGTCTACGATGTCGCACATAATGTCGCAAAGATGGAGGAGCATATTATCGAAGGAAAGCGAATTGCAGTCTGTGTCCACAGGAAAGGGGCTACCCGGGCATTTGGTCCCGGAAGTCCTGACCTGCCATCTGGGTATGCAAAGATCGGACAGCCAGTTATTATCCCCGGAAGCATGGGGTCCTCTTCCTACCTGCTCCGTGGTACCACTACCGCCATGGAAAGCACATTCGGGTCGACCTGTCACGGTGCAGGCCGTATACTCTCCAGATCAGCTGCAAAAAAGACAATAAACGGGGCGAAGGTTAAAAATTCCCTCTCAAGAGAAGGGATCATTGTCAGGGCACCAAACGATGCGGCTATTGCGGAAGAGGCTCCCGGAGCGTACAAACCGAGTGCCGAGGTAGTACGCATTGTTGATGCCCTCGGTATCTCAAACCTCGTGGCCAGGCTTGAACCCTTGGGAGTGATCAAGGGTTGAAACCTCGTTTCGGGCTGGTATGGGACCACCCCCTTGTATTCGGGCGTTTTCTCGAAGAGTGCGGTGTTACTTCAATACCCGTCACACCACATCTCCTTGCGGCACCTTTTTTCAGGGGGCAGTACAGCGTTCTTATCATACCGACCGGATTCGCCAACCCCGCGTACTCGCAGGTGCTTCCCGCACTCAAGGCATCTTCCGGAAGAATTCGTCGTTTTGTAGAGAATGGCGGAACTCTCGTTGTGTATGGTGCAGCTGACCCCCTCCCTGACCGGTACGGCTGGCTCCCCTTCCACGTGGCCTACCAGTATGAGCCGGGAAACAGCAGGATCGAGATAGAACCCGCTCACCCCCTCTCATCGATCATCAGTGACTACGACCCCGATCACATTGAGTATGATGGATTTTTTTCCTCGTTTGAAAGCGATAAAGTTGGAACGATCGATGGAAAAACTGTATTAATAGAAAAAGCCATTGGGAAAGGGTTTATCATAGTGACGAGCATCCATGAGTACCCCTCGAGGTCATTTGTCACGTCTCTCTGCATGCAGGCAGGGGAAACCTTTTTTTAGATAAAAACGAGGGAATTATGAGGTACGTCCGATGAACCGCAATACCATCTCTTCGAACTCTGGCCCCGGAGACATTGAACCGGTCGGACTAGCAATCCACGAAATTCTCAATCACCTGCCGATCACCGCAAGGTCCAGGGACAAAAAGGGCATCAGGATTGAGGACGGAAGGGTAATTGATACCGATTATTCAGGTCCCGTCCTTGAAGAAGTGCTGGCAACAAACATGAAAATTCAGCGGACTCCTGAAAGTGGCCCCTATCGTGGTGTCCCCGTTATCGTAGCCCCGGTCAGGGATGACAGCGGTGCTGCGATTGCCGCGATCGGCGTTGTTGACATAACCGGAATTTTCGACCTTGCCACGCTGATGGAGCACCAGTCTGCTATCCTGAAGCAGATCTGTGGAAAAGACCCCTGTCCCCTGCCGGGTGAGCAGATCGGGGCAAAAAGGTAAGGTTATCATGGAAGCTGCGTTTCGCGTACTTGAAATTCTGGAGAATGCCGATGGGCCCGTTTCGGGGGAATATATCAGCAATGAGCTCTCGGTTTCCCGTTCTGCCGTGTGGAAGCATGTCAAGGAGCTTCAGGCGATTGGGTATGATATTTCTGCTTCCCAGACCGAAGGCTACCGCCTGACCAAGAAAAGTAACCGGCTCCTCCCGTATGAAGTTCACAAAAACCTGAGGACTACGGTATTTGGGAAGAAAATGCGGTATTTCGAGAGTACGCCGTCCACGATAGCAGTTGCAAAGGAGATGTGCGGGTCGGAAGACCCTGCAAAGCTTCACGGCATGGTGATCATCGCCGAAGAACAGACCGGGGGTGTCGGCCGGATGGGTCGTGTCTGGGTATCGCCGTCCGGGGGTATCTGGATCACCATCATTTTAAAACCCCAGATCCCGGTTGACCATGTCTTTATGGTCACCATGGCTGGTGCTGTCGCGGTTGCGCGGGCCATCCGGAAGGAATTTGACCTTGGTGCTCTCATCAAGTGGCCGAACGATATCTACATCGGGGATAAAAAGGTTGCAGGACTGTTACTTGAATTATCCGCTGAAGCAGATAACATCCATTACTGTATCCTTGGGATCGGGGTTGATGCCAACATCTCGGCCCACGAACTCACTTCAGCTGTGACCGGCAGCGTGACCTCGATCAGTGCAGAGGTGGGACATGACGTTGACCGTGCCTCCCTTCTCGCACGGTTCCTGAAGGAATTTGAGAGCCGGTACAACCTTATCGAGAGCCAGGAATACGACACGGTAATCCGTGAATGGAAGAGCCTGTCCTGCACGATCGATCAGCATGTCAGGATCAGTACGCTAAAGAGTACATTCGAAGGAGTGGCGATCGATATCGATGAATTCGGGGCGCTTGTCATCAGGAAAGATGATGGCAGGGTCGAACGAGTGATCGCCGGGGATTGCGCACATAGATAACACTATTTTCTTCGTCAACCTAAAAAATAAAGAAGGTTGACGAATGCAGGGAGACCGCCAGCGAGCCCTTATTATTGCAGAAACTGCAGCATTTATTGGTCTTATTGCTATCGGGAGCTGGATATCGGTACCGTTCCTACCGGTGCCCCTTACGCTCCAGACTATGTTTGTCCTCCTGGCCGCAATGGTCATGAAGCGGTACGCGGTCATCCCTGCGACACTTTTCATATTTTTCGGGGCCATGAACCTCCCGGTGTTCCATAACGGGACGTCGGGGATCGGGGTTCTCCTCGGGCCAACCGGCGGGTACCTGATCGGCTTTATTCCTGCGGCATTTGTTGCAGGACTGGCCTATGAAAAACGGTCCACCGCATGGAATATTGCCGGGATATGCGCAGCAGAGGCATTTATTTACGCCATTGGTGGAGGCTGGCTCGTCTTCTCGACAGGGATGTCACTGCTCCAGGTGACGATTATCGGTATTCTGCCGTTTTTACCCGGAGATGCGGTCAAAGCCTATGCCGCAGATGCGATCGGGAAGCGGATTCCTCCCCGTGAGATGATACAAGGCGGAGATGAAATACCCCGGGGCGAAAAGGGATCATGATAGTTCTCTCCTCGTTAATTCATGGGGTCCTCACGATCCCGTCGCTCGTGATCCGTCCCGGCTCTACGGTGATCATTGGCCCGAACGGGAGCGGGAAAACCACGCTGCTGCAGATCATTGCAGGAATAACCACTCCTCGCATGGGTTCCGTAGCAATTGATGGGAAAAGCCCTGCATCAGTCAATACCGGGTGGCTGAACGAGTACCCGGATCGGAACCTGCTGTTTGGGACTGTTTCGGATGAGATCGCTTCACCGCTCCGCTTCAGGCAGGACCCCTGCCCGGAGGTCCGGGACCAGGTGAATAGCGTTGCGTTTGACTTAGGCATCAGCCACCTCCTTGGCCGGCGTACACGAGACCTTTCGGGCGGGGAAAAAGTCCTGGTCTCCCTGGCCACCGCGATGGTGATGCGACCTCTCGTCCTGGTACTGGATGAGTCGGACTCGCACCTTGACCAGGAGAGTACTAACACACTTACCCGGCTGATGAGGAACTCGCAGGCGTTGTATCTCGTGTGGTGTACACAGGATATGGAAACTGCGACTGGCGCAGACTATGTAATTCTCCTTGAAGGGGGTTCCGTAACCAGTTGCGGTACACCCCGTGAGGTATTTGTCGAACTACAAGGCGACTGCTTGTATCCTCTCTCATGGAGACTATCCAATGGCTCTCACTTTTAAGGATGTCATCTATACGCGGGGCCAGTTCCGATTCACCGCGGATTGTATATTTGAAGAGGGGGTCCACCTCGTCAGTGGAAAGGTGGGGAGCGGAAAATCGACACTGGCATTCATTGCATCAGGCCTGGTGTTACCAGGTACAGGTTCTGTTCATCGCACGGGAATCCGGAAATCCCTTCTTTCTATGCAGTTCCCCGAGTACCACACGACAGGGATCACGTTAAACGATGAGGTCCGCTCCTGGGGTCTCGCCCCGGAATTAATACTTGCATCTGCCCGACTGTTTGGGCGCGGGGAGCAGGATGTAAATGTTCTCTCACGCGGGGAACTGAAACGTCTCCACCTTGAGTGTGTACTCTCGGCAGATGCGGACCTCCTCATACTTGATGAACCGTTCAGTGCTCTTGACTGCCGGGAAAAAAGAGTCATATGCAAGAGGATCACGGAACGCAGGCAGGGGACGGTCATCATCTGCACGCATGAACAGACCTGGATCCCCCCGGTGGATTTTATCTGGGAGATGAAGGAAGGTTGCCTTGTTTCATGCGGACATGTACCGGCCGCTATTACCCTGTGGAGTCTTGCACCACGTCATATCAGGGACCTCCTTGACAGGGGGCTGGTGCCCGAAAATATCTCCCCTGAATCTGTAATGGAGGCTGCATGCAGGACCCGAGAATAAGGATATTCGTTATTATTGCGCTATCGGTTGCGGCGTTTATCAGCCTTGCCGGTGCCGCGCTCGCCTTCCTGTACTGGATTTGCCTTCCTGGAAGGTTCAAAGGTATCAGGAGGCCTGCGGCCATTCTTTTTTTCGCTATGATCGTCGTTGTCTCGGTAATTACCTGGTTCACAACCGGGAATGGCGTGTCTTATTTCATCCGTATGACGGTCATCCTTCTGCTAGCACTCTACGCCTATACGGCATATGTCCCGGGAGAATTCTTCAGGGTATCAGTATGGCTCTTTGGGAAGCGTGGTTTTGACCCGGGGTTAGTTGCCGAGATGAGCATGGAGGCTCTCAATGACCTTGAAGATGACAGTTCAAAAATTCGGATAGCACTGCGCCAGAAGGGGGTTCCCCTGGGTTTTTCTACGATTATACCGGTAATAGGGATGTTCGTGCTGAACCAGATCCGGCGTGCGTACGACCAGGCAGACCTCCTCACCGTGCGGGGATACAGAAACGGAGGGGCCCTCTGCCCGGAGTTTCATCCGAAAATCATTGATTATACCTGCGGGATCGTGGCGATCTGTATTGTATTCATTGCAATCTTTTACGGTTCGTGATATTTTTATACTTCTACATTGAACTTTTGTGAGGCTTCTTGCTTTTCCAAATTTGCGACAAGTCCCCGCATTCTATTGAGGTGCAGAAATGAGTGATGCCGGTCCACAAAAATTACTAATCACAGATACTACGCTGAGAGACGCACACCAGTCTCTTTTTGCGACCAGGATGCGGACTGACGATATGCTCTCCTTAGCAAAGGAGATCGATACGATTGGCTTTTTTTCGGTGGAAGCATGGGGCGGTGCGACGTTTGATACCGCAATCCGGTTCCTTGCGGAAGACCCGTGGGAACGGCTCCGCCTCTTGAAGGCCGAGCTGAAAAGGACCCCGATCCAGATGCTGCTCCGAGGCCAGAACCTCGTCGGGTACCGCCATTACTCTGACGATGTGGTTGACAAATTCGTAGAACTCTCCTGGAAAAGCGGTGTGGATGTCTTCCGGGTATTTGACGCACTCAACGACATCCGGAATATGGACCGGTCCATTTCGAAGGTTAAGGACGTCGGGGCGCATCTTCAGTGCGCGATCAGCTATACAACCAGCCCGGTCCACACCACGAAGACATTTATCGGGATGGCAAAAGAGCTCTATGCAAAAGATTGTGATTCGATCTGTATCAAGGACATGGCCGGACTCATCATGCCCGGGTCTGCCCGCGAGTTGATCACCGGCATAAAGGATGAGGTCGATATCAGGGTCTGCCTCCATAGCCACTCAACGAGTGGCATTGCTCCCATGAGTTACCAGGCAGCGATCGATGCCGGGGTTGATATCCTCGATACGGCGATGTCCCCGTTTTCGCTTGGGACTTCACAGCCCCCGACTGAAAGTATTGTTGCTTCGCTGAAGGGGACGCGGCGGGATACGGGGATAGACCTTCTCGCTCTCCGTGAATTGAGAAATGCCTGCGTAAAGATAAGGGGGCACTATGAGGGACTTATTAACCCGATATCAGAGCGCGTGGATAGTGATGTCCTGATCTACCAACTGCCAGGTGGAATGATCTCGAACCTTGTCTCGCAGTTACAGGAACAAAACGCCCTTGACCGGATGGACGATGTCCTCGCCGAGATACCGAAGGTGAGAGAGGATCTGGGGTATCCACCGCTTGTCACGCCGACTTCACAGATTGTCGGTACGCAGGCTGTAATGAACGTATTGATGGGCGGTCGGTACCTGAACGTGACAAACGAGGTGAAAGACTATGTACGCGGCCTGTATGGGCGCTCACCTGCCCCGATTTGTGACGAGATACGGAGGATGATCATCGGGGAAGAAATGGTTATCACGGTGCGCCCGGCAGACCTCCTTCCCCCCAGTTACGCGAAAATGAAGGAAGAGGCGATCAAAGCGGGCCTTGTGAAAAAGGAAGACGATGTGCTCACCTATATCCTGTACCCGTCGATCGCACCGTCGTTTTTGAAGGGAGAACGAATTGCCGAAGTAATCCCCTCGAAAAAAGCGCCGGTCACCGGGATTCATGAGATGCCAAGTTCAATGGAAGTGGAGGTCGACGGGGAGATATTCTCCGTGCGAATCATATCAGTGGAAGGGAGCACGGTGGAAACCTCCGGTTCACCTGCACCAAAGATCCCCCGCGGGGATGTCAGGGGTGGCATCAAGAGTAACATGCAGGGGATGGTCCTTGAAGTAGCGGTCCGTAAAGATGCAGAAGTGAAAAAGGGAGACCTACTCGTCGTGCTAGAAGCAATGAAAATGGAAAACCCGATCCACAGCCCGGTTGACGGACACGTTACTGAAATCTTTATTGATGCAGGAGATGTCGTCAAGAACGGCGATGTTCTCCTGGTGGTGGAATGAAATTTTTTGAGAAGGTCCTGGTCGCAAACCGTGGCGAGATTGCAATACGGGTGATGAGGGCCTGCCGCGAGCTGGGGGTGGGGACTGTCGCAATCTATTCGGATGCTGACACAAACGCCCTACATGTGAAATATGCTGATGAGGCATTCCATGTCGGTGAAGCCCCGCCATCCAAAAGCTACCTGAACATTGACCGGATTATTGAGGTTGCAAAAAAATCAGGTGCTGAAGCGGTCCATCCTGGATATGGGTTCCTCGCTGAAAATTACCGCTTCGCCCACCGTTGCCAGGAAGAGGGCGTTACCTTCATCGGGCCGTCATGGCAGACGATCGAGATGATGGGCTCGAAGATCGGGTCCAAGAAGACGATGCGGGATGTTGGTGTACCGGTAGTGCCCGGAACAGAGGGGGGAGTTAAGAATGTCGATGAGGCCCGAAAAATTTCTGATGAGATCGGGTACCCTGTCCTCGTGAAGGCAAGCGCAGGGGGCGGGGGTATTGGCATGCAGATCGTCGAGGATGAGACCTGCCTAGAGGATGCGATTAATGCAGGGATGCGGATCGCAGGGTCTGCCTTTGGTGACTCCACCGTCTTTATCGAGAAGTACCTCGTGAAGCCCCGTCATATTGAGTTCCAGATCCTCGCAGATGAACATGGCCACACGGTTCACCTCTTTGAAAGGGAGTGCTCTATCCAGCGCCGGCACCAGAAACTGGTGGAAGAGTCCCCCTGCCCGATCATGACTGAAGAATTGAGGGAGCGGATGTCTGCCTCCGCCATCGCAGTCGCAAAGGCCTCGGATTATACCAATGCGGGTACGGTTGAGTTCCTGTACAGCAATGGGGATTATTATTTCATGGAGATGAACACCAGGCTCCAGGTTGAGCACACCATCACGGAGCTGGTGACCGGGATTGATATCGTTAAACAGCAGCTTGCCATCGCTGCCGGTGAATCGATCCCCTTCGGGCAGGAGAATATTTCGATCAGGGGCCATGCCATCGAGTGCCGTATCAACGCCGAGGACCCGCTGAACAATTTTGCGGCGGACCCTGGAAAGATTGTACGGTACAGGTCCCCGGGAGGTCCCGGTGTTCGCCTTGACTCGGGGATTCATGTCGGTTATGCGATCCCGACGAACTATGACTCGATGATCTCGAAACTTTGCACGTACGGCTACAACCGGATGGAAGCGATCGAACGGATGAGGAGGGCGATTTACGAATATGTGATCATCGGAGTGAAAACAACGCTCCCCCTCCACCACGCAATTATGCATAATAAGCAGTTCGTTGAAGGGAATACCCATACCGGGTTCCTGCTTGAGGAACACATCGCGAAGACCCTGAACAGGTATGTCCGCGAAGAAGAGACTCGCATTCAGACCCTCGGGGCCTCCCTCCGGCAGGGGAAGGAAGTAGCCGCGATATCTGCAGCGGTCAATGTATACCTGCACCATAAAAAAAATGCCGGATAAATCCCGGTAATTTCAAAAATCCAGTTTTTTGAACGGTTCAATAACGTATCTCTGTTTTCCCTCCATGATCTGTTGTTCGGTATCAGAACCTTTAATAGTGCAAAAATCCTTCTTGTTATGCACTTTTGTGTGCTGCGGTGGCCTAGCTGGTTAGGGCGCCAGACTCATAGGGTTTTCGAGCAAATTCATTGGCGCCGTCATCTGAGACATCTGGAGGTCGCGGGTTCGGATCCCGTCCGCAGCATGTACACGTGGGGTGGGAAGCCCCCATTTTTTGCATGGATGAAAAATTTTGGTCCAGATACGGGTGGTATTGCACCGGCGCTGCTATAATTGAGCCAAATATCGCTGATGTGGGAACATTTGCGTTTTTATTTACTGGTGTTGTGTTTCCCTGATGATTCGCAGGTCCACACAGCTGGGGCAATGCTCCTATTTTATTCTGGAAATATGATCCCAAAAAGGACATAAATTTATTGGACCTGTTGCACCACTCCCTGGGTCTGCGTGCCGTGTATCCGAACTGCTGACTGCGGTGAACCAGTACGAGGACGTGGAGATTACGATCCAGCTGATGCAGGAGAAGACGAACCTGAGCTACAACGCAATCTACCAGGTCCTCCATGGTTACAAGAGCCGGGGGCTGACCTACAGCGGGTTGCTCGACAAGTGTCCGGCGATCAGCTTCAACGACCGGACGGTAGTCATGGACGAAGAGACAGGCCGGAGTGTACGCCGGCGGACCCATGCCTACCAGTTCAACCGCGAGATGTACCGGCTGTGGTCATCAGGTGGCTCGGTCTGGCTTAGGCCTGCAGACCCTGATACCCGGGACGGGCCGTGCGGAGATGTGGCAGGTAACGGAGGTTCTGCGGAAGGCCCCGCTGTTTCAATTTCCCCTGAAAGCGGGGAGGAAATTGCAAACGGATTCCCT
>Ga0194039_1001639_pt1 | contig 11816 bp, 10 predicted proteins | sample JunL228m_MetaG_FD_148679 | JGI IMG/M metagenome (GOLD analysis project Ga0194039, IMG submission 148679) | Anoxic zone freshwater microbial communities from boreal shield lake in IISD Experimental Lakes Area, Ontario, Canada - Jun2016-L227-8m | ecosystem: Environmental > Aquatic > Freshwater >...
CGCCGGTTAGAGGTTATGCGGGGAAGGTCGATGACCTCAGTACCTTCTATATTACCGGGATAAAATGAAATAACGGTTACCTGATGGCCAAGCTTTGTGAAGTGTTGGACCCAACGCCTAGTGTGAATACTCTCAGCGTTAGCGAGGTAGCAGATCTTCACAGAAGCTTATTAGTCTGCCTGGCTACGCCGAACAGATTCCAGAGCAGGAATGTCATTGGTACTGTTCCATATTCTTCTTCCAACCAGGATACAGGGAATCGTATTGATTCAAAATCACTCTTCCAAGCCCTCTTGCGTATCCCAATAAACTTTGAAATTGAAGCTCGAACAGGGCAATTGCAAAAAGACCGGCAAGAGACCATACAAAAGCCGCACAAGTTAAAATGTTCCTGGGAATATTTTTGTAGAACAAGTAACAGTAATTCTGAATGAATTGTGATCTGGTAATCGTTTTATCTGACCGGCTCGTTGGGGAGTGATGATGGTAGACCCTTGCCGCCGGCACAAAGGTGTTTTTATATTTCCTGCTGATTCTGTAACCGATGTCGACATCTTCCATGTAACAATAGGCCTTCATGTTTCCATCAAATTTGAATGTATTCAGAATTTCCTTTCTGAACACAGAAACACCACCGGATATGACCTCAACATCAGACGGGTCGTTCATTGATTTATTGTAGAAAGACGGAGAGCCATTGATTTTAAACTTCCCGCTACCCGGTGAGCCCAAAATGAAGAATCTGCACAAAAAAGAATCAATCGAAACTAATAGTTTCCGAAAGCTACCGATGTCTGGTTTGTTGTTACCCTCATGAGAGATCATGCCAGTTGCAACAGCATATTCTTTTTTATAATCATCACGAAAAACTAATACCATCTTCTGGAGAAAATCGTTAAACAATTCAACATCATCGTCAAAAAAGGCAACGAGGTCTGTTTGGTGATTCAGATGAGTGACAGCCAGATTTTTTGCCTCTGTTAATGATTTTTTGTTGGTTCTGATATATTTTAATTCAAAGGGCAAGAGGGACTTGTACGTATCAAGTGTTTCGAGTGTTTCATCATTATCACTCTGATCTACGATCAACAATTCATTCGGCAGACATGTTTGTTTTTCAAGAGATCGGAGAAAGGTTTTCAGATCTTCCAGCCTGTTTAAGGTGGGAACAACTACTGAAATATTCACAATGAAACACTAAATAATGATGTTAGCATTTGTTTTATATTATTTTATTATCTTGCAAGACCGTTATGACTTTCTTGACCCTTTGAGTCCATGTATGCTGCTTTCTTGACTTTAGACAACCTTTTTCAGCAATATCGTTTCTCTTGTCAGGATGATCCAGATAATACCTAACCAAAGCTTTAAGTTCTCTCACATTATGATAGCAGACGATCTCATTGCCCACATCAAAAAGATCTTCGATCCCCTGTTTATAATCCATGATCTCGAATGCCCCACAGGATGGAATGTCAAACGTCCTTGTATTGACACCATATACAGAATGCGGGTGATTGATATTCATAACGATTTTAGACGCTGAATATATCTTCAGAACCTTGTTTCCGGCAGCCGGACCTTTGAAATAATCCCCCTTCAGTTTATTCCTGTGCATATCCCAGAAATCACCGAATACACCTACATTAAACTCACTCAGTTCATTAAAGGTTTCGATCCTGTTAATGAAAGGCATGCCCACAAAGCATATATCATAGCCATACATCCTCTTTTCATCTTCAGTCAGAGGAGTGTTTATATATAAATCTTCGTCGGTTGCCAGTGGCAAGTAAGAGACATTAGATATTCCCCGTTTCCTAATTTCATCCACATAATAATTGTCAAAAGCAAATATCTGATCATAATTTTTCATGCCGAGACGAAAATTATTTCTCCGGAAATCGTCAAGGCCGCTGCCATTGTTATTTGTATAAAACGGATCATCCCATTGATAGGAAATGCACGGAATTATCAAATTATCTTTGATATAGTTGAGTGTTTTGGGAAAGACCGATTCCCCTTTAATAATAAAAATGAACGATGGACAGTGTTTTTCTGCCAGGGCAATATATCTTTTGTTTTCCTTCGATAACAAGACTCTCAGATATGGATGCAAGGCTCTGTTTGCTGATGGAGAAAGCGTCATTGCTTTCCGTATAATTTTTTCGGGAAGGGATGCATTGACTTTATAGTTCACTAAAGATGATTCGTAGCCATTTTTTTCAAATGCCTTTGCAATTGATGAATCGATTCCGTAATAGGAAGGAGAAATAATTAATACACGATTACTTGCAGTCTTTTTCATTTCTCTGCTTTTTCATAATTATAAGGCCCTCTTCGATACCTGCCGGCTTTAACTCGAGCACCTTTTCCATCTTGTCAGTCGCGTAAGAAGTATCTCTTGGCCTGGGAACCAGTTCGTTAAAATAGCCCTGTTTTACAGGCAGAACGGAAGCTGCATCCAGGTTGAACACCTCGGCGGCCTTTTTTAACAAACCATAGATGCTCGCCTTCTCCTTTCCTGCAAAATTAAACGTTTCATATCGTTCATTTTCAATGATTCGCAAGATTCCCTCCGAACAGTCTTCAACATAAAGGGGATTGATGATGACATCATCATAAGCCATCATCGTCTCACCCTTCGATAACTTATCCAGTGCGATCGTCACAATATTCGGTCTTTCAAAGGGGTGATTCCAGCCATATAAAAGAATGGGCCGGACGATGGAGGATGTAGCGCGGGACATACGAGTAACTTTTTCACCCTCCAATTTCACCATCCCATAGTAATTGATAGGCTCCGGAATATCATCCTCACTGTATGGGGCGTGCTCTCCATCATATATCCCATTCGAAGATATATAAACAAATTTGCAATCATACTGTTCACATAGAGAAAGGATAGTTTTAGTCCCATCTACATTTATCTGCCATGTTAAGTCCTTGTTTTTTTCGGCAAAATCTGGGCTTCCAATACTTGCCGTATGAATGACAACATGAGGTCTAAATTGCTTAAATATCTGATGATTACCTTCATAATCCATTATATCCATTTTTATGTATGCAACATGATCATAATTGTTTACCTCATACACACCGACGTATGTTGCTGTCACTTCATATTTATATTTACATTTCTGAACCAGTGATTCCCCAAGGAGCCCAGTGCCCCCTGTTATCAATATACGTTTTTTATCCATTTTTTTCAGAATCCTTTATCAATCATTAATGGACAGGTTGAGACCTTTTCGTACGTTTTGCCATAGTTACTGCCCCTCAGATGGCAGGGATCAGCAAAAGTCATAAAGGCTTCTTAGATCTGGAATTACCGGCACATGAGATGGAAAAGTTGCCTGACAGTCTAAAGATCGTCCAACAAACCGAACTCCCGCTATACGGGCTCCCATGTAGTCCGTCATCGCGTCGCCAACCATCAGGACGGATCTGTTTTTAAAGCCATGCTCCTCGCATATACTTCTGATAATAGCGGCTTTTTCTGCGGGCGCACCATGAACAGATATAAAAAAACGTGCCATGTCCCTGCGCTCGACGATTTCCTTCATTTCCTCTTCAGGTGTTCCCGAAGCAACAAAAAGGGCTATTTTTTGGTGATGCGCTGAAAGAAATTCATGTGCTCCTGGAACCCATGGGGCAGTTACTACTGCATCCTTAACCATATTGGAGAATGTCTCCCCCAAAATTATCTCCTCACTTGGTGAAAGAGATTCCCCCAAAAGAGTTTCCTGATAATAGCGGAACTTTGCAAAGCGAGAAATCCCACCGTGCGCACGATGATATGCGACAACCTGATCGACAATTTTAGGACCATATTGCTTGTACATATCAGCGAAGGCTTGGGTTTTTACATCAACTGATTCAACAAGAACGCCATCAAAATCAAAGATGATTGCTTCCACCTTGTTCATTGTTCCTTTACCCAACCCACCACTGAACAAGGTGCACCGTCCCCACCTGTAAAACGCAGGGGAAGAGCGATAACCATAGACAAATGTCCTACCTGATCCAGGCAGCACAGAGACAAGTCCTCAAAAATGAGAATACCCAGCTCCAGGAAAGAACGATGCGAAGACCTGCCCTCTTCCCGATTCGTCAGGCTCGAAATAGAAAGGAAATCCACACCCACAGCTCTAAGATTAGGGAAGCATTCTTTCAGATGCCCCGCAAGGGATGAGGAAAGCCCCGGGCCTTCTTTCCAATAGATTTCTTCTTGTCGTTTCCTTTCAAATCCAGTTTTCAGCAGGACCAAGTCGACATTATCTTCCTTTGAAACTACTTCCTGTATATCGGTTGGTCTGATCAATTGGCCTGGTATGGCGGGCATATTTAAAACTTTCGGGTACTGGAATACCCACTCTTCGGGTTCGAAGTCAGATATTCTTTTTCCATCAGGAAGAAAATGAAATGGAGCATCTACGTGCGTTCCTGAGTGACTCGGTAAACTTAAAATACTTGTGTTACATGAATCACCCTTATCAATTGACTTTTGCAAATTAATTTTGATGTCATTTGCGCCTGCATAAAGTGGCGTGCCAGAACCTAATACATGAGAGAGCCATACAAGTGACATGGTGAGAGGATTATCGATCCAGTATGCCTGAGTCCTTAAGGCCGTTAATCAAATTGGCCACAGCCATTGCCTCCATTGCCTTACGAGACTCGCGGGCATAGGATCCGATGTGAGGAGTCAAAAGAACGTTTTCAAGAGCCAGCAGTTTGCCAAGGTAAGGTTCTTTTGTGAAGACATCTAAGCAGGCATAACCTATGGTTCCGTCCATAAGACTTTCATAAAGGGCATCTTCATCAATCAGGCCGCCACGTGCGGTATTGATCAAAACGACTCCTTTTTTCTTGATCTGTCCAAGTTCAGCTGGACCAATAATCGTTTGATCACCACTGGCATGAATAGATATAATATCTGAACGGGAGAGAAGCTCACCGATACTTACTTGTTCAAATTCACCCGCCGGAAATTTTAGTGATTGAACATCGCAAATGATTGCCGAAGCGCCAAAAGCATTGACCAGCTCACCGACTCGTTTCCCGATATCACCAAAGCCTATTATACCCACAACCTTCGCCTGCAGGAGACCGCCCATTTGTTTTTGCCATTGGCCATTTCGAATGAATCTATCCTGGGAAGCAATGAAACGAAGGGCTGAAAGCATGAAACCGATGGTAAGTTCTGCTACAGCTTCCGTAAGAACACCAGGTGTTCTGAAAACAAGGATGTTCACGGCTGCCGCGAATTCCCTGTCAATATTCTCCCAACCGGTCCCGACGCGGGAAATAACACGCAGATGCTCCCTTGCCTGGTCAAGCTCTGTTCTACAGATCAATTCCGTGCCTGCCAATATACCCACAGGCTGATGTTCCCTAATAAAAGCGGTGAACTCTTCAGAACTTAACTTTCTTTTCCGTGAGTTCGAAACATAGACCAAATCATGTCTTTCTATGGCCTCGATTAATTCCGGTGATGCCTCCGCAAATGTTGATGTTGTAGACAAGATCTTATTCATATTGTCACGTCAATAAAATTTTGTTTATTTATTGGCATGGATAACTTTATCGAAAATGTCCTGCATACACAAAAGCAGTCCCTGCCCCATATCTGTGTAATATGCCTTCGAATATTTTTTGCCAACTTTTGGAATAAATGTGTAAGGTGTGATACTATAATGATCCATGGGATCATCAGATTTTGGTTTAATGTATTCAATCATCACATCCTTTTTTAATATCTCTTTGATCATAGTAAAAAGTTCATTAACCTTCATCGGATAGTGGCCAGTAATTATTATGTGTTCGTTCTTGAACGTTTCTGATAAGATTTCTAAACTATTCTGAGCCGCATCAAAAATATGTACGTATTCCCTTACTTCTTCACCATTCCCAAAATATGTAATTCTATTTTCTGTCATGGCTTGTTTGATAAAGCGGTATACACTATTTTTTTCATCCGTTCTGGCGCCATACAAGGTTCCATATCTTAGGATGGTATAGTCAAGTCCATATTGCTTTTGGTATGTTTCTATATAATTTTCACAGGCAGCTTTGCTGCATTTATAAAATGAGCCCGAATCGCTGTAAACATAGACGGTACTTGCGAACACAAAACGCTTTACCCCCGCCCGCATCGCTGCTTCCAACAAGATTGCATTCCCAAGGATATTATACTTTATTGTTTCAATCGGCTTGCACGAAGCCTCATCAATATCAGCAATACCGGCAAAGTTATAGACGACATCCATACCTTCTATTACTTCATTCACAAGGACAGTATCCAGAATATCGCCGATAATCATTTCCTGAGTAGGCTTTATGTAGATGGAAGGCGTCAGATCATATATCCGCACCCTATTTCCTGCCTCACTCAGGGCATCGGCAACATGGCTACCAAGGAACCCTGATCCTCCAAACACAATCACATTCAATTTATTTTGCTCCTAATTTATTTTTCAATATTATTTATGGAAGTTTATCGTGTGTCAATACTTGACTGATTATAAAGGATTTTCATAAAGTTTGTAGGCGAATCAGATTCGTGGTTAAGATAGAGAAATTGATTAATGATTTCGCTTGCCTTCCTCGGCCAGTCTTCGCGATCAGAGATTTTGCCATTCATTATCTCAATTACAGTGTCTTCTAATTCCGACACAGAGTTTACCGTTTTAATCATTTCTGCTTTAACATTTCTCAATGGCGACATATTCACAGTTTCAGGCATATTAGCTATGATAACGGCACAACCAAAAGCCAAGGCTTCTAAAGCCACACTCGACTCATCGATAACTATGATTTTAGCTTCACTCAAAAGCTGTTCAATCGGATCCTTTTTAACTTGAATGCGGCTTTGCATTTTGAAATTTTCCAATATATGAGAAATAGTTTGCATTTCTAAGAATGGGTGCGGTTTTACCCACACATCTATCTCCCTGATATTCTTTAATGCCTCCAAGGTCATCTTAAGTAATGCGCTACTCCATTCTGCGTTTATTGACAAAACAACAAGCACTATATTTCGATCTTTTACCTTGGATTTCTGATCACAATCCTTAAGATGATCGAACCTGATGGCCTCGGCAATGGTCAGCTTATCTTCCGGCCAACAACAATCGCTCATATATTGATAAGTTAACCTGCCATTACATATAATCATGTCTGGCTTGGGAATGGAAAACCTAGAAATGTCATTCACTTCGATGGGGCTATTGAAATAGTTTAAGAGCATCCAGGGAACCGTAGCATGCTGATAAGCAAATAGCTGAATTTTGTTTTTCATTGAGTTCTTTGCACTTATAAGTGCCTTTTCCCAAGCATGCATTTCACAATAATACAATATTTTTTTTATTTTTTTTATTCTGAGCAGGCGTTTGAAACCGCTATAAAACATCAGTCCACTAAAACCAACATTCCCGACAAAAGACGAATGCCAATCATCTCGAAATATATCATAGAAATTGTAAGCTTCAAATGCATGCATCGGAGCAATTTCCTTTTCAATCAACTTGAACTTAATACCACCCAGCAGCAAAATTACCATTGCCTTCAATATAGACAAATATGAAATAAATTCTTCAAGAAAATAGATATTTTCGCCATTTTTTATAAATTGCTCTGCGTACTCCAAGGATTTTTCAAACGATATGGAATTGTTTTCGACATATATACATACCCATAAAACATCCCTACCCTGTTCCTTAATTGTTTCCTGAAGCCCACGATAATATCTGTTTTTGAAAAGACCTTTATTCGCTGAATAAACATCGATGTTTGGATAATATGTAATAATCATGATCCCATTATTATTTGGCGATTTGCGAGGTAACTTTCCCAGTTTTTGTTTTATCCTCCAGATCCTGATGAAAAAATAAAATGCATCCAAAATGAAAATCCGGACATGTTTTATATAAAGGAACTGCTGTAATTCACAAATGCTCCCTTTGATTTTTGCTGCATCCTTCACTGGTAGGACATCAAAACAAATAAGATTTCCTTTTGCATAACAACCTATAGCTTTTTTTAACTTCTCGATTCTGCATCCAAAATATATTCTTTTTACATTTTCTCTTTCCACTATCTGACAAATTGCATCCAATTGTGCAAGCAGTTGAAATGAATCCGTCTTGAATGTATTTTTCTCGGCAATAAGGCTAAGCCACCACAGGGAAGTATCCTGATCAATAGAAAAATATTCTTTTAAACTATTCCCATTTTTTAGTTTAAATATCGACATGTTCGCAATAAAATTTATATATTTTTCTCTTAGGCTTTCTGCAGCTTCGTTTACTAATTTTGCTGACAGAAGTGTCTCTATGACGCATTTTCTATTTTTACCGCTTATTGCATTAGCCACTTGCTGTATTTTTTCGTCACTCGACGTTAGTGGAAACAGTAATACTCTGTCTCCATCTTTAAACACGACACCCGTAACTTTCTCCACATCAAATAACGAATCAAAAACAATAATGATATTCATAGTCTTCAGAAAAGTATCTTGGTTGGAAACCGATGAGAAATACGACTTGAAAGGAAAGAAGGGTACGAAAGTACACAATTGAAAATAAGTGACATTGATCAATTTCCTTCAGACTTTCGGGTAGCATACCTATTTCAAAAATATTTCTGATAAAATTCATTCTTTAATTGATTAAATATCTTGTTTCCTTCCACGTTAAATTTCTCAGCTATTCGGATCTTATCAAACATCTCTTCTGGAAATCTTGCATAGAGAGAGAATGTTCTCTGCAATCCTTTCAACTCCTCATAGGAAATCGAGTTCATCTTCAAGGGCACGCCATCAAGGGCTTGATGAACCTTGACGTCCTTTTCTAAATAACCGCTATTTAAACAATATCGATAGAGACGCGTGCCCTTGTAGGGAGTAAACATATAACAGTTCATGGTTACAGGATTTATCTGCCTGTTCAATCTGATGGTATCGAAAACTAATTCGCGGGTTTCGTCGGGAAATCCGATAATATTGTTTACCGTATAAGAAATGTTATATTTTTCGACAATTTTGAAGGCATCTACGATCTGCCTATTTGTGTTTTTCCTGTTTAATACTCGCGCCCGGAAGTCTTCATTTCCATGCTCTATACCGAATTGCAGATTCTGGCAGTTCATCTCCTTGATAATTTTTATCTTCTCTTCCGTTACGTCTTCGGGGCGTGACTGACACCAGAAAGGAAGGCCAACATCCCGGTATTTTTCAGCGAACTGAAGCAACTCTGAAACAGGGCGTGCAAGGAAGGATTCAGCGTTGAAATTAATGTAATCAGGACTATATTTTTCATGAAGAAACTTCATTTCCTCAATGACTCGCTCCGTTTTCTTCCTTCTGTAATAATTTCCACAGCCTTCTTGCTTAAAAAATTTTCTGAGATGAGGGGCTTCACAATAAGTACAGTCATAGGGGCAACCTCTATCAACTTCTACATGGATCATTCTAAACATTTTGCCCTGCATTGGCCTATAGAGGCGCTCCTTCTCAAAGATATCGTAACTGATATAAGGTAATTCGTTAATATCTGTTAACTTGCGCAACGGGTTTTTGATGACACCACCATCTGTCCTGATCCACAAATTTTTGACAGAAGAATAGTCTTCTCCCGCGGTCATTTTCTCGCATAATTCAATCAGCGCTTCCTCGCCTTCACCAAGGCACACCATATCCACGTCTTGGTTCTCAATGACATCCGCCGCCGAAAATGTCACAAACACACCACCTGCAATGACTGGGGCATGATAGGCCCTGACTGATTTAAGCAAAGACATTCCAAGGTCATACGTATCTTCGACCAATGTTATCGCAATCAGATCAGGCTTGTAATTAGCAACCATGCTCTTTAAATCTTCATACATGTCGGTATCCTTATATTTGATACCTTTTTCTTCATAACTGAATGGCTTAAGTTGCAGCAGTTCAACCTTTTTTTGCTCAAAAGTAATATCTTCCCATTTATAATACGTCGTGTCGAACAGTGCAACTTCAATACCTGCCTCCTGCAGGCATGCGGATAACAGTGAAAGATTGATTGGTACCAGAGTCTGCATTTCAGTATTTGGGTATATAAAAAGCACTTTAAAGCGTGTCGTCATAAATCATATTCCCTCTCTGCTATAGTAATTTACTCAAATTATGCGAGTATAGAACAAGTCGCTACTCCTCCCAGTCCTGGTAAAAATTGGATAATGACGTGTCCTGCTCCAAAATTGCCCCCCAGAAACCTTCAAAATCCGTATTCTTCCAAAACCACGCCAGAGCCGCACTGGCAATGGGCCACCGCCGAGGGTATTGATAGTATATCTTACTATACTTAACCTTCCAGCCTGAATGGAGAAATAACAATGTCCAATCATCAGGACTCAGTTCAAAAATATGTTCGTTCCCAGCAAAATAAGGCTTCTTCGTTTTTTTACGGATCTTGTAAAGCCCTAGCCTGCTTCGTTTCATGTAAGGAACCGTGATGAGCATTTTTTTGCAATCAGACCTGACGGCAAGTCGATGGAAGAATATTGAAGGGTTATGTAAATGCTCAACCATTTCAAATGATGTAAAGAAATCTATCTTCGTCCCGAGATTAAGTTCCTCGGCACGGCATAGAACGGCACGAAGTCCCCTTGCCGTTATTTTCTCTATGCACCTTTGATCCAGGTTGACACTAATGGTGTCAATACAGAGTTTCCCACGTGTTAATTCCTTCAGATACAGCATGTGCGTACCGGCGGAGTCTCCTATATCTACAACTGTAATATTTCCGGCAGCATAATCTTCCAATGCCTTCAACATCATATGGCACTGAAAAGCCTGTAAAGTCCTGCGTTTTAACTCCAAATAAGCATTAAATGCATCTTTTTCACTATCCTCTTGATTCGATATATCCGGAACAATCTCCCGCAATCTCACAGTAAGGCTATGTAGATTATTTTCGGTATAGGCCCTATTTATTGACCAAGCGCTTAGACCTTCCATTAACTTGCGCTTATCAAGGCCTAATTTGTTGATGATATTGTTGATGATTGACTTAATAGCTGGTTTCATGATTTTTGGCACATGTTTGCGTGAATTATTTCCACTACCCGCGACATAACCTCCCAAGGTCCGACGGAAAATCTTGTGTAGTTTTCAAAGCCACTTATGTTCAACATGCCTCTTACAAGTATCCCCTCGGCGGCAAGGGCATCCAGCATAGACTTTTTCAATGTACCAAAGTCAACATGAAGAAAATTGGTTTCCGTATCGACAACTGCGAATCCACACTCCTTTAAATAAGACGAAAACCGTTCTCGCCCTTCTATAGTCTGATCCCCGTATGTTGCAGCGATCTTCCAATTATCCAGTATCTTGCGGGCAAAGACGACCCCCACGGCATTCACCTCGTACATGGGGCGAAATTTAGTCAGCAACGAAATTACTTCGGGATGACCCATGGCATAGCCGACGCGTAATCCGGCCATGCCCGTAATCTTGGAAAACGACCTCGTAATAATCATGTTGGGATAATTGTTCATAAGTCCCGCTGCCGTGTGTGGGCAGAAGCCGTAGTACGCCTCGTCGATTAGTACTGGTACACGATAAATCAGCGCTTTCTCAAGTATTTGCTCAACCCAGGTATTAGAAACATATGTCCCTGTGGGGCTGTTTGGATTGGCCAGGATAATAAGTGATGTTTTCGCATCAATTTTATCTACAAGGTAGCCAAGATTTAGATTCAGATTCGAATCATAACCTACGGCGTCCATGACCGCACCATAGAGTGCACCATAGACGGCATACATCGCAAAGGTAGGTT
>Ga0194039_1001641_pt1 | contig 11800 bp, 13 predicted proteins | sample JunL228m_MetaG_FD_148679 | JGI IMG/M metagenome (GOLD analysis project Ga0194039, IMG submission 148679) | Anoxic zone freshwater microbial communities from boreal shield lake in IISD Experimental Lakes Area, Ontario, Canada - Jun2016-L227-8m | ecosystem: Environmental > Aquatic > Freshwater >...
GACCAATCCGGATACATCTTTGCAAATCCAGGACCTCGCCTTTTTTTATGATCCCTTCCTGCCCCTGCACCAACAGGGGGGGAAAAAGGGACAAAAAGAGTACCAAGACCGCGACAAATTCTTTCCTCATCAGATTTCCTTCACCAGCAAAACAAGATACTTTAACTTACGATCATAGGTTTTTACGCCGCAAAGGGGTTTGAAATAAGCTCAGTTCCTTATTATTACTGATTACTTTGTACGTGTTGGCGAGCAATGGTCGTGCCATAATTCAAACGTAAAGCATATATTCCTGTTTTAACTCATCATTCATCAATACCTATACTAAGCGCCCGTGCCTTTGCCTATATTGACCAAGGCAAAGCGGATAATAAGTATCCAGGACGGGTATCCATTTGCATAAAAAACATCCACCCACTACTTGCGCCACCGGATTCAAGACGGCGCAGGCAAGAGATTAAACAATCTGCAACAGTTTGGATTGACGGATCTGGAAAGACCCCTGGGGCCTCCATTTGGGAGCGGGGCGGTGAATCTCTCGGGCAGTTATTCGATTTTCCATACGGTCCGGTCGGATGTATCTTTGAGACTAACCTTTTTCTCCACAAGGACCTGCCGGATCTCATCAGCCTTCTTCCAGTCCTTCTGTGCCCTGGCCAGACGGCGCGCTTCTATGAGACCTTCGATCTCCTCGATATTCAGACCTCTTTTAGGGGCTTCCCGGTTCCTGTCCATATCGAAATAATGGTCCGGGGCATCAAGAAACAAACCCAGGACGGCGCCGATGCGCAGCAGTATTTCCCGGGACCGGACAAGGACATAGCCCGTCTCGGGAGCCGGTTCGTTTTGCCGTTCCGCCATGTAACTGTTGAGAATGCGGACAGCGTCATATAGATGTCCGATCGCCCGGGCCGTGTTAAAATCATCGTCCATGGCCTCGGTAAAGCGTTCGGGAAGGGTCATGATCTTTTCTAAAACCTGGCGGTTTTCTTCTGCCAGGGAACCCTTCCATTCATCGATAGTCCCCCCATGTCTGGCAAGAGAGTCCTTCATGGCCTTGAGAGTACTATAGAAACGGTCCATCCCCATTCTGGCATCACGCAGCGACTCATCGGAAAAATCCACGGGACTGCGGTAGTGGCTCTGGAGGACAAAAAGCCTCAGTACCTCAGGATGGTAATCCAGGAGCATGTCCTGGATAGTAGAGAAATTACCCAGGGACTTGGACATCTTTTCGCTGTTCACCCGGACAAAACCGTTATGCAGCCAGTATCGGGCCAGTGGTTTGCCCGTAGCCCCCTCAGACTGGGCAATCTCGTTTTCATGATGGGGGAAAATGAGATCTTCGCCTCCGCCATGGATATCAAAAGTATCGCCTAGATAACGCTGACTCATGACTGAACACTCGATATGCCATCCCGGCCGACCCTTTCCCCAGGGGCTGTCCCACCATGGTTCCCCCTCCTTGCTGGCCTTCCAGAGGGCAAAATCCATAGGATTGCGTTTTTTTTCGTTAATGTCAACGCGGGCACCGGCCAGCATATCTTCCAGTTTTCTACCCGATAATTTCCCGTAGCCCTTAAATTTCTCGACGGCATAATATACATCGCCATCAGCATAATAGGCGAGCCCTTTTTCGAAAAGGGTCGTGATCAGCCGGATCATGCCTTCAATATTCTCCGTTGCCCGGGGCGCGATGGTGGGCCTGGCCACACCCAGGGCATCCATGTCCCGATTGTGAGCCTCGATATATTTTTCGGTAATACCCTTGATGTCACACCCCTCCGCATGGGCACGGTCGATAATCTTATCGTCAACATCCGTGAAATTCTTTATGAAGGTAACTTCAAAACCGAGGTATTGCAGATATTTGTTGATGATATCAAAGACGATCGCCGAACGGGCGTGACCTATATGGCAGAGATCATAGACCGTAATCCCGCAGGCATAGATGCCGATCTTTCCGGGTTCGATAGGCTGGAATGCCTCTTTTTTCCTTGTGAGCGTATTGTAAACTCGCAGTGCCATATATGTGCCCCTCAAAAAACGATTGAACCATCAAGGATAAAGGGAAATCATCTCCAGACCGAGAGTTTCCTTCATTCCCCACATGAGATTCATATTCTGGATCGCCTGACCCGCAGCCCCTTTGATGAGATTATCGATGGCAGAGATCACGATGGCCCTTCCTGTCCGATCATCGACGGCGATACCTATGTCACAGTAATTGGAGCCCCGGACCGAAGAAATATTGGGATAAGCGCCTTTTTTATATATCCTGACGAATGATTCGTTATTGTAGAAGACCTTATAGAGGTCATGGACATCCGTCGCTGTAATCTTTCTGGACAAGGTGGCGTAAATGGTACTGAGGATACCCCGGGAGATCGGGAGCAGATGGGGGGTAAAAGAAATCCGTAGTTCCCGGCCGGCAAGGACGCCCAATTCCTGTTCAATCTCCGGGATATGACGGTGCTGAGCAACCTTATAGGCCTTGAAAGCCTCAGCGACTTCGCAGAAGAGAGAAGTAACCTGTGGTTCCCGTCCGGCGCCGCTGACCCCTGACTTGGAATCGGCGATGATGGAGGACGGGTCAATCCAGCCTTCTTTAAGCAGCGGCGCCAAGCCGAGAATGATGCTGGTGGGATAGCAGCCGGGATTGGCCACGATGTGCGCCGCCCTGATCTGTTCCCGGTATAGCTCAGGAATGCCATAAACGGCCTCCCTGAGTAGCTCGGGGGCGGTGTGACGGCCATACCAGGTTGCATAGGTATCGGCGCTGCGGAGACGGAAATCGGCGCTTAAATCGACGACCTTCTTGCCAGCTTGCAGGAAAAGAGGGGCGACGCTCATGGATACTGCATGGGGAAGGGCCAGGAAGACCTGCTCACATCTGCCGGCAACCTCCTCTGGAGAAGCGTCCATGAATACCAAGTCCGTCAATCCGGTGAAAACGGGATAAACATCTGCCACTGACTGACCTGCATATCGACGCGACGTGACGGCAACCACCTCCACCGCCGGGTGACGGAGAAGCAACCGTAACAGTTCCTGTCCCGTATAGCCACTGGCTCCATAGACTCCGACCCTGACCATCCTGCGCCTCCAAAAAAAAGGGAGGCCTAAGCCCCCCTCGGTCATTATCGTTTAGAAAACTGGAATCGTTTCCTTGCCCCGGGCTGACCGTATTTCTTTCTCTCCTTGATCCGTGCATCCCTGGTTAGAAATCCGGCCCGTTTAAGGGCAGGTCTCAGGTCCAGGTCGTACTCGACCAGTGCTTTCGATATGCCATGCTTAATGGCGCCCGCCTGACCGGAGATACCGCCGCCCTTGACGTTAATGTACAAATCGAACTGATCTTTCCTTCCCACCAATTCCAAAGGCTGCTGTATGATCATTTTCAGGCTATCCCGCGTGAAATAGTCGTCAAAATTTCTTTTGTTGATGACCAGTACGCCCGACCCTGGCTTCATGTAAACCCTGGCTACGGCAGTTTTTCTTTTTCCTGTTGCATAAAAACGCTTTTCTGTGGCACCCATCTCTTTTCTTACTCCTTCAGCTCTGTCTTACAATTCAAGCACTCTCGGACACTGGGCATCATGGGGATGTTCCGGTCCCTTGTAAATTTTCAGTTTTTTGAGCATCGCCCGGCCCAGGGTGTTCTTCGGAAGCATTCCCCGCACGGCTATTTTCAAAACATCTTCCGGCTTCTCCTGAAGAAGCTTACCCGCCGTGGTCTCCGTAAGTCCACCGGGGTAACCCGAGTGCCGGTAATAGATCTTATTTGCAAGTTTATTTCCCGTCAGTAGAATCTTTTCGGCATTGACCACAATTACAAAATCCCCCGTGTCGAGGTGGGGAGTGTAAATTGGTTTATGTTTTCCCCGGAGGCGGCTGGCAATCTCGCTCGCCAATCTTCCCAAAATTTTTCCCTGCCCGTCTACAACACACCAGTCTTTGATAACCTCTTCCTTTTTAACATTGAAGGTCTTCATGTCCAACTCACCAGATTCTAAAAATTAGTGGGGAAGGCTACGCAATTTCCCCCCGTTTGTCAAGGAAAATCCTACGCAATAACCCTGATGAACTCTCAAAACCCCATTTTCCCCCCTCCCTCGTCAAAGGGGGAGGTAATTTCTGGACTTTTTGCGAAGGCGTCCATCTTAACAGGGCATATTTTCATAGACCAGCGATGGCAAATTGAAATTCATAGATTGTATCATCGGGCTGAACCACGCCTTTCGCATCTAGGGAGTTCCGAACCCCGTATTTGAAGCCGATGTTCCAGCATTGTCGCTTGTATGTGAACCCATAAGTGCGTTCAATATTTCTCTCATTCATCAGATCCTGTTTGAAGTTAAAGTTGAGACCCAAACTCTTCGTTACTGGAATCGACAACAGCAGATTGACCTCTTCGAGAGAATTCTGGGTATACCGATAAATCACGTTGGCGGAATCACCTCGCCAATCGCTCACTCCCATGTCATAGTTGGCCTGGTACCAGTTCATGGTATAAGTGCTGTATTGATTCCGGGCGGAAAAAGAAAAATATGTCACCGGCTTGAAGTCGAGCTCCAGGGCAATATTACTGAAGGTCTGCCGCTCCGTTCCCGCCGGGAACGTATCCGCCGCAGCCGCTTTGATGTCATAGGCCTGGGACAGCTTGAACCGTAAAAACTCTAGATACGTCGCATTGCCGTCCTTATCGAGGATCCTGGCAGTCAATGTGTTGGTCAGGCCGTAGGTCACGGTATTCTGTTCACCAACCGCAGCGGCATAATTCGGCAGGCCGCTCTGTAGGGTCTGCAGGGTATTAGGAACGTATGTGAGCGCGCCGATGTAATTCGGCAGGCTGTCCTGGCGGGCGTGAGGAACGTACATATATGTAACCTCGGGCTGAATGCTGTGGCGGATCCGGCTCAGGCTCTTGCCGCCGATCTGGAAGACCCGGTGAATTTCCGAGGTCAGATTGGCGCCGGCCCTGTATACCTCCCGGTCCCCCATCTTCGCCAGGCCATCTTCAACATTATCATCCCGCCACCAGAAGGTCCCCTGCACGCCGCCAAAAGGGGTCAACTGAAAATAATCGCCCACATTATAGGGTAGAGAAAGGGTGGGATTGATGTCCAGGGATTGTCCCTTCTGACCCTGGCCCCGGTAGAAATAATCATATGTTGAGGCAATTTCATAATTGACCGGGGAACCGAAGAGGGGCGCCTTCGCCCCGGTGAGGGTAACCTCCGGGTATTTCTGGAGGGTTCCGTCATTGGAGGCAACGGTTAAATCTTTCGTATCTTGCACCAGGGCAGTCAGATTGAATAGCTGCCAACTCTTGACGAGGCGGAGGGTGGAAACAAGGGAAGGCAGCGCTTCGTCGCCCACGAAGGCAACCCTTTTAAAAGGCTGCACCTGGTCGAGGGAGTAATTAGCGAGAAAGTAATTATAGGAGGAAAAATCCTTAAAATACCAGTTATCTGACACCTTGGCGACATCGGCCCGGAAATTGAGGGTCGGATCAAAGCGCGTCTCCTGGTTCCAGTAAAGGGACCACCGCTGCTGGTTAGACTGCCAATTCCGGCTTAAATTGCCCGAGGTTTCCGTAATCTTCTTGCCGTCATTTAGGAAATCACCATAGAGGACGCCCGTTGTTGACTCGCTGGCAAAGCGAAACTCCGCCCCTTCCTGAAATCCCCGCTCGCTCATGTAGCGCTGGTAAAAGGTGGCATCGGTATCCTTGGAAATGGCCCAATAAAAAGGGATCCCCACATCCCATCCGAGCTTCTCTGACGAAAAACTCATGCGGTTGGGGAAGAGAAAACCTGACTGGCGGTCAGTCTTGGCGGGAAAAAGGAAAAAAGGTGTGTAGATCACCGGCGCCTTCCCCGCATAAAATTTGCCGTGCGTGATTGTTCCATACCCATCAACAGTAACATTCATCGTCTTGCCCGTCAAGCGCCAGTCCGGCGCCTCCCCGTCGCAGGTTGTAGCCTGACCATTTACCACAAAATATGTTGTTTCTCCCCTTTTCTCAATTCGATCGCCCTTAATGTAAAAATGCGTCTCCGCAATAAAAACCTGCCCTTCCTCAAGAACGCCCGTTTGCGACGGCATATGCATCTTCATCCGTGATCCCTCCATGACGTCCTGCTTGCTTTTTAGGACGACCTGTCCCTGGGCAAACGCCTCATCTGTTTTACTGTTGAGATCAGCGGAATCAGAAGTAAGGATGCTTCCGGAATAACGGATTACAACATTTCCTTCGGCATGATAGGTATCGGTATCCTGTTCATAGCTCAGAGAATCAGCCTCGATATGTACAGGTTGCGGCTGTCCTGCTTCAGCGGCAACCGGCTCCGCCTGAAGCGGCTCTGAGGGCAGAACGGACAGTACCATCACTTTGACATTTTTTTCTCCCACCCTGGGGGAAAATGTTTCAAAGACCGGAAAGTAACCTTCCTTATGAATAGATATCGAAAGTGGTTTCTCGACGGGGAGATCCATCAGGAGAAATAATCCATCAGGACCGGTCACGATCATCGTGTAGGGCTCATTCTTTATTTCAACGAAAACTCCGGCAAGAGGGTTCCCCTGCTGGTCGCGCACAACCCCCTGACAGGACGTGATTTCATCTCCAAAGACAATAGCCGCAGGGGTAAAAAACACCAAGACCATGGCGAAGCACGCAAGGATTTCCCAAAGATTGATAAGCCTTTCCTTAAAGAGAGACCATTTTGTCTGTTTATCCTGCGTGATCATTTCCCTTCCGCCGCTATCATGGTTCGCATGGAAGGGAAAGTTTTTTTATTTCACCGACCAGATAGAGAGAACCGGTGACGCAGATCAGATCGTCCTCACCCGCAAGGGAGAGAGCGTATTTGAGGGCATCGACAGGCGACTGAATAATTTCTGCCCTTTGGAGAAAGGCCCGGGCAATTGGTAAAAGCTCCGCCGGAGGCATGGAACGTTCGCTTGGCAGCTGCGTCAGAATCATCAGGGGCTGGAATACCGATAGCCTTCTGATCATATCGGGATAATGTTTGTCCCGGAGGACGCCAAATAAGACAATGAGGTGGCGGAAAGAAAATTTATTTCTGAGAGCGCGGCACAGTGATCCGATCCCCGCAGGGTTGTGAGCGCCGTCCAGCAGCAGGACCGGGGCTTTCTGCAGGACTTCCAATCGTCCCTCCCATCTCACATTGCCTAATCCCTCCCGGACGGATTCCTCATTAACAGTGAAACCTTTAACAGTCATTGCCTCCACGGAGGCTATCGCTAAGGCCGCGTTGATCTGCTGATGGGCCCCGATAAGCCCACAGTGGAGGTGGGTATAGGCATGGGCCGGACTCCGGTAAGAAAAGGCGCCGTCCCGATGTCGGTATACCTGTATTTCCCCGCCTATCCTCAGGAGAGTCGCCTCCCTTTCCCGGCAAGCGTCCACTATTAACTGCCGGGCCGACAGCTGTCGAACCCCGGTGATACAAATGCCTCTTTTCGGGATGATTGCCGACTTTTCTCTGGCAATATCCTTTAAGCGCTTCCCTAAATACTCCTGATGGTCTAGGGCAATATGAGAGATAACCACCACGGAAGGATCAACAACATGCGTCGCATCAAGTCGTCCGCCCATACCAACTTCCACCACCGCAACTTCTATTTTTTTTTGCCGAAAATGGTGGAAGGCCAGCACCGTCATAAACTCAAAATATGTCAGCGGCTCTGTCAGATGATCATCAACATCCCGCATAGTTTTCCCAAATTCCCGTTCCGTAATCATCGTGTTGCCTATGCGGATTCGTTCTCTTATATTGATAAGATGAGGAGAGGTGTAGAGGCCGACAGAAAAACCTCCCGCGCTGAGGATGGAAGCCGTCATCGCCGCAACGGAGCCTTTACCATTGGTGCCGGCAATGAGGATGGATGGATAGTCTCTTTCCGGATTTCCCAGCACTTTCAGGATCTTCCTGACAGCGTCGAGGTCCATGCGGATTCCCATTTTCTCAAGCCCGTTCAGGTATGTATAAGGATTCCATTCTGTCATCATGAATATAGAAAAAGCCATGAATTCGCAAAAGAATATGAAAATCCATGGCTTAGATCAATTAGGAATATGAGTGTTTCAGATCAATCAGGAATCACTCTGAAAACCTCGTCGCCGGGGCGGACACGGTCTGATACCTTAATACCGATATAATCCCCCGGTACTGCTTTCGCCACCTTCTCGTTGTTGACCTCCATGGAATCTATACTATTAGTAACATCCGTCGTATGTCCGGTAATCTTGATAGTGTCTCCGACCTTGAGCTCGCCGTTGACAATCTTGACCGCTGCCACAGAAGGTTTCGCAAAAAATTTTACAACCTCGCCGATCTTTTCTTCTGCCATAATCATACCTCCTTTCATCAAATGACTGTCGAATGAAGTAATTCAGCACTCTTATACTTTTTTATCGAAAAAGACAAGAACAAATAAAAAAGGCAAGTCAGAGACTTGCCTTTTTTCATGGTATAAAAGCCATCCTAGGGATAACCTAATCTATGAGCTCTTATTTTGCCGATGCTACTTTTTTCTTCGTTTTTTCCTTTTCGGCGTCTTTGACAAATTCTACAATGGACTCGGGGGCATTGTCCCCGTTGCGAAACCCGATTTTCACAATTCTGGTATAACCTCCAGCCCGGTTACGATACCTTGCCGACAGTTCATCAAACAGCTTCGCAACCATTGAAGTGCTCCGTACATAGGACAGTGCCTGCCTGCGGGCATGGAGATCGCCCCTTTTACCCAAGGTTACCATCTTTTCGGCTACCTTCTTGAGTTCTTTAGCTTTACTGTCCGTTGTCCTTATTGACTCATGCTCTATAAAGGACGTGACCATGTTTCTCAGCATAGCCGTTCTATGGCTTGTTGTCCTTCCCAGCTTGCACCCCGCCTTACCGTGACGCATAGTTCTTTGTCCTCTCTATCTGATGTCCAGCGTTACCTTTGTGGACTTATTGTCTCTATATCTTAGCTGTCTTCCCGCAGAGTCCAAGGCGGAAATTCCAGCTTCATACCAAAACCTAATCCTTGCTCAGCAAGAATCTCTTTTATTTCATTGAGTGATTTTCTTCCGAAGTTCTTTGTCTTCAGCATTTCCGCTTCTGATTTCTGGACCAGCTCTCCAATCAGATTGATTCCTGCATTCTTGAGACAATTTGCTGATCGTACCGACAATTCCAAATCATCGACATGCCTGAGAAGCTGTTCGTTGAGATTATCCTTCTCCTCGATCTCGGGTTGTTCTAATTCTTCTTCTACTTCGCTGAAGTTGATAAAGATATCCAGTTGCTCCTTCAGTATCTTCGATGCATAGGCCACAGCATCTTCCGGAAGGACACTGCCATCAGTCCATACCTCGAGTACGAGCCGGTCATAATCGGCAATTTGCCCCACCCGCGCATGGGTCACAGTATAATTGACCTTCTTGATCGGCGAGTAGATCGCATCAATGTTAATGGTCCCCTCGGGTTGGTCAAAATCCTTTTCCTTTTTCGCTTGCACATAACCTCGTCCCATTTTGACAACCATTTCCGCTTTCAAGGAAGCGTTTCCGGAAAGGGTGGCAAGATAGTGGTCGGGATTGAGTATCTCCACCGTGCTGTCATGAACGATGTCTCCGGCAGTGATAGTCCCTTCCTTAGAGGTATCGAGGCGAATGACCCGCGGCCCATCCTGGTTGAGCATCACGCGAACACCCTTAAGATTCAGAATGATGTCCGTCACATCTTCCTTGACCCCGGGGACGGTGGAAAACTCATGAAGAACTCCATCGATACGCACGGAAACAATGGAGGCTCCTTGAATTGAGGACAAAAGAGTCCTCCGCAAGGAATTCCCCAAAGTAATGCCCATACCCCTTTCCAGGGGTTGACAGCTAAATTCCCCGTAATACTGTGTATGGGTACTCTCGTCGATCTCTACCCTTTTTGGTCGTATTAAGCCCCGCCAGTTTCGCTGCATTGTCTTCATCCTTACCGTTCCGGTTATTTCAAAATATTACCGGAGTATCAACATTATTTTGAGTAAAGCTCTACGACCAGCTGTTCCTGAACCGGCATGGTCAATTCTTCGCGGGTGGGGAACATCCTGACGGCGCCCTTGAAATTACCTTTATCCAGGGCCAACCACTGAGGTATACCGCGACGGGCAACCGATTCCAAGGCCTCTATAATAGTGGAAACCTTCCTGCTCCCTTCGCGAACCTCGATCTCATCTCCCACTTTGATCAAATAAGAAGGAATATTGACCTTTCTGCCATTGACTGAAAAATGATAATGTCTGACCAACTGTCTCGCTTCCGTCCGGGAGCTTGCAAATCCCATCCGGAAGACCATGTTGTCCAACCTTCTCTCTAAAAGGATCAGCAAGTTTGTCCCGGTAATACCTTTTTGCCGGTCAGCTTTTTCGAAATAACTGTGGAATTGCTTTTCCAAGAGGCCATACATCCTCTTGAGCTTCTGTTTGGCCCGCAGCTGCACACCATAGTCGGAAGGTTTTTTTCTCATCTGACCATGGTCTCCCGGTGCGTATTCCCGACGTTCAAAGGCGCATTTTTCGCTGTAACACCTGTCGCCTTTAAGAAACAATTTCAGGCCTTCCCTGCGGCACAACCTGCATACGGATTCTCGATATCTTGCCAAAGTTCCTCCCCGTTAAACCAATCTCTGCAATGAAATGAAAATTTTCTAAACCCTTCTCCGTTTCGGTGGTCGACACCCGTTATGCGGAATAGGGGTAACATCACGAATCAGAGTGATATTCAGACCCGTGAGCTGAAGAGCCCGCAGGGCCGATTCACGTCCCGAGCCGGGCCCCTTTACATAAACCTGAACGCTTCTTAAACCGTGTTCCTTCGCTTTTTTTACGGCATCTTCCGCAGCCATCTGGGCAGCAAAGGGAGTGCTCTTTCGGGAGCCCTTGAATCCCTGAATACCCGATGACGACCACGAAATAACATTACCACTGAGATCAGTAATGGTCACAATGGTATTGTTGAAAGTTGACTGAATATGGGCAACCCCCTCCGGGATATTCTTCTTCTCTTTTTTCTTTCCTGTTTTTCTTGCCGGCCTCGCCATGCTTCCTCCCCGTTACTTCTTCTTTCCTGCAATCGCTCGTCTGGGTCCTTTTCGCGTCCGGGCATTGGTGTGGCTTCTCTGTCCTCTAACCGGCAGACCTTTTCGATGCCTCAACCCACGATACGTCCCAAGATCCATTAACCGCTTCAGATCCATGGATATTTCCCGTCGCAGATCTCCTTCTACCTTATGCTCTTTATCGATAATGCTTCTTATAGCCGATATCTCACCGTCGGCAAGGTGATCTGTCTTTGTGTTGACATCAACACCCGCCTTCACGCAGATCTCCTGAGCCTTCGTCCTACCGATCCCGTAGATATAAGTCAAGGCTATTTCCATCCTCTTGTTCTTTGGTAAATCCACCCCTGCAATTCTTGCCACCGTCTAACCTCCTGACCTTACCACGGGCTTTTATCCCTGTCGCTGCTTGTGCTTGGGGTTTTCACAGATTATCCTGAGAATACCCTTCCTCTTCACGATCTTACACTTATCGCAGATCTTTTTCACCGAAGCTCTTACTTTCACTATCTTCACTCCTTGTGTCTTTTATCAGGACACGATCTTCGTGGTTCCAGTACTCTATTTTGTCCGGTAAATGATACGTCCCCGGGTCAGATCATAAGGGGAAAGCTCCACGGTAACCCTGTCTCCGGGAAGTATCTTGATAAAATGCATCCGCATTTTCC
>Ga0194039_1001645_pt1 | contig 11792 bp, 13 predicted proteins | sample JunL228m_MetaG_FD_148679 | JGI IMG/M metagenome (GOLD analysis project Ga0194039, IMG submission 148679) | Anoxic zone freshwater microbial communities from boreal shield lake in IISD Experimental Lakes Area, Ontario, Canada - Jun2016-L227-8m | ecosystem: Environmental > Aquatic > Freshwater >...
TGACGATGGTGTTGCCGATGTAGAGGTCGTGGTCGGCGGTCGTGACGATGGAGACGAGGCGATAGCCGATGTCGTCGAGGCCGCCGTCCGCGGAGCTGACGATGGTGAGCGTGCGCTCCACGTTGGGCATGACGTTGAAGTCGAAGGTGGTGATGCTCCGCGCCCAGTAGTAGACGCCGTACCCGTAGCTGTACCGTTCCCACTTCACCTTGAGCCGATAGCGGCCGTCGTCGCCGTCGTAGAAGATGAAGGCGGGGTATGACGATAGCTGGTTGTTCGGGTAATGCCAGCCTTGCGCTGTGTCATCCCGGACGTGCCACATCGGCCAGGCGTCTTCGTCGTTCCAGAGGTCAAGGTCGGTGCAGCGGTTCTCTCCGTAGACCCACTCGTCATCCCACTCCATCTTGTCGAGCGTGATGAGTCCCCTCAGCCGGATGCCGCCGTGCTCTGTCCAAGGACCGAAGGCGTCGACCCAGAGGAACGGAGCACCCTCCGGCGCCACCATCAAGCTCGGCTTCGACAGATTCAGCGCCCCGTCCAGCGCCCGCAGCCGGTAGGGCTTCTTCACTGCGGACTCGTCCGTCCACTCATGCAGCTTGCCGCTCGTCGGCCCGTCCTCGCCCGAGTTCCACAACACGGCCCAGGGCTGCGAACCGTTGTCGCGCTCGACGAAGTACGCGAGCACGCCGGATCCAGAATCGCTGGACGGCGTCCAGCCCTTGGTGGTCAGCTTCTCCGGAGCCGTGGGCGGGATGCGGTCGCGCGGCCGGCGACTCGGCACGTGCACGGTGAAGGTTGGCCCCACAGCCGTCTCAGCGCCGCCAGGAGCGACCGCGAAGACGCGATAGGTGTACACGGCCCCCCGGCGCACATGCCGGTCGTAGAAGGCCTCTGCGCACGTGTCGCCGATGCGCGCGCCGTCGCGGTACACGCGGTACAGCGGGTGGCGGCGGGCGCCGGCCTTGAAGGTCGGCCCTCGGCCCATGTCCCAGGCGATGAGCACGGCCTTCGATGTCGCGCGCTTCACAGGTCGGCGCGCTTGTCCAGCGCCCACAGGCGCTCAAGCTCGGGCTTCATCCAGGCGAGCACATGCCTGCGCTCGGCGGCCGTCGGCGCGCCGGTCATGGTCGACCACTTGAGCTCGGCGACGAACCGGTTCTCGACGACCGTCGGCGCGGCGACCACCGTGCCACCGCTTGAGAAGCGCCCGCCGGAACCGGAGTCGAAGGCGGCGGCGGTCCCCGCCGCGGACATCGCGGGCCCGGCGACGGCGATGCCCAGCGGGGTCATGGCGGCGCGCACACCTCCGGCCAGGTCCGCGGCCGCGGCGATGGCCTGCTGGCGGCCCGCGGCGATGCCCTGAGCGAGGCCGGCTGCGACGTTCTTGCCGGCGGCGATCATGACAGTCGAGGGCGAATGGATGCCGAGGGAGTCGAGGATCGTCTTGGCGATGCGCTTGCCCAGCCCGGAGACCCTGGACAGGAGCCCGGCGGTGGCGCGGTTGATACCGTCCCAGAGCCCCTTGATGATCGCGTCGCCGGCGTTTGCCAGCAGAGTCTTCGGGTTCCCCAGAGCGGTGACGATCCGCCCGGGGAGAGCCCTCATGGTCTGGATAACAGCCGCGGCCCCGCGCGTGAAGCCCCCGCTTATCCAGCCCGCGACGTCGGCGAACGTGGTCTTGACGCCGCCGACGAAGCCGCCGAGCAGCTTGGGAAGCCTCTTGACGAACAGCTCCTGCATGAGCGCGACAATGGTGGCAGTGCCCTTGGCGAAGATGCCGACCAGCCCGCCCTTCATGCCCATGGCCCAGGAATCGACCCACCCGGCGAGGCCGGTGAGCTGGCTCTCCTGATCCTTGGCCATGGCCGCGTTGGCGTCGGCGATGATCTTGACCATCTTCTTGTACTGCACGCTGTTCTCGCCGTACTTCGCCTTGATGCGGTCGAGCGTGCTCGTCTCGTTGGCGAGCCCGTCCGCCTTCGCCTGGGCGAGGTTCTTCTCCGCGGCCTGCCATTCCTGGTAGGCCTTGATCGTCAGATAGACCGCCGCGGCCACGGCGGCGATGGCGATGACCCACGCGCCCATGGCTGCGATGGAGAGATTGATCTTCGCAGGCAGCCCGGCGATCATCGTCGTCAGGTCCTTGAGCTTGCCGCCGAGCGTGCCGGCCACGCCGCTGAAGGCACTCTGCGCGGCCTGCGTGCTGCGGTAGCCGTCGGCGAGGCGGCCGAGGACGCCAGGAACCGTGGTCAGCACGCTGCGCGCGATGCTGGCGCCGCTGCGCACCGCGTCGAGGCCCTTGGCCATGCTGCCGAGGCCCCACAGAACAGGCCCCGTGGCGGCCACGATGCCGAGAATGCCTACCGTCACGTAACGCAGCGGCGCCGGCATCGATGCGAGCCCGCTGGCGATGCCGGTGAGAATGCCGACCACCGGCTTGATCATGGGGATGAGGACGGTCCCGAGCTGCGCGGCCATGTCGATCACGGAGGCGCGCAGGGTGCGGAGCTGGTTGGCGAGGCTCCCCGAGGTGCGCTCGAAGTCGCCCTGCTGGACCTGCGTGTCCTTGAGGATGAGGTTGTATCTCGCTTGCACCTTCTGCGCCTCTGTGAGCTTCGCGCCGCGGGTGGCGATGCCCGAGGCGTAGGCCTCTTCCTGCACCCGCGCCTCGGAGAGCAGGACGCCGACGGTGCGCAGCGGCTCCGCTTCGCCGACGAGGCCGGAGCGCAGCTTTTCGAGCGCGTCCGCGACCGGGATGTTGTTGAAGCTCGCCATGTCGTTCGCCAGCTTGACGAAGTTCATGCTCATGTCGGCGGCGGCCTTGTCCGTGAGGCCCGTGGTCTTGAAGAGGTTGCCGAATGCGCCCGCCGCCGCCAGCGCCTCGGTCTGAGCCATGCCCAGCGACTTGGCGCCCGTCTCGCCGAAGTCGATAACCGCGCTCGCGGACTGGCCGAAGACCACCTTGACCTTGTTCATCTCCTCTTCGAGGTCGCTCGCCGCCATGACGGCGGCGCCCATGCCGATGACGATCGGCACGGAGGCGAAGAGGGTCATGGACTTGCCGGCGCCGGCGATCTCGCTGCCGTACTTCTTCCAGACCGATCCTCCCGAGGCAGCCTCCTTCTTGAGCGAGGCGAGCTGCTTCTCGGCGCGCTCGATCTGCTTGAAGTCGGCCTTGCCGTACACGGATATCAGGACAGCGATGACGCACCTCCGTCCGAGGCAAGTGCTACAGTGAACAAAGGTGCCCCCGCGAGGCGTGAACCTCCGGGGGCATGGCCGACACTGATAGGAGTGACGACATGAGTGATCCTACTCCCCGCATTGGACGCCCGCCGCAAGACCTGCTTCCACGCTTCTGGAGCAAGGTCGACAAGCGCGGACCCGAGGAGTGCTGGCCGTGGCTCGGCAGCTATCTCCCAAGCGGCTATGGTGCCTTCTGGCTGGGTCGCAACAACGTCACGGCTCACCGAGTCGCATACATGCTCTTGGTCGGCTCTGTGCCCGAGTGCCTCATGATCCGCCATGCCTGCGATCACAAGTGGTGTGTGAACCCAGCGCACCTCAGCGTCGGAACGCACGTGGATAACATGTCTGACAAGGTGGAGCGCGAACGCCAGGCACGCGGCGAGTCGCATGGCATGTCCGTGCACAGCGACGATGAGGTACGTCGAGTCCGCGCGGCTCTTGCGTGCGGTCACCACCAAACGAGCATCGCCTTCTGCGCCGGCACGGACCGTCAGTTCGTGTGGCGTATTGCGCATGGCTTTTCTTGGAAGCACGTGAAGTAGCGCCCTCATCGCCAGCCCTCCCCGGCGGCGTCGAGCTTCGCCTGCACGGCGTGCTCAGCCTCGGCGATGGCGCCCTTCAGGTCGCTCTCAAAGGCAGTCTTGTGCTTGTCCCAGGCATCCCACATGAAGCGCCCCGGTTTGCCGAAGCCGTCCAGCCACTTCACCATGGCCGCTCCCTGCGGAGTGATCGGTCCGCCACTCCTGGAGCGCATCCGGCTTCCGGCGAACTCGAAGATGGAGGTTTCCTTGTCGGCGGCACGGAGGCTCATGCCGGTGCGCTTGCCGCGGCTGGAGGCGCGGATGCGGTAGCTCATAGGATGCCCGGAGGGACCGCTCGCGGAGGCGCTGCTCTTGACCTTGGTGAGGGACGCGCGAATGGTCTTGTTCATGCGCTTGAGCGCCTCGGGTTCCAGGGCGCGCAGCGCGGCGATGGTCTGCTCCAGGCCCTCGACGCGGATCTCCGCGGAGAAGCCCTTGCCGCCGGCACCTGTCACTTTCCCGCTGTAGACCGTCACCGCAGCTGCTCCCTCGCTTTCGCCATCAACGCCTGCCGCTTCGCGTCCTTCTCGCGCTGCTCCAGCCGCACCATGAGGGCGGCGAACACCTCCGCATCGCAGCGCTCCAGGTCGAGGCCGAAGCCGCAGGCCAGCGCCACGTCTGCGATCAGGAGGGCTGCGGAACTGATTCCCCCAGGCCTTCACCCTGCGGGTCGAGATTGCTGCGCAGGTACTCGGCGTGCTTCTCGTCGATCAGCCCGGCCATGAGCGCCGCGGCGATGCCCTTCTCCGTGGGCACAGGCTCAACCTCGGAGACGGTCTCCAGCCAGGCGTCGAAGCCCAGGGACTTCGCGACGAGCTCGGAGCGACGAGCCGCCAGCCAGCAGTGGTAATAGAGGCGGTACTCGGCGTCCACCCACGTCTTGCCGTCGAGCTCGCGCTTGGCGCGCATCTCGTCGGCGGGGTGGACGGCGACGAGTTGCTCGGCCGGCGGCGGATCGCCGAGGTATCTCACGTGTGCCTGGAACATGCTTGCTGTGCCCCCTTCTCCTCAGACGGCGTAGGTCGCCTGCGTGTTGACGAGCGTCGCGGTGATCGGTGTGCCGGCGACGCGGTAGGCGAAGCCTGCGAGCTCCATCTCGACGGCGCCGCCCTCGGGGTCGGCCTCGGGGAAGTCGGAGAGGAAGGCCGCCTTTGCGCATTCGAGCTTCAGCGAGTCGGCCCCCTTCACGAAGGTCACTTCGAGGGAGCCGTAGAGGGCCACGCCCTGAATCGCTGTGCCTGAGTCCGAACCTGTGAGCATGGTGCGCCACAGGTCCATGTCGTCGGGCAGAACGGTCAGCGAGACCTCGACCTCGCAGAGGCCCTCGAACACATCGCCGGGCTCGATGCTGCCGGAGTAGAACTTGGCCCCTGCGGACCGCTTGATGGTCACCTTGCCGCCGAGCACGGATGACTCGACCGGCGTGTCTGAGCCAACGTCGTACTTGAAGGTCCCGCCGACCGGGGTGAAGTAGTCCACGGTGTCCATCTCGTCGATGGTGGCGACGAAGGTCGCGGGGATCGACCAGGCGCCGCCGACGAATGTGGCGGCGACCTTGAGCGGCATATTCTCTTCCCAACTGATCTCCAGCTCGTCGAGCTTGCAGTCTTCGACGGCGTGCAGGGTGTCGTCGCCCTTCTGCTCGAAGAGGGTGAAGTAGTCGAGCCCGTCGCCGAGCGTGGCGACGTGCGTGTACGTGCCGCCGCCGCCGGCCGCGGCGCCGCCGGCGAGGTTCGTGGCCACGAGCGCGGTGACGACGCCGACGCCGGAGTTTCCGGGCGCGATGGACGCCGTGATGAGCGCCTTCGCCTCGGCGTCCGCGTTGATCGCGGCGCGGACCTGCGCGGCTGTGGATGTGATGGCCTTGCCGGAGCCTGTGGCGAGGTTGACGGTGATGGCGAGGGTGTCCACGTCCACGCTGAGCACGGCGTTGGCCTCGTCCGGAGCGTCGAGATGGACGGTGATGCCGTTGCCGGCGGTCCCCGGCGTCTTGGCCAGAAAGGTGAGGTCGTTGTTCGCGCCGGCGAGCGCGGTGGTGAGCACGGCGGGGACGGCCGGCGCGCCGCCGCTCGGGACGGAGTCGCCGAGCGCGGCGAGCAGGAGGAGGCCGATCAAGCCGGGGTAGGCGCGCGTCTCGATCTTGGCGCCCGTCTCGATCTTGCTGCGATAGGCGCCGGCGGCCGCGAGGTAGGCGCTCGTCAGCCTGTCGGGCTCCTGCGCCGGCGAGACGATGAGTCCGCCACCGGCGAGGCCGAAGGCGAAGTAGGGATTGGCGGCGATGACACCCTTGCCGCTCTGCTTGGCGATTCCGAATACATCCTTGCCCTTTTGCAGTGGCATGGCCTAGGCCTCCTGTTGTTCGCTCACCCGTTCATCATCGAGGCGGCGTCACCCGCAGAGCTCAGGCGAGCACGACGGTCGTCTGGTATGCCACCCTCAGCAGGAGGCCGTACTGCCTCGAGTGCTCGTCGGGGGCCGCCTCTCTCCCGGAGACGTTCGCCACGTGCGCCTCCTGCACCACGCCGCCGAGCGTGGGGTCGACGCTGACGGCGTTCTCGACGATGGCCGCGATCGCCAGGGCGCGGTTGCGGGCGGTGACCATGTCCGCGGCGCTCCACACGACGCTGACGCGAACCTCGATCTCGCCTTCCTCGTCGCGTTGCAGGCCGCCGGAGACGCGCTGCGGCATGGTCACGTTGAACTCGCCGCCGATCCAGATGTGCTTGGCGAGCAGGCCGCCCGCCGGGTAGCCCACGGAGAGCGGCGTCACGTCGCCGATCGCCGCCTGCTGTGTGGCGATCGCGGTGGCCATGGCGTCCTGGACGGCGGCCGCCTTGACTGTGAAACCCTTGCGCGAATTGGTCATGCGACGCGTGGCCGGCGGCGGCCGAAGTCGGTGATCACGGCGTCGACCTCGGGGATGCCGGTAGGCCTGTCGGGGCCTGCCACGCTGACGCGGAAGAAGCCCACGTCCGTGGCCTCGACTGTGGCGCGCGAGGAGAGCGCGCTGCGCACGAGGTACTCACGGGCCAGGAGCATGGCAGCCTGCACGACCGGCGCGTCCGGGTAGTCGAGGCCGTGCTCGTAGAAGACCTCAACCACGGCGCCGTCGTCGAATGCGTAGGCGTCGCCGCGCGTCAGGCGGCCCCACTCGCGCACGTCGAGGGCGGCGAGCTCGTCGGCGGTGAATGCCACGTCGTTGACTGTGAGGCTCACAATGCGGCGCACGGCGTTGTCGGGCAGGCGCATGGTGTCCGTGCCGTTACCGGCCAGCACCACGCGGCGGGCGCGCGGCGTGAATGCCACGCGGCAGGCCTTCTCCAGGCGTTGCTCGGCGGCCGTGCGCGCGGCGCGCATCTTCGCGTCGGGGTAGGTGGTGGCGCTTGCGAATGCGCCGTCGAAGGCGCGCATCTCGGCGACATCGAAGAGGTAGCCGCCGCAGAGCTCAATGATGGATTGCCACTCCTTTTTGTTGATCGACTGCATGCCGGTCCACGTGCAGAGGTACGTGTCGAGCGCGGCGAGCACGCTGTAGGCGGCCGTGTAGGTGATGCCGCTCACCTTGCCGATCGCGGCCGTCTCTGCGAGCTTGGCCGTCCCGGCGCCGTCCTTGATGGCGATCGTCCAGGGCGTCGTCGAGGTGAACAGAGTGCCGGCCTCGTTCGGGGTCGCCACCTCGAGGGCGTATGTGCCACTGGTGACGAGGCGCAGGCGCTCCACGTCAGTGCCTCACTTCTGTCGCTTCGCCGGCCGCGGCGCCGGCGGCGTCTCCGCCGTCGGCTTGTGGACCGCGGCGAGGAGCTCGACGTGACCGTCGGCGAGCCACATGACCGCCACATCGTCGGGCAGTTCTGCAACCTCGCCGGGTTCGCCGGAGAAGGTCTCCACGTCGCCCGGCGTGGAGGCCCTCTGCACTGCGCTGCGCATGATGTAGCGGACGCGCTTCATGGTCAGGCCGTGCCCTCAGCGGGGCTCTGCAGGCGCTTGAACGTGACGAGGTTGGCGACGGCCAACGTGGTCGGGCGGTTGATGGCGCCGTACTGGTAGTACACCGCCGACTCGGCGCAGGCGTAGGCCCCGTCCTTCGTGATGACGAGCCGCAGGAAACGTTCAGTCGGCTCCCAGATCTCCAGACCCATGAGCTGGTTATCGTCGTTGTCGGCCGGCACCTGGTTACTGCCCAGGAGGTCGGCGGCGCCGGTGAAGCCGACGACGGTGTCCTGCTGCGCCTTGAAGCCCACCACGGCGCTGCCGGCGATGGCAGCGAGATGAACCACCATGATGATGCCGCGGTAGCCGAGCATGTCGATGATCGCGCCCTCGCGGGTGGCGGTGCCACTGGCGTAGTCGAGCGCGGACGTGATCTTGATGTGCTGTGCGAGGGAGGTGATGACGCCCATGCTTGGCTCCTTGCTCGAATGGTCGGGCTTGATCAAGTCTGCCGAGGGCGTCACCCGACGAGACGGACAACGCCAGAGGGCGGCCCGTCGGCCGCCCTCTGGACGTGCTTCTGACTCGCCTGACTCAGCTCGAGTTGGACTTGAGGAGCCTGCACGCCTGGTAGTCCCAGGCGCAGCCGCCGAGCCTCGCCAGAGAGTAGAACCTGATGGCAGGCTGCGACGTGTACGGATCACGCAGGATCGTAGTGCTCCTATGGATGCCGACCGCATACGCCGCGGCGATGTCCGCCAGTGCGATGGGGTAAGCGGAGGCGCCGATGGCCGGTGCCGAGTCGGACTCCAGAACGGGCTTGCCGTAGATGCTCCACACGCCGTTGCCGTCCACCGTGCACAGCGGCACGTTGGCGTTGCTCGGCAGGGCGAAGGCGGTCGCGACGGCCAGTGTGCCAGGAGCCATGATCCACTTGGCCCGGCTGCGGTACTTGGCCGGCAAGGCGAAGTACAGCGTGATGAAGTTGGAGTTGAGGATAGCGCCCGCGCTGGTGCTCAGGTGCGTCGTGTAGGCGCTGGTCTCGGCGAACAGGCCCTTGATCTTGGTGGAGCCGTTGCCGGCCACGGCGTCGGCGCCGGCCTGCTCCATGATGTCTTCGTACATCCACGCCATTAGCTGCTGCTCGGCGCCGGGCACGCTGTCGAGGTACTTCTGGTAGGCGCGCTGGTCCGAGTAGTAGTCGTAGCAGACGAGGCTCGGGCTGGTGAACGTCGGCGCGTTCTGCTCCGAGCGGGCGCCGGTCTCCGTCGCGTTGGCGACCACGCCGTGCGCGCTCTTGTAGGGCAGGAGCAGGGTCGTGTCGCCGGTCAGGTTGAACACCGTGGCGTTGCCGAAGATCGGGTCACGCTTGCGGATCAGCTCGATCAGGGCGGCGTGCTCGGGCTCGGGCACGATGAAGCCACCGTTGGCGTCCGTGGTGGACATCGAGGCGTCCCGGATCGTGCCGGTCCTGATGTAGTCGTAGAACGCCTGACGTGCGGCGTCCTTCGGGTCGACGACGGGCTCACCGATGCTCACGGCGGTGCCCCGCGCGATGGAGGCGCGCAGCTCGACCAGCTCGGCCTCCTTGACCTTCCCGGCAGCGTCTTCGAGCGCGTGGATCTGGCCCATGAGGGACATGATCTCGTCGCGTTCGTCGGCGGTGCGGTCTTCCTTGGCGGTCAGCTCGGTGACGCGATGCTGAAGCCGCTCAGCGTCGGCCTCGAACTGCCGATAATCGAAGTAGCCCATGGGGCTACCTCCCTTCCTTGCGTAGGCTTCTGAAGTATCCGGGCGTGTGCACCAGATCCCGGCTCTGCCTATCCTCAAAGGACGTGGCTCTGGGGGCCTCAAAGGCGTCCGCAGCGGTGCGATCTGCATGGGCGAGGGCATCCGGCACGTGCCGATACCCGAGAGAGTTGAAGTCGAAGCGCGAGAGCGCCGCGGCCTTGACCGGCGCGGCGACGCTGTCTACAAAGCCGGCCTGCTGCGCCTCGGCGGCGGTGTACCATGTCTCGGCGGCCATAGCCTCGAGGATCGCCTCGGGCTCCATGCCGGTCTTTCGCTCGTACACGCCGAGGATGGTGCCCTTCACTTTGTCGAGCACCTCGGCCATCTGCCGCATGTCGTCACTCGTGCCCATGGCCATGCCGTAGGGGTCGTGGATCATGAACAGCGCGTTGGCGGCCATCTCCACGGTGTCGCCGGCGAGGGCGACCACGCTGGCGATGGAGGCGGCGAGGCCCTCGACGTGACTGGTCACGCTAGCTGGGTGCCGTTGCAGCGCGTTGAACATCGCCTGGCCGTCGAAGACGCTGCCGCCGGGCGAGTTGATGTGCAGTGCGATGTGGTCGACATGCAGAGCCGCGAGGTCTTCGACGAACTGCTTCGCCGTGAGGCCCTCGCCCCAGAAATTCCCGCCGATCTCCTCATAGATCCAGATGTCGGCGGAGCCGCCGCTCGCGGCCTTGATCTCGTACCACTGACGTTCGGTCTTGCTCGTCTTCATTGCCGCTTCCTCGTTGCGGGAGTGGTCACGGTCAATCATGTGGAGGCTGTCACCCGTCGCCCCACTCACTTGGCCAGTTCCGCGCGGCTGCCGAGCGTGTCGCACTCGATGTGAGCGTCAATGAAGAGCAGGCCGCACTTGTTCTGGCCGGCGTTGTAGGTGTCGAGGGCGTTGCTCGAGTTGCGGAAGAGGCGGCCCATGAGGATGGACGAGAGGCCGTCCGCCCCGGCTCCCGGCGTGATGTCAACGAACTCGGAGAGGTAGTGTTGCCAGGCGACGACGTTGGCATCGACGGGGAGCTTGTCCACCGTGTAGATGGTCGTCGTGTCCGGGTAGACGCCACCGATCTCAGACCATGAGTATTCGAGGCCCCAGCGCGGCGCGGCGTCGGTGTCGTTCACGGTGCCGACCCAGTGGACATGGAGGGAGATGTCGCTGCCGAGCTTCCATGCGTGCGGCAGCTGCATCTGGAAGAAGACTTCTTTCTCCTGCGAGGCCGCCACATCGTCGAAGGAGTAGGCGTAGATGCCGCGACTCGTTCCCGCGAGGTCGTCCATGTACTTCTCGAAGGCGGGAGCATTGTCGCCCTGCGTGCGCGCGTTCGGCGCGACGCGGAGGTCTTCCCAGTAGGTGGCGGCGCCGTGCAGGACGAGCGTGCCGTCGGCCTCGAACTCGGCGTAATCGGTACCGCCGGCGATGGGGTGATGATGGTCACGCAGGCCGGGGACGATGAGGCTCATCTCAGCTTCCCTTCATCTGCGAGGCGCTGATGACGGCCGAGGTCCCGCCGGTGCGGATGAACTTGGCGGCCACAGCCATGGCCTTGCTCCACACGCCGGAGTCGCCAATGTTGATGAGGTGGCCGTTGGTCGTGGTCGGCGCGGAGTTGTCGAAGGTCACGCGACAGGGCGCCGTTTCGTTCGACCAGAAGACGTGGGTGGTGTCGGCGTGGAGCGCGCCGAACTGCACGCCGCCGCCGGTCGCGTCCACGGTCAGCGCCTGGTCTGCCTGCGCAGCGTTGGGCACAAGGTTGTGCGGCTCGCGGCCGAGGAGCGTGACGAGCGCGTCGAGCACGGCGTTGTCGGTTGAGGACAGCTCGGCGGTTACCACATCGGCGTTCGTGAGCGCGCGGCCGGCGGGCGCCGCCAGCACTTTGACGTCGAGGCCGTTGCGGTCGGCGTCGATGGCGGAGACGGTCGGCTGCGCTGTGACCGTCGTGCCCTTGGCGGCGCCAGCGATGGCTGTGACGCTTGTGGGATCAGTGATCGTGTGGCCGATCATCGCCGCGCCGGCGCCCAGCTTGCCGATCTCGGCCGTCCCGGCTCCGAGCTTGCCGATCTCCGCCGTGCCGGCGCCCAGCTTGCCGATCTCGGCCGTCCCGGCCGCGAGGGTGATGGTCTCGGCCACCTCTATGGTCGCGCCTGTGATCTCCGCGCCCTCGACGTACACGCTTGGCGACCAGGTGCCATCGCCGTTGTCGTGGACGTTCCCGGGGACTACTCCCTCAGGGGTTGAGATTGGGG
>Ga0194039_1001648_pt1 | contig 11771 bp, 9 predicted proteins | sample JunL228m_MetaG_FD_148679 | JGI IMG/M metagenome (GOLD analysis project Ga0194039, IMG submission 148679) | Anoxic zone freshwater microbial communities from boreal shield lake in IISD Experimental Lakes Area, Ontario, Canada - Jun2016-L227-8m | ecosystem: Environmental > Aquatic > Freshwater >...
CGATATTGTACGGAGAGAAGTGAAAGCGTGGGAAGAGGCCCGAAATAATAAAAAAGCTCCGGTAAATTGGCAGTTTACCACTGAAGATGCTCGGATAAAATTATCACGCCTTTACTCGACATTTGATGTTTGACGGTGCACTAGTTAAGTTCAGTCTTTTATCTGTAATGTGGGGATATTTTTTGTTGTTTATCACGATTCATGAGCAACGTATGTTGGGTTTGCAATGTGAACCTGGCCAACAGATTATTTCGTGATAATTGGGGTGGGACCTCCCTGCTACCATGTGTACAAGCTGGTAACAGGTACGGTGTCCTTAACAAACTCCATTCACAACAATTATACCTGAATACCTCTATCATCAGTTACAAGTGCACCGACAAAATGTATTGGGATTACGTGGACGCTTCCTTGGCGAAGCGTGGTATTTTTAACGTGTGAACAATCTGGAAGGCATTGAATGCACCATTCTGATGTCCCGGTACCTGCAGTGACAGGATTATTGTGCAAGATATATGAACTGGGGACTGCCCACATGAAATATCCAGATATTCAGCGATGATGGAAAAAACCAGGGTCAGGTCATGACATTCTTTCTTATGGTGAATCATATGATGCCACCCGGCAAGGTGGTAGCGGTACGCAGATCCGGGCAAGATGGACTGGAATGGTGACTGATGGCAGATAAGATTCGTGTCCTTTATGTCGATGATGAACCAGACCTGCTTGAGCTGAGCAGGATGTTCCTTGAACGGTCCGGGGATTTTTCTGTTGCAACCATTGATTCCGGCCCCGCCGCATTAGAAATGCTCGAAAAAGAACGATTCGATGCGATTATCTCCGATTATCATATGCCCGGCATGGACGGCATCCAGTTCCTCATTGAAGTGCGGAAGAAATTCGGGCAGGTCCCGTTCATCCTGTTCACTGGCAGGGGCAGGGAAGAGGTAGTTATCCGGGCAATCAGCAGCGGTGCGGACCTCTACATCCAGAAAGGCGGTGAAGCAAGTGCACAGTTTGCCGAACTGGCGCACAAGACCCGGATCGTGGTGGCGAAACGGAACGCAGATCAGGCATTGAAAGAGAGTGAGGAACAAAACCGCCGCATTATTGAAACAGCCCATGAAGGCATCTGGGCGGTGAACGAGCATTTTGTTACGACATTTGTCAATGATCGCATGGCAGCGATGCTCAGGTGCACGGTTGACGAGATACTTGGAAAGACCATCCAGTCTTTCATGTCAGAAGAAGACCTTGCTGAAAACCAGTCAAAACTCAGGCAATGGGTGGAGGGGCAGCCAGACTCCTACGAACTGAGGTTTTTGGTAAAGGACGGAAGTACCAGGACGTTCAATGTATCAGCAACGCCGCTTACCGGAGACGATGGTTCGTTCCAGGGCTCTTTTGCGATGTTAACCGACATCACCGATCGCAAGGTGGCAGAGCTGGCACTGCAAACAGCGCACGACAATCTCGAACTCCAGGTAATAGAGCGGACTGCCGACCTGTATTCGGCAAACATGAAGCTGCAGAAAGAGATTGAGTACAGCAACGTAATCGCCGAATCATTAAAAGAATATTCAAAGATGACGACAACGCTCAATGAGGTCATTATTACCGCCAACAGGGCCGGGACACTCCCCGATCTGTTCAGGGACTCACTTGATCGGGCGCTCGAGATGCTGGATTTTGAAGCAGGGGGAATTTACCTTGTAAACTCAGGCGAAAGGAATGCAGAGGTCCACTATAGCAAAAATCTCCCGGATGATTTCATCGAAAAGACCCGGAAAATCCCCCTCGATGCACCACCCTATGATACCCTTTTTTCCAGGGGCCAGCCGGTCATCACCGAACATTTTGAAGAATTTTCCCCGGGACTTGCAGCACAATCCCATATCCTTTCACTGGCAAGCATCCCGCTCGTTTCACAAAACAAGGTGATCGGTACGCTCAACGTGGCAAGCACAAAGCGATATATCATCTCTGCTGATGAAATACAGGTGCTCACCTCAATCGGGCATGAACTGGGCACCACGATTGCACGGATGATCGCAGAAGAGGAAGTAAAGACGGTTTCTGTAAATCTCCAGACCCTCTTTGCCTCCATCAACGAGATGGTCTTTGTACTGGATATGGAAGGGCGAATCGTTGCGACAAATGATACCGTGCAAAAACGTCTCCAGTACACGGAGGAGGAACTAACCGGCACGAATGTCCTGCTATTGCATGTGCCCGATCGGCGGGACGAAGCGCTCCGCAACGTACAGGGAATGATTGCCGGGACGATAGAATCCTGCCCGGTACCCCTCATTGCAAAAGATGGCACGTGCATCGAGGTCGAGACGATGGTTACCCACGGCCATTGGAACGGCAAAGACGTGCTCATTGGCGTGACCAGGGATGTCACCGAACGCAAAATGGCAGAGGAAGCGCTCAATGACAATTACCTGTTTATGCAAACGTTGATCCAGACCATCCCCATTCCGGTCTTTATTAAAAATCGTGATGGCAGGTATACCGGTTGCAATAACACCTTTGAAACGTTCTTTGGCCGATCAAGGAGTGAGATAATCGGAAAAACGGTCTTTGAAGTGGCCCCAAAGGAAATTGCTGATGAATATTTCAGAACGGACGAAGAGCTGCTCAATCACCCGGGAACGCAACACTACGAATCGCGTGCCGTGTCAAAAAATGGCCAGGCCCGGGATGTAATTATCGATAAGGCAGCGATTTTGAATTCTGATGGTGTGGCAACCGGCATTATCGGGGTCATGTTCGACATCACCGAACGCAAAGTTTCTGAAAAGGCCCTGGAACAGGTCAATAAGAAGCTCAACCTCCTTTCCGGTATCACCCGCCACGACATCAATAACCAACTGACGGTGCTGCGGGGATCTCTCGCCCTTCTCGAACATAGCAACCATGATCTCAAACTCAATCATGATTACCTGGTTGCCATAAAAGCTGCAGCAGGCATCGCTGCCATCATCCGGTTCACCAGGGAATATGAGCAGGTTGGGGTCCATGCCCCTGCCTGGCAGGATACCCGCACACTTACAGACACCGCTGCGAAGCAGGCCCCGCTTGGACAGGTCATCGTTAAAAATGATCTGCCTGTGGGGACAGACGTGTTCGCCGACCCATTGATTGCCAAGGTCTTTTACAACCTGATGGATAACGCAGTGCGGTATGGCGGGAAGATCACGACCATCCGGTTTTCTGTGGAGGACTGCGAAGACAAGCAGGTTATTGTGTGCGAGGACGATGGCGTTGGTGTCCCGGTGGATGAGAAGAAAAAGATCTTCGAAAGGGGTTTTGGAAAGAATACGGGCCTTGGTTTAGCCATTTCCCGGGAGATCCTCGATATCACCGGCATTACCATCAAAGAAACGGGTGAGCCTGGGCAGGGAGCACGGTTCGAGATGGTGGTGCCGAAGGGGATGTGGAAATGACGGTCTGGACGATCAATAAGAATGGCGAGTGGGGCATCTACGCCGACGAAAAGAAAGTGACTACCGTAGACAATGAAAAAGAGGCCCAAATGCTGTTAAAAAGCATAAAATCGGTAGAAAAGGCAAGTGGGATACCGGGAGTATGAACTACCTGCATTGCGGGGGCCAAATGGGTGGATGATGCGGGGCCGAGCGGCATGTTACGTTAACATGACAATGGTACCTGATACCACCAGAAAATAAGACTGCGTGCAGTGGACTGCACCCGGAAGATCCGGGACAATCCAGAAAAGAAATTCAATGGAAACGATGCGAGTTCCCCCGGAATTAACGGGGCAGACGCGTCCCGCAACTCATCATTGAACTCCGGGTGCATTGCGGTACCCGTGCTATCTTCTCACTAGAAATAATGGGGGCATTTGCCGGTCAGGTATAGTTATCTGGTGCCGGGGTGGCAGCTGCACGTTGTTCCGGAATGCCTCATCTGTCTGGAAAACATGGGGCCAGGTCTTGTGTGCTATCCGGCGCCTGGTTTGTTTCATTTAATGAAACTAATAGTACGATATTATCACCTATCGGAAAGAATAAAAACACAGGTCTGTCCTCCATGAAATCATATGCTATTCATCGGTCCATGGCATTTTTTTCGTTATCCTGCTCGCTGCAGGGTACACCGCCTAGGCGGGTACAGAGGACCTGTCACAAGTGCAGTTCCATGAGCGGGTCCGGCGGCTGGCGCCGACAAGATCCACCTATTTGCTGCTGATGGGAGTGCAAGTCTCTACAGGTTTGAAAATATTCCCCTTATCTGGGTCGAAGGCACATTCCGCGGGATGGGCCGGTAGTACGGCCGGCTCATGGGTAAGGACATCGGGAAGAGGTACAACAAGGTTGTTGCCTCTATTGGAAATCCTGATTTTATCCTCCGGCCTGCAGTCAGAGGACCAGCTCATCAACTACAGCAAGCAGTAGTACCGCTACTACCCGCAGCAGTACAAGGAGATTGTCCTCGGTATGTCGGAATCGAGTGGAATCCCGGTCAGTCATATTGTTGTGATCGACCAGCTGGTCCCCAATTACGGCAACAATTTCCTGACTGAACTGACACTGGAAGAGCTCTTTTGCAATCTTCAGGGCGTATGAAGGTCCTGCCCCCGGTAACGAGTCGGCCATCCAGGATAAAGGTCTCTGCTCCTCAATCACGGCCTGGGGAGATTATACCGGGGTGGTCCTCTCGTCATGTGCAGAAATTTTGATTTCGGCCAGGCATACGGGAATTTCAATCCTTATCTTACCGTAATTGTCTACAACCCGATTGCCGGGACCGTCCCGACAGCAGTTATCGGGTGGCCGGGATCGGTAGGGGGTATCGAGGCCTTCAACAGTGCCGGTCTTGTGATGGAAACAAACGACAACTTCCACATCACTGCTCCCAACAACAAGGTCCGCCACGACCGGGTCCCACTCAATTTACTTGTCCTCAGCCTCGTCATGGACTCAATCGACCCTTGAGCAGTTCGATGCGGCCATAAATACCACCCGGTCAGGGTACCCCCTGCTCGCAAACGTTGCTACACCGGCAGAAGGATATACCTAGGAATTCGGCACCGTGGATGTTGTACGGAGAGGAGATATCAATTACGGGATGCAGGTCAGTGCAAACTTCCCAATTGACTCGTGTTGGAATGAATTCCCGTATTTAACCGATATTGAGACCAGCTTTTCCCTGTAGCGCCGGGCGAACCTCCTCAACCCCGGGGGAACAATACAAGGGTACCATGAATGCGACAATTATGGAGAAGATCCTCGATACGAGGTACCGGGATGGTGTGGCATTACTTGAGACAATGCCAAGCGGCTCATCTGTTACTATCTATCTGTTTGTCTATGTGCCGGAAACCCTTGACCTTTATTCTAAAGGCCCCGACCTATAGTAACTGGACCACGGTTGAGCTGGCACCCATCTTTCGGAATGAATAAATGGAGCAAGAAAAGTTAAAATGTACCGGTGTACCCCGTTGCAAGTAGTGGGGAATTAATTGCACCACCGCTTTGTTGTTCACCAGGCCTGCACTGGTGCGGGTCCCCGGACCGGTTTTCACGGTGATTATATTGTAGATACGAAGATCAATACGGGACATTGTTACGGGTCCATGAACATACCGGATGATGTATCTCCTTGCCAGATCAAATAAAAAAGCATGATCCGGGGCAGGGAACAACAGGACCCTTTTCATACAACCGGGCTTGAGATGACCCGGACGGGGCAGGTCACCGGGCCAAATCTTCCCATCATTCACGCACTCACCGATCCAGCCATCAACGCAATTGCCCTCTTCACCGAGGTGCAGGACCCTGGTCCAGGTCTTTGTAAACCGGGACGATCCCCTGGTGTGCAGGCGATCCCACAGTACCCCTTTGCACCCCCTCCCGGAGAGCTGGCCCGCATTATCAGCGGGATAACCGGGTCTCCCGTCGAAACATTCAGGACCACCCGGTGGGTTGTACACTTCCCCCTCGTACAGGGGAAACCGGCCAGGTCAGGTACCGGGGATGGAAATATCACCGGCCTTAAAAAGGCGGCACCACTTTCACCCTTCTACGTCCCGGTCCTCCTCTGCCCGTTCGAAATTTTCCCTGACCTCTGGTCTGGCCGGGAATTACTCCGTGATACATACCTCCCGGGGGACTCACTCCGGTATTTTTTTGACCTCATGGAAGCCGCCATCCATCTCGTGAGGTGCGGGCAGTTCAAGCCGGCTGTCAGTAAGACGGGCACCGGGTACCATGCCTCCTGGACCCCTGCATTAACCCCTGACAAGACAATCTGGCTCCAGCAGGTCACCGCACTGCTGCCACTGGTCTGCAGGTATGCTACCCGCAGGAAATCGACACGGATGACGGTCCCGGACCAGAAGTTGCGGGTCTTTAACAGCCTGGCCGCCATGATGCAGGCCGTCATATCCCGGGCCCCCATTCATGTTCAGCCCCTTATCAGGCCTGGCAGGGTCATGACCGAAACGCAACAGGATGAGATCGCATTCATCGCAGACCTGACAGGAAGGGACCTCTACGTTGACGGGCACCGGATGGAAAAAGCGTTCGCCCAGAAGATGCATACCTGGCTCACCTATAGCAGGAAAAGCCAGGAGATCTCCCCGTTCCACGCTTGTATCACCCTGCAGGAACCACCTGCCGGGAGCGATGAGCCCTGGCCACTCAGCCTGCACCTCCGGTCTTCTGCGGACCCTTCACTTATCATCCCGGCAGCGACGGTCTGGGAACTCACCGATCAACCGGGCGGGATGCTCCCCCCCGTTGCCTACCTGCAGCAGACGCTCCTTTCCGGTCTCGGTAAAGCAGTTTCTGCGTCACCCGTCATCAGGAAACATCTCACCGGAGAAAAACCCGATGCCGGGGCATGTTCAATGGCTGAGGCTGCAGCTTTCCTCACGAATGACGCATTTGCCGTACAGCAGAAAGGAATCGACCTGCTGCTGCCTGCCTGGTGGACTGAACCAAGGGGAAGACCGAAGATTGAACTCTCCGCAGCACGGGGAAGTTGGACTACGGGGAGCAGTATGCTCGGGATGTCAGCACTTATATCATTTAATTACCGGGTCGCCGTCGGTGACGACACCCTCTCGCCCGAAGAGTTCTGGCAGGCAGTAGACCTTAAAACTCCGTTCGTCAGGGTAGGTGGGCGGTGGATCTCCTGCGATTCGGGTGCCATCTCAAAGGCGTTAAAAACGTTTGAGAAGCGGTACATCAAGGGCCGACCTAACGCCGGAGACCTGGTCCGGATCTCGCTTTCTGACGAGATAAGCCCTGGTATCGGGATCTCGGTTGAGCCCCGGGACGAATGGGCAGCTGACCTTCTTACCATGGTCAGGACCGGCCAGGACCAGGCACCCTGTCCAATTCCCGCGACATTTAAGGGGACACTCCGGAAGTACCAGGAGGAGGGACATGCATTTCTCCTGCGGTGCACCGAGCGGGGATTTGGAGCATGCCTTGCTGACGATATGGGACTGGGAAAAACTCCCCAGACACTCGCCTGGCTCCTCAGCCTGAAAGAGGCGGGTACTGCCCGGACCCCGGCGCTGATCGTCTGCCCGATGTCTGTCGTAGGGAACTGGGAACGCGAGGTAAACCGGTTTTCTCCCTCGCTAAAGACCTGGGTACACCATGGGGCCGGCCGGTGTAAAGGCGACGAGTTCACCCGGATGGTAAGCAACTACGACCTGGTCCTTACCACGTACCAGCTGGCTGGCAGGGACCTTGTACACCTCGCCGCGGTACCCTGGTCTGCCATCATCCTTGACGAGGCCCAGAACATCAAGAACCCGGTAACAAACCAGTCAAAAGCAGTGAGACAGCTTCATGCAGACCGGAGGATTGCACTGACCGGTACCCCGGTGGAGAACCGGCTGCTTGAACTCTGGTCGATCATGGACTTTTTAAACCCCGGGTACCTCGGGACCCAGCATGCCTTCCAGTCGCTTTATGTTACCGCGGTAGAACAGGACAAAGACAAGGAAATAACTGCCCAATTAAGGAAACTGATCCGGCCGTTCATCATCCGGAGGATGAAGAACGACCCGTCTGTCATCACCGACCTGCCAGAGAAAATGGAGTCACGGGTCTACTGCTCGCTCACCCATGAGCAGGCCACCCTTTACCAGGCGGTGGTGACTGGTATGGCTGAAAACCTCAAGAATAGCGAGGGAATAGCGAGGAGGGGGGCCATTCTTGCAGGAATTACACGGCTGAAGCAGGTCTGCAATCACCCGGGCCTCATCGCGAAAGACACCGGGATGCGACCGGAACGGTCAGGGAAAGTGAGGAGAATCCTTGAGATGCTCGAGGAGGTCTGTGATGAAGGGGACCGGTCCATTATTTTTTCCCAGTATGCAACCTTTGCAGGGGAGGTGGCGACGATCTGTACCAATCACTTCTCCTGCCCGGTCATGCTTTTTACCGGGTCAACGCCAAGAAAGGAACGGGAGGACCTGATCAGGCAGTTCCAGTCAGGAAGCGGCCCTGCAATATTCGTGATCTCCCTGAAAGCCGGGGGGACCGGGCTGAACCTGACTGCAGCAACCCACGTATTTCACATCGACCGGTGGTGGAACCCGGCAGTCGAGGACCAGGCGACAGACCGGACATACCGTATCGGGCAGAAGAGAAACGTCCACGTGCACCTGATGATCGCTGCAGGTACCCTTGAAGAACGGATAGATGAGATGAACCAGGCGAAACGGGCCCTGGCCGCAGAAGTCCTTGCGAGCGGGGATGACTACCTTACCAGCCTCTCCACCAGGGAACTGCTGGAAATTGTATCGCTTCGTGACTCTGTATTTTCCGGTGAGGAGGACTAATACCGAATGAGACGAAGAAAACCATGGTGGATACGAAGTATCTTTGATGTCCCCGAGGAACACATTATCCGGCTGAAGAACCCGGATGGCCCAATAGGTGAGAACTGGTGGTCGAAGGCATGGGTGGCCGTGCTTGAAGATACCGTGGAGAAAACAAAGCTTTCGCGTGCAAGGGCCTGTGCACGGAACGGCGGAGGTTCACGCCTCCGGATCGATGCCGGAAAGATTCGTATGGGGATATGCTGCTCCGGGTATACGGTCCGGGATATCACATTCCTGTTTCCAAAATATAAGGAAGACGTCTGGGAACGCCTGGTATCAACCATTGCTGCCGATGCGGCCATGACCGGGGCATTACTTTCAGGTGATTTTTCCGAGTATTTTGTTGAAGAACTATTGAAGGAGAATATTTACCTGCTCCCAAAAAATTTCCGTGATACCATTACCTTCTGCGGTTGTGGAGGAGTCCCCCCCTGTGTGCATGTATTAGCTGCCTGGTACCTCTTTGCAGAAGTCCTTGATACGGACCCGTGGCACCTGCTCACCCTCCATGGGTTACCGAAATATGATGTGATCAAACTAGTACGGCTGGTACGGGAGATTGAAGGCACCGATCTTCAAAAGCAAAACATCCCTGATGAACGTTTACCCGGCATCACGTCCGATCTCCCCAAATCAGAAAATCCTCTTTGTTTTTTTTCGATTGCAGGGGACCCGGGTCCTCTTCAGCAGGGGATTACCGATAATTGCTATGCAGACCCCCTTGTACTTCTCGGGCCTGCACCTGCTAACCTTGGAGGAAAGAATCTTTCAGTCCGTGTCGGCAGTCTTTACCCGGTGATACAGGAGTATGCTGATGCACTGGTCAGTGAACCGGATGTGGATGAACAATGATCCCGGATGCCCCTTGCTATCTGTCCTTTCACTCCTGCCCGTATTATCAATGATACAAGCCCGTCCGGGAGTTCAGAGTAATAGTATAGATTCTACTCCATTATTTTCTGGTTCTGTTCTAAAATATTTTTAAGAAACCGATTATTATAATACTCCTACTTCTTTGGTTCAACCACTAATTTAGATACGCCATTCTGCTTTTAAGGGTGTCTTTTAATTCATTTCGGCAGCCTTGCCGGCCCGGGTCCAAGGGGTGGAAGGGGGGGAGAGGAGATGATAGATGCGGTCCAGTTGTAAGGATTTTTATCAGAGTATGTATTCATGTAATAAATACCGGATTCCGTGATATTCAGCAAAATCCAGGTTTTTGGTGACCCCACACCCAGCCCTGGCAGTACATAGGAATTGCTGGGGTCCATCACAAAACTCCCATTTGAATATCGTAATAAGAACTCGGTTGCCGGTATAGTAGTCACATTCCGTTCAAAGATATACTGCCCTTTTTCAAGGTAGAAGAACGGTGTTACCTGCGTACCAGAACCGGACAGATTTAGTGGAACCTTCAATGGAGTTCCCATTGCAGCCCGGGTGAGTTGTGCGGTCCAGGATCCGTTTCCGGCGACATGCAGGGTATATTTCCCGGTTATATACGGGCCAAATGTGAGTGCTCCGTTAAACGGACCGTTTGTTAAGACTTCTTCTTCTTCATAATCTTCAAATCCGTTGATAAGAAACTGCATCTTCTGGGGGTCATCTGCATGGAAAGATAGGATGTAAACACCGGGATCCAGGGTGAGTGTGGCATTTGGTTGGACATTGGAGAATTTAGCAATGGGTGAACCGGTTGACTGAGTTCCGGGTGTCGGGGAGATCGGTGCAGCCGTAGGAGTACTAATCTGTTTCCCATCAGTCGAAGGTGTGCCAGACTGCTGGGTGCATCCACAGGAAATGATACAAAAAACGAGGAACATTGCGATAAAGAGTAATCGTCTCATAATTGTAAATTGCATGGCATCTTCCATATTCTTTTCCTTTTTGAACATACACAGTTTTGTTTTTTTTAATTCGACCATATCCCGGTGGGGGTGCTGTAGCGTCTGTGGGACACATAATAAAACAAAGGCTAAATCTGCACGCCACGACGAATCCATTCATCAAACCGCCACCCCAAAAGAGCAAATCGTTACGGATAACCTTTCTCGCAATTATCGTGAACCCGTTTAATCTCAAGAAGGGAGACAAATTAAACTGGGCCATAGAAAACGGGGCTGTGGTTATCCGGGTGGCCAAACAGGAAAATAAAACCCTGCGATCATAATCACCAACCAGGAAAAAAGAGATTGTTATCCTTTAATGGCCAGCGGAGGGGGAAATCCCTCTTTTTTACGCCTGAATTATCAAAAAGATACTCACAGGATGGTATCCATCACCCCACCCCTACTCGTAAAATCCATTCTCGTTCGTTTAAATCACCCGCATTTTGCTCCGATTGCCACAAATACTTAATACGGCTAAATTGGGCGATTTAACCATAATCCGCGAAATACAGGCCTTTATAGGGTTGCAGTCTTTTCTAAAGTCCCAAAAAAGATCTCGTTAAACGAAGGATAGCAAAGAATGTAGTGAGTGACACCCTCATACCTGGGAGATTAGATAGTTAGCCCGAGTTTCCGGGCCTCATCATATGCCTGAATGGCCTCTTGGCGTTTTCCCAAAGCATCTAATGCCTTTCATTTGTCTTTCCAGGCTTTGGCTGCATCAGCAGGACTGATTTGAATCGCTGTGCCAAATGCTGCAATTGCTCCATCGTATTTTTCCTGAATGAAGAGGGGTGCTCCTTTTCCTTTCCATGCCATGCGATCTGTCGGAGTGAGTTGAGTAGCCATATCGTGTGCCAGAGATGCTTTATTTTGTCTTCCCAGTACGAAGAATGCAAGTGCTTTATATCCTAAGCTCCCGAAGAAATTAGGCACATGAGATTCAGTGCATCCAGAATGAGGCGCTGCTTTTTGGTCATCTCAGTATTCATCGTCTGTCCATCTGC
>Ga0194039_1001651_pt1 | contig 11765 bp, 14 predicted proteins | sample JunL228m_MetaG_FD_148679 | JGI IMG/M metagenome (GOLD analysis project Ga0194039, IMG submission 148679) | Anoxic zone freshwater microbial communities from boreal shield lake in IISD Experimental Lakes Area, Ontario, Canada - Jun2016-L227-8m | ecosystem: Environmental > Aquatic > Freshwater >...
AGGGAACACCGGGGCAGCTTCACCGAACCGGGCATCAATAGCCCTTATCGCAGCCGCTCCGTCGAAGAGAATCTTGACCTCTTTGCCCGGATGCGGGCCGGCGAATTCCCCGATGGAGTCCATGTTCTCAGGGCCAAAATCGACATGGCCGCTACCAACATCGTAATGCGGGACCCTATCATGTACCGCATCAAGCGGGAACCCCACTTCCGGACCGGAACCGACTGGGTCATCTATCCCATGTACGATTTCGCCCACTGCCTGTCCGACGCCCTGGAAGGGATCACCTATTCCATCTGCACCCTTGAATTCGAAAATAACCGGCCTTTGTACGACTGGTTTGTGGAACAACTGATTCCCGAACGCCGTCCCCGACAGATCGAATTTGCCCGCCTCAACGTCAGCTACACGGTTCTAAGCAAGCGGCGGCTCATCGAACTAGTGGAAAAGAAATATGTCTCCGGCTGGGACGATCCCCGGATGCCCACGGTGGCCGGCATGAGACGCCGGGGCTACACACCGGAGGCGATCAGAAAGTTTGCCGCCGCCATCGGCGTGGCCAAGAATGACAACCTCGTGGATGTTGCTCTCCTTGAACACTGCGTCCGGGAAGACCTGAACGAGCGGGCGCCCCGGGCGATGGCCGTCTTGCGGCCCCTCCGGGTGGTCATCGACAACTACCCGGAAAATCAGGTCGAAGAGTTTGAATGCCCCAACCATCCGCAAAATCCGGAGATGGGCACCCGGAAGGTTCCCTTCTCCCGGGTCCTCTATATCGAACAAGATGATTTTTTTGAGGATCCACCCAAGAAATATCATCGCCTCGGTCCAGGGCGAGAGGTCCGGCTCCGGAATGCCTACGTCATCCGTTATGAGAGCATGGTGAAAAACGAACAGACCGGTCAAATCGAGGAGATCCACTGCACCTACGACCCGGAGACCCGCAACACCCCCCCGGCGGACGGACGGAAGATTCCCGGCGTCATCCACTGGGTAGCGGCTGATCATGCCATTCCCGCCGAAGTGCGGCTCTACGACCGCCTCTTCCGGGTTCCCGAACCGAAAGATGAAAACTATACCGCCGATCTGAACCCCGACTCCCTGACAATCCTTGCCGGCTGTTATGTAGAGGCCGGTCTGAAAGATACCGCGCCGGGAACGGGCTATCAGTTTGAGCGAATTGGTTATTTCTGCGCAGATTTGAAGGACTCCCGGCCCGGAAAACCCGTTTTCAACCGGATCGTCCCCCTCCGGGATTCATGGGCCAAGATCGCCGGCAGCGGCAAATAAAGATGATCGCCTCCTTGCAGAAGGCCATAACTTTGGTTGAAAATGTGACGCCCTGGGTGGATAAATTCTCCCAGGGCGTTTAAGCGTAATGCATTGTTATATTTATGAAAGTCTCTGTAGCAGCCAGCAACAAGCATGTCAGTTTTTTCTTAATTATATCGAACAGTTAATTGTGATTCCGCCGGAATCTTTTTTAAATCGCCTCTATTTTTCTCGTCAATTTTCAGAAGGTCTCCTCCATTAATTCACCTATTATAGATCAATTTATGATAGGTGCTCACCGACGTGGCGCGCCGTTCTGCCACGTCCGGGGCAGCTATTCGTTAAGCCTTACGTAATCTTGTTTACGTCCAGCTGGTATCCGTGCCCATTCAAGGTCGCTTGGTAGATGGCGATTTCTGAGGGGTAGGCTTTTATCCAGTTCTTAACTATCTCCTTGTCCCGGCTACTCATGAGGGCGCCAAAGATTACGCCCGTCAACGCTGCTGGAGGAAAATAGTAGTCTCCTGCTCCGCCTTCATCTTCCATTTTTAGGACTCTCCGTTCCTGCTCGTACGCCCAGTGCGTCGACTTGGTTAACAGGGCTTTGCGGAATTCCTCAGCCTCGCCTATTCGCATCATGTTGACAATGGGGTACTCGTCTTGGTAGACAACTCTGAATGCCTCCCAAAAAAGGCTGCCTTCCGTAGATGCCTCAAACTCAAGGCATAGACCCCGGTGGGAATCAGAATAGTGTGCCCACATGAGGAGATCATCCTTCTTTTCCGAAAGACAGTAGATTCCGACTGTAGTGACAAACTCGTCGTATGCCTTTCTTAACTTGCCATGATCTCTTAAGAATGCGCCTTTCCCTCGCATTAAGTTTTTGATTTCTGCTCTACTGGCGTTTGGAAATCGATCTTTTGTTAGTTCCTCCAAGAATGCCGTTTGTGCAATCGAACTCCCATCAACGGTCAAATACGGCCTGCATTCGAACGGGTCGTTAAACTTGGCAGCATCATTCAAAAACACTTTCCTCTCTTCAAATATGCCTTGAAGCCCCGTGGAGGAGTCCATAGCCCGGTATTTATACAGGTACTGGATCGGGTATGGTCTGATGAGTTTGACTAACTTTTCTACTTCTTGCTTTTTTGTCATATTCTTATTCGGGGCTTAACAACTAAACAACTCTCGGCTATAAGTCGATGGTTGTTTAGTTATATCGAGTATTTAATTGTTATTACACCGGAATATTTTTCGAATCGCCGCCATTTTTTTCAGCAAATTTCAGCAGGTCTCTTCTATTAATTTCAGTACCCCAGCCTTCTTGCATTACTAAGAGCCATGTCTCTCACTTTCCCTGAATAATCGGATCTCACAAATGTATCGTATGCCATCCTGTAATACCTACCGGCCATGTCGCGTTGACCTTGTTTTTCGTATAGCAAAGCCATGTTATTCATAGTCATGGCATAACTGGCGGTATTTTGCAGTCCCAGCCTGTCCTCAATGGATTTGTCTTTTAGGTAATATTCCAGAGCACAGTCAAGTTGACCCTTGCTCGCGTAAACACCGCCGATGTTATTCATGAGACCGGCATAATCGGCAGTATTCTGTAGCCCGAGCATGTCTTTTATTGTTTGGGAGTTCAAGAAGTATTCCATAGCACGGTCAAGCTGGACCTTATCCGCGTAATAAACACCGATGCACGTCATGAGATTGGTATAACCGGCGGTATTCTGTAACCCCAGCCTGTCATAAATGGATTGGGAGCTCAGGTAATATTCCAATGCACGGTCAAGCTGGCCCTTGTCCCTGTAAATAACGCCGATGTTATTCATGAGCACGGCATAACCGGAGGTATTCTGTAACCCCAGCCTGTCCGCAATGGATTTGTCTTTTAGGTAATATTCCAGCGCACGGTCAGGCTGGCCCTTGTCATCGTAAACAATGCCAATGTTCATCATGAGAGCAGCATAATTAGTGGTATTCTGTAATCTGAGACTGTCAATTATGGTTTGGGAGTTCAGGTAGTATTCCAGCGCGCGGTCAAGCTGCCCCTTGCTATGGTAAACAACGCCAATGTTCATCATGAGCAGGGCATAATCGGCGGATTTCGTATCATTGCGGCTATTAAAGATTCTCTTGGCCTTTTCAAGATATCCGAGGGCTTCGCTAAAGAGGTTTAGGGTATTCCCCGCAATATAACCTGTGTTCATCAATGCATCGGTATAGTTTGGATCAATATCGAGAGCCTTCTTGAAATTGGTAAGCGCCTCTTTGGGGTTGGTCTCCCGAACCTCCAAGCCTTTTGCGTACCATTCATAGGCGGTTAATTTGGGTTTGGGTTTCTCCGCTATCTTCTTCCTGTCTTGTTCGGTCAGGTTTACAGGTTTAATGTCGGCAATGGTGATTTTCTCTGACTCACCCATTAAGGTAAATACCACTTTATCCTGTAAGTCAAAGATACCATAGAGGGTGCCGTCTATCTTGGTTGAGCTTTCTACCTTGCCCGTCTCTACATTTACAAGTCTTGCATGAACCCTTATGCGGGGACCTGATACGAGATAGCTTCCCGTGAAGATAACGTTGGCGCCGGTGAGCTTGCCGAGTTTAATCATCTTGTCTTCTTCGGCAAGACCGGAGAAGATGAACTTCACCTCTTCCAGTATCTTCTTCCTGTCTTGATTGGAGACAACGCTGATATTTTGAATACGCGTGAGGTCAGATATGACGGTATCTGTCATACCTGCCGAGATCCAGGAGTATTCCTTATCCCCTGTGTTCTCGAAAGGATGCACCAATATGTTCATCTGTTTTGCAGTGCATGGGGTTGTGAATAAAAAGAAAAAGAGGAAAAATGTAAATGTCATCAAGAAAAACGCCCTTTTCATCTTACCTCCTTTCTTTTTGATATAATTCAGATTCTCTCCTAATAAAGATGCGGGGAAATTCAAAGGGAAATTACCCGACAGGGAAAATTATGTAAAGCGGGTGGAGAGAGTAACTCGGAAGCTCAGCCGCACGCTTTGACGGGTCGGGTGGAGCGAATCGGTGGCCCGATTCTTCTCGGTGCAAGACGAACAACTTCATGCCCTGAAGTTTCCTGAATGCGGCGCAGATCTACACAGATCTCCGATAGCTCACCATGGAATTTATTTGTATGTTCCTTGCGGTGCTTTCGTACTTCTTCAACGATGGGGTCTTTCATTCTTCAACCTCCAGAAGTTCTTCGGGGGAGCATATCTCTGGACAAATATATCCTTCAAATTCTACGATCTTTCTTACCTTCTTGCGAGTAAAAGGATTACTGAGATGAGCGAAATTCCATGTGATGACAACTTCTATGCCATTGACCGCCGCAATAGCGATATGAAGAGCATCTTCCGGATATTCTATCGGTATCCCTTTTTTAGCAAGAATCTTCTCGGCAAGAAGTCGAGCATCTTCTCCAATATCGAGCATCGGAAATTTGGCAATAGCCGCAAGTCTCATCTGCGCTTGATCCGGATCGCCTCTACCAGCTTCTTCAAAGACAAGCGCTGATACATAGGCTTTATATTTTGATGATAGTTTGGGCCAAAGATCCCTGGTGACTTCCTGGTGCCCGGCAATCATGATGTCTCTGCTTGGCTTGGCAGTAAGATAACTCACGACTGTCGTTTCAATGTAAATATGTTTCTTCATCGTTAAATGATATTATATTTCAAAGGCATATCAATATTTGGCGATTTCTAGTTTCACGAAAGCTCACACCCGTAACGGATGACCCTTATATCATATTTACCAAGAAGATGTCCATTATCCTAATCACAATATCTCAGAACTATTGACGAGGAGAATCTTGACCTTTTTGCCCGGATGCGGGCCGACGAATTTCCCAACGGAGAACATGTTCTCAGGGCCAAAATCGACATGTCCGCCTCCAATATCGTAATGCGGGACCCGATCATGTACCGCATCAAACGGGAACCTCACTTCCGGACTCACAACGCCCCCCCAGCGGACGGAAGGAAGATTCCCGGAGTCATCCACTGGGTAGCGGCGAATCATGCCGTTCCTGCCGAAGTACGGCTGTACGACCGCCTCTTCTGGGTACCCGAACCTAAAGATGAAAACTATAAAGGATTATACGCTTCATGCCAGGATTAGTAAGCTTTTTGCGTCTGCTTATGTGCCTTTCCTGACTTTAAATTTCTTCATCTCCTGCCAAATGGTTTGATACAGATCAGGAAGCCATGAGGGTTTGGAAGGCATATTGTAATTGGGGCCTAACTTCCGCATATCATAGGGTGCAATGATCACTTCCGCATTGTTCGGGCCTGTCTTTGCAACCAGTACGAAGAGTTCTTCGATGGCGGTATCGCCAATTGCTAGACATCCGCGGGACTTGGCCTTTCCGTGAATATAGATGTCGTCACCCAGGTCCGTTCTCTTTTCATCACGCGCCCTTTGAAGGTCGTAGTCGTTGGGGTAATTGATCTTCATGGAAAGATGGAAGCGGCTTGCGGGATTCAGGTCAATGATTTGATATATACCTTCGGGAACTTGGCGATCCCCTCTTCTAAGTTTCGGTCCCTGCCAGCCGCTTGCCTCAAGAATATTATAGGTGTGTACACACACCCATTTCCCGTTGTCTTTGGCCCAGACCTCGAGTCTCATTTCTTGTTTCAGTGCGACGAAGCCGAGCCGCCGAGCAGGGTAGGGTATGCCAGCACGATCGAAAAATGGCTTTATGCGGGCCTCTACCTTTGGTCCTATCCGCTTGATCACCTTCTCAACATCGGATTCTCCGTAAAAAGGAGTGTCTGAAGTGTCTGAAACAGCGGCACTGCTGCCATATCCGGGAAACATCGTAAATACCACCGCAATGGTGATTAAAATGTGCCTTATGCGTTTACAGTTCAAGAAGATCCATATTTTGCTCAAAAAAGGTTCCAATCCATTGTGAATTCATTCAGCCAAAAATTATTACTACCAAGGGTGTTCCAATCCGAAGGCGGATGGTATATAAGAAAAACTACTTTTTCACAAATTTTTTATAATTTGAGGAATTACATGGCAAGAACGTTTTTTTTATTTCTATTTCTGGTCATTATCGTCCTGGCAGCCAGGGCGGACGCGGAGTTGTTTTCTTTGGCGCCGTCCGACAAGGTAGTAGGGACCATCAAGACCTACACGGTAAAACAGGAAGAATCTCTTATCGAGATCGCCCGGAAATTCGAGCTGGGATATAATGAAATCATTGAGGCGAACCCCAGCCTTGATCCATTTGTGCCGGGACATGAAGCCACGGTTACTATTCCAGCCATGTGGATACTGCCTGACATAGAGGTTCAGGAAATGATTCTCATTAACCTCTCCGAGTTCAGACTTTATTATTTTTTTGGTTCGACTGAATCGAGATTCGTCGAGACATTTCCTATCGGCATCGGCCGGGAAGGGCATTATACCCCCCTCGGGACATTTAAGGTGACGGAGAAGATTGCCAATCCCGCCTGGCATGTTCCTGAATCCATCCGGCGTGAAAAACCTGAGCTGCCGTTGGTGGTTCCTCCGGGACCGGACAACCCGCTGGGCACGCATGCTTTGAGGCTGTCTGACAAAAGTATCCTCATTCATGGCACAGACAAGCCTTTTGCTGTCGGCAGAATGGCCAGTCACGGCTGCATAAGACTTTATCCCGAAGACATCCCCATACTTTTCACGCTGGTGCCGAAAGGCGTAAAGGTAATAATAGTGCGCCAGCCCATTAAAGCCGGAGTCAGAGACAACAGGGTGTACATGGAAGTACACAACGACCCGAACGCGGAAGCAACGGATTCAGACGCGGCAACCTTGTTGATAAAGAAAGGCCTTCTCGAAAGGGCGAGCATTGAGAAAATGCGTGAAACATTAGAAAAGAAAGACGGGATACCTACCGATATAACCAAGTGAAATGTTGGGGCCCCTGTGTTTCTGTTTGCCAGGGGCCCCACGAAATAGTCTATTTTCTCTGGTGCAGTTCAAAAGCCTTTTCAGCCTTTTTAGCAGCGTTCTCTGCTCTTTCAGCGGCAGCTTCACTCTTGTTGCGGTAATCTTTTGCGATTTGTAGGGCTTCTGCGGCATCGCTCTTAGCTTTTTCTACATCAGCTTCAACTTTACTGATTCTGTTTGCCAAGTTATCGGTCTGCTGTTTTACTGAATTTACTGAATCCTGTGTTGCGCTGGTGGCTTCCAGTTTATTGATCCTGTCTGCCAGGGGGGTAATCTGCTGCTTTACGTAACTCTCAGTTGCGCAACCAACTAAACTGACCAATAAAAAGCTCAACAACATCATGAGGGCGACGGATTTCTTCACTTTTTTCACCTCCTTTCAGAATAAGATATATTCAGATGCTACTTCTTAAGATTCATGCTGTCAATAAATTAAAAGACAGTTGCATATTTAGATAAGAATATGATGCTTATTATCTATAAGCAGATCAAGAACATTTTTTGATGATAATCATTTGAAAGTGCGTACTCTATCGAGAATCAACAAACACTCATTTCAGGAAGTTGTGGAGGGGCAATTTGAACAAAATAATTGTCGTCAAATATTCTCGTCTTTCCACCCGTATTCATTTAGACGAATCACAAGATGGACCAGCAGTGCCGCAATTGAAAAAGAAGGTTGAGAAACTTAAAGAGATTATAGTATTTGTAACATCGGTAGAATCACTTGTCCCAGTGAGTCATTATCCGAAGTGTGAAAAAAGACCTGGAAGGAAGCCTTGTAAAGGACGGCTGGATATAAAAATGGTTTCTGATGATGAAATTTATTGGTTATGTCCGGTATGCGGTGATGAGGGAGTGGTCAGCGGATGGACGGATCTCTTTGGGAATGTAACTATTGATGATTTGGAGAGGGAAATTCACTGACATTGACTGAAAATCCTGTTCATCACGACAAAAACCCGAATCTGGTCGCTGATAATCAACATGTTTTCCTGAATGATAAAATTGGGGATTGATATTCGGCAAGAGCTTCCGGAAGCCACCGGCAGAATCTGGCTATTCCGTCAGAAATAAAACAAATCAGATCTTTATTGTGATAGGTAGTTTACTTAGTTCAGCGTGATGAACTTTTTGAGATGAGATGTTTATGGAATCTTGTATTGAAATATTAAAATAGAGAAATGGAGAAGTTTATATGAATTTCGGTGCATTTATTGAGATGATAAAAACTGGACTGAAGAAGATTTCATTGGGAAAGGATACACATACTCCTAAAAGCAAAGGTCGAAAAGTAACAAAACCTGCAAAAGTATCTATGACGAAGAAAGACGAGAAGAAAAAAACTGACGTAACGAAACCAGCACCAAAGAAAGAAGGGAAGAAAAAGACTTCTACGGGAAGTAAACCGAAAATCAAAAGATAATAGACATCGGTTTATGCGCCATATGCGGCGTTGTCTGTCAAAACCACATATGGTCTTTATATTTCATACACACCATTGACATTAACAATGAGCATCCGTATCTTAAAATTATCGGGGCACTGCAATGCACGGCTTCAATTATGTCTCTGGGATTTGAATGGATAGGATCATTTCACTGGGAGGTAACACGAAAAGCATCGCGAAGTATTGATGGTGATCATGAACTGCCGAGAGCAGTTATTTTAATAAGCTGATTACAGCTTACGAATAAGCGAGCATTGCGGTGTTCTTTTAGATATTGGATTCAAGATTTTTGGAAGATATGCCGATAAGAATATTAAACAGGCGAGAGTCTGCGATGCCCGTATTGAGTCTATTCTACTGGATGTTAACGAAAAAGAAAACACAGAGTCTTAGTGGTGATTATCACCCGTAAAAGACCAAGAATTTAAATGATGGACTCCAGTTAAAAGACAAGACGGCATAGGTGGATCTCGTTAGCCCCTCTGAAGAAATATAATTCTTCGAGGGGCTTTTGTTTGCGGGCATTTTGTTGTTGTGCTGGGACAGGTTGAGTTTGAAACTAATGGTGTGAAGAGGCTACGGAGCTTGTATTGTTATGATTGCCGGAATATTAAGCGCCTTTCCCCGTCTCCGCCTCCACAGACCTCTGCGTGCTTTTTCTGAGACGGAAGGCTACCGTTTTGATTATTTTCTGGAAGTCGGCAGAGATCTTGTTGAATTCAGCGTCAAAGAAGGTCCGGTCAATGATGCCAACCACGGTCGTTCCCTTGGCAGTGGCTCTTGCGGACCGGGGTGCCTTGTCTATATAGGCCATCTCGCCAAATATGTCACCCTCCTTCAGGATCTCAACGACTATCTTCTGACCGCCCACATTTTTGGATATTTCAACTTCGCCCTCTTCCACGACATAGATCCAGTCGCCATTGGACCCATCTTCGAAAATGATCTGTCCATCCTGGAACGTCTCATATGATGCGATCTGAAACATCTTGCTCCTCCATATCAGTCACCTGCTATGCATGATTCTATCACACCCTATGGGATAGGAGATCAAAACAATTGATGCAGCGCAAGCACTGAATTTTACATGACGTATAGTTTTTACAACACCTTCATGAGAAGCTTGCTGATCCCTTTTTCCACTACAGATAGTTTCTTGGCAAGACCATAGGATAGATCTATGTCACGCCCGTTGATGAATGGTCCTCGATCCGTCACCATAGCATCCACAACCTTACCTGTCGTAGGATTTTCTATCTGAACACGAGTTCCCAAAGGTAAATCACGATGAGCAATGGTGTTTTTGTGCATATCGAATGGCTTGCCGTTTGACATCACCTTGCCATGGTATTGCTCGCCATACCAGCTTGCGACAACAGCTTCCTTTTTTTCCAATGACGGCGATACCAATTTCTCCGATGGTAACGATTCCACGCGGATTCGCAATTTTTGACCAACTTGAAGAGTATTAGGATTCAGTATTCCATTATCTCTAATAATCGTATCAACAGGTATATGAAATTTATCCTTGGATAGTTTCCATAGGCTGTCTCCGGGTTTGATGGTGTATTCAATCGATTGATTGTTCTTTACATTGTCTGAATTCGGCTTTACTTTTGACTCCCCCTGCGCTTCGTCCAGTCTGGTTTGGAAGGAACCAGGACCTTCGACGGTCTTGCCCTCTTTAATGTACCATTTTCCGGTATTCTTGGACTGTGCTACTGCATGGGGATTCAACTTGCGAAATTCATCCCAACTGACGCCGAGAAGCTTGGTTACCTGGCTAATCGGGTCTCCTTTCTGAATCTCGTACTTCATCGGCTGTTCCTCCTTGGTGAATCCATTTTTTGATGCGAATGGCGATCCCTTGGAGAATAATGCAGGCACTATGCCATAATGTACAATAATATATTAACTAATTATTTCAAACAGTAAAGGAATTCAATGGTAGTCATGTAGAAATGATCATTAAGTGATGGATAACTGTTTCCATGACGACTTGTCAATAATCTGACTATTCTCGAACATTTCATGCAATTTCATCAAAACATACTAATCTTCCATAATTGATGACCAGGGGAAGCCTGATGCGAATTCTGATCGATGTTCTGTCTCTTGCCGGTAATAATCACCATAACAAGAAAATGCTCAAGTTTATTAATTTCTACATGGGTCAAATGAAAAATGAGAAACGGCTTCTGAAACGGCTTGAGCTGCCTGAATGGGCTGAATTCAGGAATTCCCATGAGATGGAAAAATCTTCTGGAAGAAATCTGTCCGATCTGTCACCGTTGCTTCATTATCAGTAAAAAGATGGTCAGGGCAGGAACGACGAGTCATGAATTTATCATGATCATCGTCAGTTCCTGTTCAGCTCACCAATCGGCAGCACATGCCCCTGACCAATCTATCCAACCTCGCCTCTTCAGTAATGGGCTGCGTAAAAGTATTACCCTGAAATAGTGGCACGAAACCCGCTTAATTTTATATAACTACTTGAAATAATTTGTTATTTATGATAGTTCCTGTCCCAGGAAATAACACCTGGGAGGTGAATATGAAGCCGGTGGAATTTATCAATCAAAGAGGGATCTACTTTGGGCACCGCATGAATTCCAAGCTTCAATCGAAAGAGGCGATTTTGCCTAAGATAAAAGGCGAGAATTCCAAATTTTCAAAAAAATGCGCGTCTTGAGACTGGACTACCTCATATCCAGTCGGGAACTGCATAATCGCCCGGCACCGGGTCTATAGGCCAGGGGCTATGCATCATTGCCTCGGTTTTATTTCTTGATGGACTCTCTTGCCGCTTGACAGTGATCTTTGACACTAAGCGGTAGGACGTCCACCAAAGCCCCCTTTCCAAAGCTGGAGGTCAAACTGCGATTTTCATGGATAATGTCTCAATATTCATGATACGTTGAGAGTGGTAAGCCTGACGATCGGTTAAGAGGAAGGGCGTCACTGTCTTCAAATACACTTATAAGGCCTCCTGCTGTCAATAGATAAAATTATCCAACAACGAACTATTTTTTCGCTCCTTCAAATAACGAATCATCTGGCTATTGGC
>Ga0194039_1001652_pt1 | contig 11765 bp, 11 predicted proteins | sample JunL228m_MetaG_FD_148679 | JGI IMG/M metagenome (GOLD analysis project Ga0194039, IMG submission 148679) | Anoxic zone freshwater microbial communities from boreal shield lake in IISD Experimental Lakes Area, Ontario, Canada - Jun2016-L227-8m | ecosystem: Environmental > Aquatic > Freshwater >...
GAGAAGGGTCTTTCTGCCGCCATGATCGATCGTCTGACCATCAAGGAAACGACGGTTCAGGCAATGGCAAAGGGATTCGAAGAAGTGGCTGCCCTGCCGGATCCCGTGGGCAAGGTCAGTTCCATGTGGCGGCGCCCCAATGGCCTGCTGGTCGGACGCATGCGCATTCCCCTGGGGGTCATCGGCATCATCTACGAGTCCCGTCCCAACGTCACCGCCGACGCTGCCGCCCTCTGCCTCAAATCGGGCAACGCCGTAATTCTCCGGGGCGGCTCGGAAGCTATCCATTCCAATCTTGCCATTGCCGGGATACTTCAGGAAGTCCTGAAAAGAGGACCAATTCCCCAGACGGCCATCCAGCTAATTCCCATGACGGACCGTGAGGCCGTCTATGAACTGCTGCAGCTTGAGGAGTGGATTGATGTGATTATTCCCCGGGGGGGCGAGGAGCTGATCCGGGCTGTGGTCAGCCAGTCGAAGATTCCCGTGATCAAACACTACAAGGGAGTTTGTCACATCTTTGTCGATGAGAGCGCCGATCTGGACATGGCCCTGAAGATATGCGTGAATGCAAAGGTGCAGCGCCCCGGGGTCTGTAATGCCATGGAGACCCTTCTTGTTCACCAGGCGATTGCATCCCGGTTCCTTCCCTTGATGGCTGAAAAATACGGCGATGCGGGCGTGAAGTTACGGGGATGCCCCCGGGCGCAGGCGATTCTTCCCGATATTGACGCCGCAACAGAGCAGGACTGGCATGAGGAATACCTTGACCTGGTCCTTTCCGTCCGCGTTGTGGAAGGATTGGACGCGGCGATGGACCATATCGGACATTATGGATCTCTTCATACTGAGGCCATCATTACGGAAAGTTACGGTCATGCCCAGAGGTTTATTAACGAAGTTCAGTCTTCAACAGTGCTTGTGAACGCTTCCACGCGGTTCAGCGACGGGTTTGAACTGGGGCTTGGTGCAGAGATTGGTATCAGCACCACCAAGCTGCACGCCTATGGTCCGATGGGACTGGAAGAACTAACGACATCCAAATTTATCATTTATGGCAATGGACAGGTGAGAACATGAAATGGGGACTACTTGGCGGGACATTCGATCCCATCCATACCGGCCATCTGCGTTGCGCCGAGGAAATTCTGGAGATATTTGATCTCAACAGGATCATTTTTATCCCCGCTTCCCGGCCGCCGCATAAAATCGATGGCGAGATTACATCTTTTTACCATCGGGAACAGATGGTCAGGCTGGCAATCGAAAACAATCCTTCTTTTTCCTTTTCCGATGCGGAGAACAAACGGGAAGGGAAATCTTATTCCGTAGAAACTGTTGAATTTATCCTTAAGAAGTATCTGCAAAACCTGGAGCTGTACTTCATCGTTGGTCAGGATGCCTTTCATGCCATCACGACCTGGAAGGACTGGGAGAAGCTCCTGCAACTCTGCAATTTTGTCGTTATGACCAGACCGGGGTACGAAAACAAAGGTATGGAAGGTATTCTGCCTCCCGAATTTGCTTCCCGATTCCACTATGAATCCCAAGGAAACGGTTTCCGGGGGCCGGGGGGGTATTCCATCTTTTTTCGGGAAGTGACCTTTCTGGATATCGCTTCGAGCCGGATACGGAACCGGGTTCGGGATGGTAAATCCATTACCTATCTTACCACGGATCCCGTGCGCCATTACATTGTCAATAACGGCCTGTATCGGAGCATCTAGTTTTACGGCAAGAAAGGATCATAACATGCATTTCCCTACCTGCGGTATTTTTACGGGGACGCTGTCCCTGCTTTTGCTCCTGTCTTTCACCGTTCCTCTGCACGCCTTCCGCTGTGGAGATGGATTGGTGAGTATCGGGGACTCAAAGGGCAGGGTTCTGATTGAATGCGGCAAGCCCACCTTCAAGGAAAAGGTGGGGGATAAGGAGACCCGCAAAAAAGGAACAGGGACAACAACAAAGGGGGCCAAGTCTACCAAGACCATGGAGCAATGGACTTACAATTGTGGTAAGGACGATTTCATTTACATCCTGACCTTTCAGGGGGGAAAGCTCGTCAAGGAAGGAACGGATGGCCGCGGCCGCGGCGCCTCGGAATGTAAAGGCCGCAACTAATACCCCCCCCCACATTCCGGTCTCAAATTAAGTTTGAAGCCGTGAATTAGAGGTCTTTCACGTCTTTGCTAATCTTCAGTCTTCCCTCTTTAATCAAGGCGCTTTTGCTTTCTTCCATCCATGCCTGGATCACTTCGTTTCTTTTTAAATCCAGATACACCTTTTTGATTTGCTCCCTCTGTCCCGGTTGGATCAGTTTGTCCGACTTTGCCCTTTCCCGGAACTCGATGAGGATATAGTCACCGTTGATGAAGATAACATCTTCCCCGTAAGGTTTTTTCGCCGAGAGTTGGAAAAGGGTCTTCATGATCAGAGAAGACGTCCCGATTTTCGGGGCCGGGGTAGTTGGGAGAAAAAATCCCGTTTCCTCCAATTTGATATTTTTTTCTTTACCGATAATCGGCAGCTTCTCCCCTTTCTTCATGCGGGCGAGGATCATGTCTGCCTCCTGTTTGGCAAGGCGGTTGCCTTGCTGCGCCGCATAACGTTGACGTATCTCTTTTTCGATGGCCTTGAGCTCCGGTGTATATGCAGCCTTTTTCGCTGCAGCTTTGAGGAGATAGTATCCTTTATCAGAGGCGATTATATTACTGATTTCGTCTTTCTGAAGAGAAAAGACTGTTTTTGCAAAATCCAGTATCTGCCGGAAGGCTTCCGGAGGGTTTTTCGCGGTGAAAAAGTCTGTTCCTGCTACCGGCAGGCGATTGGCAGCGGCGTAGGCGTCGAAATTTTCCTGCTGGTAGATCGTGTCGCGAGCTTTTTTTGCTTCCTCGTAGGCCAATCTCATTGCCCGGGAATGCTTAAGCTCAGCTACGATTTCATCCCTTACGCTGCTTAGGGGAGGCGTTTTCCCGGCCTTTGTCAACTGCTGCTTTCGATTGTTATAAAAATCTGCAACTTCCTCCTCCGGAATAGTTACCTTGGCCGTAAAATCCCGGGCAGGGAAAAACAGATACTTGAGCTGGATTTGTTCGGGGGAGCGAAAATCACCGCTATGTTCCTTCAAGTATTTTTCCAGATCTGAGGTTGATGCCTGAACTTTACTCTCAAAATCCAGTCCCCTCAGGCGCACGAAAGATATGTTGATTTTTTCGGTCTGGGCCTCATAAAAACCGTTTATTTCCTCGTCGGAGACATGAACGCCGTCTTGGATCAGATCTTCCAGCTGCATGATCAGGAGTGATTTCCGCTGTTCATTTTCGAAACCCTCCGGTGTGATCTTGTTGTAACGAAGCATCTGCTGGTAAAGGCGATCATCAAAGACGCCATTTCTTTGAAATGCCGGCAGGGAGGATATAAAATTCCGGACTTCTTCGTCTGTGACCTTGATCTTGAGGTCCTGGGCCTTCTTCATCAGAATAGTCTGATACACAAGCTTGTCGAGAGCCTGCTGCTTCAGATTCAGGGTTTTCAACATGTCTTCGGTAAGGCGTCCGCCGGAGCGGCGATTGTATAAATCGATCAGGTCGCGGTACTCCTTTTCATATTCCATATAGGTGATGATCTTGCCATCAACGGTTGCTATGGCATCCGCCTTCTGTCGTCCCGTCATGGAACCGAAGTAAAAGATGAAGACGATGATAATGATACCAAGGAGGACCTTCATGATCCAGTTTCGCGCATGTTTTCTCATTAACTCAAGCATACCGTTCCCCTTATAGGTGCCTTTTTTGAAGGGTCGTTGATATTATAGTCCCACGGAAAATGCAATCACCTTTTTAAAAAGGCATTGCTTAGGTGCTGGAAATAGGCTATATGTTAAAGCTAATTGATGTTCGTAAGAGCTTAGGTTCATATATTTATTGAGAAAATACAGGAGGCAGAAGCGTGCTGTTTGATTGGATTTTAGGGAAATTTTCTAGTGACCTGGCCATAGATCTTGGAACGGCCAATACACTCGTGTATGTGAAGGGCAAAGGGATTGTTTTGAGTGAACCGTCCGTGGTGGCAGTGCACATGGATTCAAAAGGGGTCAAAAAGGTCCTGGCTGTGGGATCCGAGGCAAAGAAAATGCTGGGCAGAACCCCGGGAAACATTATGGCCATACGCCCCATGCGGGACGGGGTCATTGCGGATTTTGACATCACCGAGGCGATGCTCAGGCATTTCATCCTCAGTGTTCATAACCGCAGGACACTGGTGCGGCCGAGAATAATAGTGTCCGTGCCTTCGGGCATCACCCAGGTGGAAAGAAGGGCGGTTCGTGAAACCGTTGAATCTGCCGGGGCCCGGGAAATTTATCTCATCGAGGAACCAATGGCCGCGGCCATAGGGGCCGGACTCCCGATCACGGAAGCAACAAGCTCCATGGTTGTCGACATCGGAGGCGGTACGACGGAAGTTGCCGTCATTTCTCTTTCGGGCATTGTCTATGCAAAATCTCTGCGTATCGCCGGCGACAAGATTGATGAAGAAATTGTCCAGTATATGAAACGAAAGTATAGCCTTCTTGTTGGCGAACGAACCGGGGAAATGATCAAAATGACCATTGGCTGCGCCTATCCGGACAAAGAAATCCGCACCGTCGAAGTGAAGGGCCGGGATCTGATTTCAGGCATTCCCAAAATTATTGAAATCAACTCGGAAGAGATTCGCGAAGCCATAACGGAACCGATCAGCCAGATCGTGGATACCATAAAAAATTGCCTGGAAAATTCTCCTCCGGAACTGGCCGGGGATATCGTGGATCGAGGCATCATGCTTACAGGCGGCGGCGCCCTGCTGAGAAACCTGGATGTCCTCATCCGTGAAGAAACAGGGCTTCCCGTGACCATTGCCGACGACCCGCTGTCAACTGTTGCGAGGGGTGCGGGAATGGCCCTCGATCAGTTGGACGTTTTAAAGGAAGTTACCCTTCAGGTGTGACAAGGCCGTTAGAACTTTTTAATTGCAATGGAAAAAGATTTTGAGCCCGGGAGGATGCGGAGCCGTGCGGCTTACTTTCTTATCAAGCGTTTTCATAGTCTTCCTGAAAAAGTTCTCTGTGACTGGACAGGTGTGCCGTTTGTTCATGTGACTTGAGAGTCACCAGAAATATGTCGATTCCCAAAAAATACCGGCCGACTGCCATTGTCATCCTCGTTATCGTCTTCTCCGTCATTCTCCTGATTCTGAGCATGAAAATGTCTTCGGATACGGGTTTTATGAGAAAATTCATCCTCGATGTGGCGGCGCCAATCGAACGCCTGATCAGGATGCCCCTGGATAAAACCATCACGGTTTGGAACCGTTATCTCTTTTTGGTAGGGTTGGGAGAAGAAAACCGGCGCTTGAAAAGGGATAACGACCAGTTGAAGAATCAGTTACTCCGGTATCAGGAAGGTTATCTCGAGGGGATGCGCCTTCAGAAGTTGCTTACCCTGAAAGAACAGACCGGCTATGCTTCCACGACCGCAAGGGTCATCGGGATAGACCAGAAATCACTGATCAAGACGATCCTGATCAACAAGGGAACCTCCCATGGCATCAGGAACGGCTTGCCGGTCATGAACGATCAAGGGGTTATCGGCAGGATTATTGAAACATCATGGCATGTCTCACGGGTCCTCTTGATCAGCGACGGTAACAGCAACATCGACGCCTTGGTGCAGGGAACCCGTGTCCAGGGGATGTTGCAGGGTTCCGGGACGATGCGTTGCGTGCTGAAATATATTGCCAAGACGGAGGAGGTAAAAGCGGGAGATCTGGTGGTATCTTCGGGGATGGCGGAGGTTTTCCCCAAAGGATTGTTGCTGGGAACCGTAATCCGGGCGGACAAAAAGGATCCCGGCCTCTTTCAGCGGATCGAGGTGATCCCGGCGGTTGATTTCACCAGGCTGGAAGAAGTGCTGGTGTTGATGGTAACGGAGAAGAGGAAGAAATGATATTTTATGTTTTAATTCCCTGGTTTCTCCTGATGCTTGTTGTCTTTCAGCACGCTGTTTTGGGGACGATTTTCTTTCACGCAGTTGCTGTTGAGATCTCCCTCGTCCTGGTCATCTATGCGGGCTTGCGTATGGCTGTCATCAGGGGAAGCATCCTGTCGCTGATTCTCGGGTTGATTATGGATTGCATAACCGGCGTCTGTACTGGTTTCTACGCCCTCATCTATACATCAATTTTTCTTATGGTCTATCTCGTATCACTCCAGGTATATGCGAAAAGTACCCCCTTTGTGGTCCTGTTCACTTTGTGTTGCGGTCTTATCGAAGGTATATGGTTGCTGGTTTTGAACCAGATGATCTACGGAACGAATGTCCTTTCTGACCTCGGCTTGTACTTCCTTCCCCAGTTGGTTATCGTAAGTTTGATAAGCCCGTTCCTCTTCAAGTTTTTCCACCGGATAGGTTGGCTGCATGATGGGTATGTTCGGTCGTCTTAACGGCCATGATACGGCGGATTTCCGGAAACGTTTTCAGCGTCTTTTTATCTTTGTCCTGATTGCGATAGCCATTCTGGCCATCAGGTTGGCCTATCTCCAGGTATTCAAGGGTGATGAGTACAAACTGCGTTCGGAGAACAACAGTGTCCGCCTGAGAAAGATTGCGCCCCTGAGGGGATTGATTATGGACACCCATCGGCAAGTCATCGTGGATAATCAGGCGGCTTTCGATCTGGTCTATGTGCCGAGCCGTGTCGTTGACATCCAGCGCATCGTAGAGAAAGTGGAAGAATTTTATGAAAAAAGGGGTTTGTCGCTGAACAACGATTCCCAGTTGGCGGGGAAAACCAGGCCGTTTGTGCCGATACGGCTCGAAAAGAATATTACCATGGCAAAATTGGCTTTTGTAGAAACCCATGCCCTCGATCTGCCGGGTGTTGTTGTGGAAGTAGCACCGGTGAGAAAGTATTCGGGAGGGGAGATGATGTCTCATGTCATCGGGTACACAGGGGAAATAAGCAAAGCAGAACTGGAAAAACTGGATGACGATGAGATGGGTCCGGGTGACATTGTCGGGAAATCAGGAATTGAGAAATTTCTCGATGAATATCTTGCCGGTAAAAGTGGGGCTGAACAGGTGGAAGTCAACGTTACCGGCAAGGTGGTTAAGGCCTTGGGTCACATTGCCCCGGTTCCAGGACACAACGTCGTGCTGACGATTGATTATGAGCTTCAGAAGGCGGCTTGGGAGGCGTTGGAGGGCAGACGAGGAGCCGCTGTTGTCGTGGATCCACAGGACGGATCCATTCTGGCCCTCGTCAGCACCCCTTCTTTTGATCCCAACCTTTTTAACTCTGGAATCTCCAAGCGGGATTGGGATAGACTGTCTAAAGATCCCCTGTATCCCATGGAAAACAGGGCTCTGTCAGGTCAATATCCCCCCGGCTCAACATATAAGGTGGTGGTTGCGGCGGCGGCTCTTGCCGAGGGTCTGGTTACCCCGGACACACGGTTCTTCTGCAACGGTTCTTTTGAGCTGGGGAACAGATCTTTCCGCTGCTGGCAGCGTCATGGCCATGGTTGGGTGAATCTCCACCGAGCACTTGTGGAGTCTTGTGATGTCTATTTTTATAATCTCGGGAAAATGCTTGGCGTCGACAAGTTGGCCGAATACGCCCGGGCTTTCGGGTTTGGCGAGCTCAGTGGCATTGACTTGCCAAGGGAAAAGCCGGGGCTGGTTCCCACCAAAGCCTGGAAGCTGGCGAAACGCAAGGAGCCCTGGCAGTTAGGGGAGACCATCCCAGTTTCTATCGGACAGGGCTTCAATCTGGTAACCCCCCTGCAACTTGCCAACGCCTTTAGTGCCTTGGCCAATGGCGGCGTCCTCTGGCGCCCAAGAATCGTCAAACAGATCGAGACCGTAGACGGCAGAGTCGTCAAAGTATTCCCGCCGGAAAAGAAAAGTGTCCTTCCGGTACGTTCAGAATACATTGAAATGATAAGACAGGGCCTTTGGGGGGTGGTCAATGAGAAAGGGGGTACGGGTAGCGCCCTGCGCAGACCCGAAGCCGATGTGGCGGGTAAGACGGGAACGTCTCAGGTAGTGGGACTGCCCCGGAATGAAGCGGAACGTAGAGTGAAGATTATTTCCGCGCGTTTCAAGGATCATGCCCTTTTTGCCTGTTTTGCCCCTTATAAGCATCCGGAAATTGCCGTTGCCGTGATCGTCGAGCACGCCGGGGGGGGAGGCGCTGTTGCCGCCCCCGTGGCAAGAAAGATTGTCGACGCATACTTCCATCTCAAAACCAGTCGCGCGGCGCCGCAGGCGCCCGCTGCGCAGAATGTCATCAAAGAGCAAGCAGGGCAATGAAATTTGACAGACAATGGTTGATTAATTTTGATTGGCCCCTCCTCGGCATTGTCCTGGCGATCTGCTTCATAGGGGTTATGAACATATACAGTACCGGATTCAGTCTCACTGCATCTAAAACCCCCCTTTACCTGAAACAGATCCAGTGGATAATCTTGGGGCTGCTCTCTATGCTGATCATCCTTGCCATTGATCACCGGATTCTTGTTCAATACGCTTATATCATCCATGGCGTTGCCATCGCGATGCTAATCTTTGTGACTTTTTATGGATATACGACCCACGGCTCCCAACGGTGGCTTGCTTTCGGAGGATTTTCCTTTCAACCTTCGGAATTGGTCAAACTTACCCTGATCCTTGCCCTGGCAAGATATTTCAGTGATCACGGAACCCAAAGTTGCTATAGTGTCAAAGATCTCTTGACGCCCTTTTTTATTCTTCTGGTTCCATTTTTGTTAGTTCTCCGCCAGCCTGATCTGGGAACAGCCCTGATGCTGCTGATTCTTTTTTTATCCATGGTCCTTTTCGTGGGGATCCGAATCAGGGATATTCTCATTGCCGGATTTCTGGGACTACTGATGGTTCCGGTGGCTTGGCATTTTCTTAAGGAGTATCAAAAAGAGCGGATCATGACGTTTTTCGATCCGGAGCGGGATCCACTCGGTTCAGGGTATCATATCATTCAGTCGATGATCGCCATCGGTTCCGGGGGATTTCTTGGTAAGGGATTTTTGAAGGGTACGCAGACTCAATTGAAGTTCCTTCCAGAGCAGCAAACGGATTTTGTCTTTTCCGTTTTCGCCGAAGAATGGGGTTTTATCGGGGGTGCTGTATTGATGACGCTGTTCCTTTCCCTGATCCTGTGGGGCCTGAAAATTGCCCAGTATTCAAGGGACTTGTCGGGAACAATGATTGCCTACGGGATTACCATCATGATTTTTTGGGGCGTTTTTATCAATATCGGCATGGTCCTTGGCATCCTTCCCGTCGTCGGCATACCACTGCCGTTTTTAAGCTACGGCGGCTCATCCGTGGTGGTGCTGATGACGGCCGTCGGTTTGCTGATCAATATCAGCATGAGACGATTTATCTTGCAGCCGTAATGTCTGCTGAGCCATTTTACCAAAAAATGCTTGACAAGTGCAAAGAGTTATGATTAGTAGTCCGCGCTTTTGGCAAGGGAGGTTCTGGTTTTGTATTTCTACCTACATAACCGTTGTCTTGATGTAAGGGAACTGGTTGTAAATACTGAATATTGACGGACGAGCCGGGTTGATGAGGGGCACTCTTCACTCGGTTTTTTTTTGAAAAGTAATGATAAGCGAGAGGTACTAAAGTGGTTGATATTAATCTTACTTTGTTTGTGCAGATGGCTAATTTTCTTGTGCTCATCGTGATCTTGAACTACCTGCTCTATAAACCGATTCTTGCCATTCTCGATAAGAGAAAGAATCGCCTTGACGAATCCGAGGGAGAGATCAAGCGTCTCAATGTAACGGTTGAGCAGAAGGCGGCGGAGTATGAGGAAAAACTCCGTCTGGCCAAGCAGGATGCCTTGGACAAGAAGGGCGAGATCCTCAAGGAAGCTGCGGATAAAGCCAAGGCAATCATCGACGAGCGGCGGAGCAGGATTCCGGCGATGCTGGCTGAGTTTCAGGGAAGGGTAGGGCAGGAAGTGGATGCCGCAAGGCGGATACTGAAAGATCAGTCCCAGAAAATCTCGGCGGAGATCGCTGAAAAGGTGTTGGGAAGGAGTCTCCAATGAAAGATATTCACAGGACGCAACTGATAAAATCCATTCTCCTTGCCGTTTTGATGATCCTACTGACGGCTGCTGCGGTCTATGCCGCCAGCGGCGGTGGACACGTCAGCCCCGAAGAGCAGAAGAAAAGCCTTATTGATTTCGGCTACCGGGTGCTGAACTTTATTATTCTCGCCGGGTTCCTCTGGTGGATGTCGGCCAAGAAGATAAAAGAGTTTTTTGCCGGCAGACGCTCCGATATTAAGGCGTCCCTGGATCTGGCGCTGGCGGCGAAGGAAGATGCGGAAAAGAAGTTCAAGGAATACGCTGCTAAACTGGATAAGGCTACGGAAGAGATCGACGGTATTGCCGAAATGATCAAAGTCCAGGGAATGGCGGAAAAGGAGAAGATGGTTGAGGAGGCCAAAAAGGTCGCTGCCAAGATCGAAGAAGACACCAAGGCCCGGATGGAGCAGGAATTCAGCAATGCCAGAAACCAGTTGCGGGCCGAGGCGGCGAAACTTTCGGTAGAGATGGCCGAGGGACTCCTTAAACGCAATATCACGATTCAGGACCATGAACATATGGTCAAAGACTATTTGGATAAGGTGGTGATAAAACATTGATCGGAAGCACAATTGCAAAACGATACGCCCGCGCGTTCTATGAAATTGCGGCCGAGGAAAGCCAACTCGAAAAGTATTACGAAGAATTGAGCAGCTTTTCCGCCATTATCAATGACAATAAGGACCTCAAGGATTTTCTGGCCAATCCCGTTTTTGATCAGAACGAAAAGAAGTCCGTGGTCGAAAGCATTCTGCAGAGAACGGATATTTCCGGACTTACAGCTAATTTTTTGAAGCTGCTTGCGGATAAACAGAGAATTGTAATTCTTTCCGACATTGTCGATTGTTACCGGGAGTTGATGGATGAAGCACTGAAAACGGTTCGGGCCAGTGTAAAAACGGCTTTCCCGCTGTCGGCCGAGTTGATCCAGAAGCTTCAGCAGGGTCTTGAAACCCAAACCAGGAAAAAGGTCGACATGACCGTTATCGAAGAACCATCACTGCTCGGCGGTATCGTCGTCAAGGTGGGGGATACCGTATATGATAACAGCATTAGAACTCAATTGAATAACATAAGGAATCTCTTAGGGGAGGAGATGTAGCGCATGGATACAATCAGGGCAGAAGAAATCAGTCAAATCATATCCAAACAGATCAAGGACTACGAGAAGAAGCTGGACATCAGCGAAACCGGTACGGTGCTTTCCGTAGGTGACGGCATCGCCAGAATCTATGGCGTCCAGAACGCCATGGCCATGGAACTGCTGGAATTTCCCGGTGGTATTCTCGGCATGGTTCTTAACCTGGAAAGAGACAACGTCGGCGTCGCCGTTCTCGGCGAGGTAACCCACATCAAAGAGGGCGACATTGTCAAAAGAACGGGACGGATTGCGCAGGTACCGGTTGGCGAAGCCGTCTTGGGGCGGGTCATCGACGGGACGGGCGCTCCTATCGACGGTAAAGGGCCCATTGAAACAAATGAATTCCGAAGAATCGAGATGGTCGCCCCCGGCGTTATTCAACGACAGGCGGTCAATCAGCCCATGTACACAGGCCTGAAGGCCATCGACGCCATGACGCCCATTGGCAGAGGGCAGCGCGAACTGG
>Ga0194039_1001653_pt1 | contig 11761 bp, 12 predicted proteins | sample JunL228m_MetaG_FD_148679 | JGI IMG/M metagenome (GOLD analysis project Ga0194039, IMG submission 148679) | Anoxic zone freshwater microbial communities from boreal shield lake in IISD Experimental Lakes Area, Ontario, Canada - Jun2016-L227-8m | ecosystem: Environmental > Aquatic > Freshwater >...
TTGTGATATTTGCCATTAATGCTATTATTTTAACAGAATCTTTGTCATTAAATTTTTCGTGTATTATCGCATATCCCATAGCAACAAATGCCATGCCGCTGCCCTGTAAAAATCTTCCGAGCATAAACTGAAAAATATTACTACTAAAGGCGATAAATATTGTAAATATAAGAAATGAAAAGCATCCCCACAATATTATCTTTCGCTTGCCGAAATATTCAGACAATGGACCTATCTGAATTTGTACGGCACAGTCACCAAGCATATAGAGACTCAGGGATGCAGCAACATAAGTCAGCGGTGCATTGAACTGTCTTATGACAGAAACCATCCCCGGCATTATCATATCATTTGCCGAATATGTTGTGAACTCGTACAAAACAAGAAAAAAAGCAAATAAATAGAGCTTACGCATAATGACCTTTTGCAAAATCATGCTTATCTAAGCCCGTGAAAAAAATGTTGTAATATTTCATTAAGTCTACGCCCATTCTAATGGCTATTTTCAAAAACTCAAACCTGAAAATATTTGATTTCTTTTGCCGTATTGTTTTTTATTATAAGTTCTGCTTTGAAAAATTTATTTTTAGCGTCATTTTCAATAAGTTTAAATAATATGGAACAACTATTCTCAGCCATATTCAGCGCCATTTATGAAGAGTTAAAAATTCAAAAAGATAATAAAATTGTATAGAGTAACTGTGATATTTCAGCTTGGTTTCAGAAGTAATTTAATTTAATTTGGTTATTTTAATATATTCTCAAAAACATGTTCCGTGATGAGATTATAATTGCATCAATATGAAGAAACTTATTTCAAAATTATTCGAATACTTCAGATTTGCAGGAATTGCAATTCTATTTTATCTGACCTACGCCTATATCAATGACAATGTAAATCGTTTTCATGTTCTGACTTTTGGTACCGTTCTTCTAATGTCCGGGGCTACTGCGCTAGAAGGAATCTTCTTAGGAAATGAAAGCGCAGAAAAAATTGGATATAAAGTTGACAGGCAGTATCAAGTGCAGTCAGCCCTTGCCAACCTGGCAATCGCTATTACAGCCATAATAGTGTTCTTTGCAAAATGGGGTAAATTTGCTGATGGAGCAATAGTAACTGCCATGCTTCTATTTTTCCTTTTATCGGGAATCAATCATGCTCTCTCGGCAATTGTTCACAGGAATTACAGACCTGTTAATCTTATGAGGCTGGTATTCAGCATCATTCTTGCTGCTGCGATTCTACCTTCAATGATCAAGGCTATCTATTTTTCATAAAAGTTCAAAGGATATGTGAGATGTCTATATTAGTAAAGTCTTTTTCTAATTCTTCTTTAAAACAGCCGGAATTTATTCCTATGTCCAAAAAGGAACTAGATTTGCTCGGTTGGAAAGAGATAGACATCCTGCTTGTTACGGGCGATGCCTATGTCGATCACCCATCGTTCGGGATTGCAATTATCGGAAGAGTGTTAATTGCGGCAGGTTACAAAGTCGGTATAATAGCCCAGCCTGACTGGAAGGACAGAGCGTCCCTTACAGTAATGGGCAGACCAAAAATAGCCTGCGCCATAACATCAGGCAATCTGGACTCGATGCTCAACATCTACACTCCGGGAAGAAGGATTAGAAAAGACGACGATTATTCTCCTGCAGGCCAGGTAGGACTAAGACCCCCGATGGCCATTCAAGTATATTCAAACCTAGCAAAATCTATTTTTACAGGTCTGCCTATAATAATTGGCGGTATTGAAGCAAGCATGAGAAGAATTGCTCATTATGACTATTGGAAAGATAAAATCCTGCCGGGCATTCTCCTCTTATCAAAGGCTGACATTTTAATCTATGGGATGGCCGAAAAGTCACTGTTGAATGCCATTGGTGCCATTAAAAATAGAACTTCATTAAATGCAATACCGGGAACGGCAGTGCTTTTAGGTGAAAAACAGTCGCAGGAATTTCTATTAAATAATGCTGGCTATTATGTAGAACTTCCATCATTCGAGAAGATTTCCAGCGACAAAAAATCCTTTATGGAATCTCATATCATTGCCGAAAGAGAGTCAAATCCCTACTCTGCAAAAGGCATCTTCCAAAGATACGATAAGCGCCTACTTGTTGTAGAAAGACCTGAAACACCCTTAGACACACAGGAAATGGATACTATTTACGGACTGCCTTTCTCCAATGCTCCGCATCCTTTCTACAAAGAAAGAATTCCAGCTTTTGAAATGATAAAAACTTCAATAACATCTCTTCGCGGTTGTCCGGGCGGCTGTTCTTTTTGCGGACTTGGACTTCATCAGGGCAAGTTTATCTCAATCAGAAGCAAGCAATCTATTTTAAAATCGATAACTGAGTTTGGGTGCAATAAGAGTTTCAAGGGAACTGTCAGCGACATCGGAGGCCCAACTGCTAATGTTTACGGCAACAGTGTTATGGATTTTGAGAAATGCAAAGTTTGCAGACGGCCATCATGCCTATGGCCTAAGATATGCCCAAACTATGTAATTAATGACAAAGCTCTTTCAACTCTGCTGGAGGAAGCTTCAAATATAGACAGAGTTAAGCATATTTTTATAAGTTCAGGAATAAGACTGGATTTGGCAGAAAAACAACCAGATACTATGCGCAGGATTATTCAAAAACATACTTCGGGACATCTGAAAGTAGCGCCTGAGCATCTGGATGAAAAGGTTCTCTTTCTTATGAGGAAAAACAGCTCAGAAGACTTTTATAAATTCATCAATATCTTTCAGAAAGAATCTGCCCTGGTAAAGAAAGAACAGTATTTAGTCCCCTACTTCATATCCAATTTCCCAGGATGCGAGGCTTCTAATATGGATAAAGTTGACTCCTTCCTGAAAAAAAATAGATGGTCGCCTCAGCAAGTACAGGATTTCACGCCGTTGCCGATGACTATTGCCTCTGCTATGTACTATTGTGAGTCTGACACAGATGGGAATCCAATTACGGTAAACAAAGGATTAAAGGAGAGAAGAGAACAACTATTGGTTTTAAAGCAAAATAAGACTTATACTAATAGAATTAAATAACTAAAACATAGAGACATTATCATGACAAAACTTCATAATCTCAAACTCACAAAACCAATGATATTCTTCGACCTGGAAGCGACCGGGACAAATCCTCAGGTTGACAGAATAGTCGAAATATGCGTAGCAAAACTCTCTCCTGGCGGACAAAGCGAAGTTAAAACCAGAAGAATCAACCCCGGCGTCCCAATACCTTTTGAATCAACTGAAATTCACGGCATTAAAAATGAAGATGTCGCTAATGAGCCATCATTCAGCTCCATAGCAGCATCACTGTATATGTATTTCGAAGACTGTGACATTGCCGGTTATAATATCATAAGATACGATATCCCTCTTCTTTGCAATGAATTTAAGAGAGCCGGATTGAATTTCTCGACAGACGGCAGAAGGCTCATAGACGCGCAAAATATCTTCCACAAAATGGAACCTAGGACTCTCAGTGCGGCTTATACATTCTTCTGCGGCAAAGAACTTAATAATGCTCATAATGCAGAGGCTGATGTCCTTGCTACAGTAGCTGTTCTTGACGCTGAAATGGAGCGCTATCCTAAATTACCTAGAAATATTGACGAACTTCACGAGTTTTGTAATCCGACAGATCCAAACTCCATAGACAAAACAGGCAAGTTTAAATGGAATGAAAATAACGAGGCAGTTGTAGCCTTTGGAAAGAATAAAGGGATACTGCTCAAAGACATAGCCATTCAAAATCCTAATTTTCTTTCATGGTTAATAAGGATGGATTTTCAGGATGACGCTAAGAAGATTGCTAAAGATGCATTAGCGGGAAAATTCCCAAGCAAATAACTTATTATATTTGTAACTGTCTAAGAATAATTTGCTTTTATTTAAATTCTCTTGCTTGCTTTTATTCTTCTTAAATGTATTTTTTAGGCCGTTATAAGTCCAACTAAGTTAGTTTACAGCACGATGCGGTATCGAAGTTGGAGTAACGATTAATTACTCAGGAGAAATTATGCCGAGTACGCTTTATGTAGGGAACCTTCCTTACTCAGTAGATGGGGATGTATTGAACAAGATGTTCACAGCATTCGGAACAGTCGAATCAGCCAAAGTAATAACAGATTCGCTAAGTGGAAGATCCAAAGGCTTTGGCTTTGTTGATATGGCCAACGCTGAAGATGCTCAAAAAGCAATCAAGGATTTAGATGGAACAGAAACAGACGGCAGAAAGATTGTTGTAAATCTTGCTAAGCCAAAAGAAGACAAACCACGCAGAGAAGGTGGTTTCCGCAGAGAAGGCGGCTACGCTCCTCGCAGAGAAGGCGGCTACGCTCCTCGCAGAGAAGGCGGATTCTCTTCCCGCAGAGACTAATTTTTAGTTTCGACTACTAAAAGCAGTGTAAACTTAGGTTTGCACTGCTTTTTTAATTTAAGAGTAAGCATGAACAAAGATAAAATATTATCTCTCATTTCTCTTTTGGACGATGAAAATGAGAACACAGCATCATTTGCCATAAGGGAACTATTAGCTGAAGGCAGAGAAGTCCAATCTTCTCTAGCTGAACATCAAGAAAGCAGTAACAATTTATTAAGAAAAAGAATCCATCAACTTCAGGCTATTAATTCTATTAAAAAATCACGAGATATTCTATCAAGGCGATTTTCTAATAAACATAGCAGCATCTGGAACGGCATGCTTGAGGTTCACTTAGCGTGGTTTGATAAAGATACCAAGGAAAATATAAACATCCTCTTCTGTGAACTGCTTAAAGAATTTTCACAGAAAAATACTATTACGCCGGCTACCATTGCAAACTTTATGCGTTCTATGGGGTTTGTTATGCCTATTGACGGAGACATAGACCCTGAATACTACTGTATGGGCCCGGTGTTAGAATCAAAAATTGGTTCCGATGCTCTTTTATCGACAATTGCATACAAACTGCTGATAGAATCTGGAGTCATAACAAAACTAGTACAGTATAAAAACCTGGTATGCCTATTATATCGACCTGAAATAGTCATATCTCCAAACACATGGAAATTAGAACCAGCCAATATTTCTGACTACCAAGAAATAGAACCGGGAAAACTCTTAAGACATACTATGCTTCAGCTGTTTCTCGCTTCTACATGTTCTGAAAATTATAGATATTCTTTCACTATTGGCAAATGCTTGAAAAAAGCCAAAGCTCCAAGTAAAAATAAAGTTTTATAGATCCATCCAAACCGTCTGCACTTCATTATTATTTTTGAACTTGACCGTTTCAATTTTTTGATTGTCAACAAGTATCGTAGAATTTATTTTATAATTTTCTTCAGACTTTATTGATAATGAGATCTGCCTACCCTTATTCAAAAATGAAATTCCAGCTCCACTTTTTTGTGATTGAAAAGAATCGAGACAAATCCTATTATTTTTGCAAAATAGCTTAATATCCCTAACCAATTTTGTATTCCTAAGTGTTTCTTCAATAATTACGCCCTTCACCTTCCCCTTATAGTTCTCAAGGAGCTTTATTGCATCACCCGAACTAGCGTTGTCTCCTTTTGTAATGAATACTCTTTCAATACCATTCATCCCTTCTTTCTTTAGGATATTCTCAATTTCGAAATAAGATCTTTGTGGACAATTTATGATAGTTGCTAAAGACTGAGAATTATCCAGAAGTATCGCACTACAAGCATCGCTGCCGGGAATTTTCAGAAAAACTATTCTGTCACTATAAAATTTGGGTGTTATAATTATAAAAAGAGCTATTGCAATCAAAGTCATCGATAGCAAAAAAGAAAGAACTTTCTTATTAAAGAGCATTAAAACTGCAATTAGAGTTAGATAGAAAAAAATGATGCCCATTATATTTGGCACTCTTAGATAGAAACTTAGATCTGTTTCGTAGCTTATATTCACAATTCCAAAAATAGCGTTAACCAACCCTCTAAGAATAAAACCAAGCAGATCAACAGACACTAATGAAGGAATAAATCCTAAAAATATCACCTTAATTATGCTAACAAGAAAAAGAGGAAACATTAGCGGCAAAACCAGAATATTAGAAATGGGCATTATTGGAGTAACTATTCCATTGAATAATAATTGCATTGGAATGCTGGCTAACCCAGCTATTAAAGTTGCGGAAATTCCAAGAACAACTTTTTCTAATGCTTTACCCTTTAATGAAATTGAATAGCCGACCCTCTTTTTGGGAATCCAAAAATATTTCTCCGCGAAACAATTTCTAAGTTCATAAGAAACTTTCCACCCAAGCATTAAAAAAAGGACTATTACAAATGAAAATTGGAATCCCGGATTCAGCAGTGAGTATGGATTTAAAATCAGCATTATTGCACATGTAAAAAAAAGGACATTAAAAGAGTTTGATACTCTTAAACTTCCTTTCAATAAAAAGAAAATTGACACCATTATGAAGGCCCTTACCGCAGAATGAAGATATCCTATGGCTATTATGTATATAAGCAAAATGATAGGTACAGAAAAATACCTTACTCTAATTGGGAATGGCTTTAACAAGAAGAGAAAAAGCAAAGCAAGAATTCCAATATGCGATCCGCTTATAGCTATTATGTGAATTGTGCCTGTCTCTAGAAATTTATTCCTTGTTTCGAAATCCAATCCCTGCCTGAACCCAAAAAGAATTCCAGCCAAAAACTCTTTTATTGAAACATCGCTTATCCCTTCAACACATCGTTTCAGAATTTTGTCTCTAAATTGAATAATTGGCAATGTTAAAGCCGCCCACCAGCTATTTTCCATCTCCGCTTCTTTAACTGACTTCGGGTAAAAGACATAAAGAACTCCAATACTTTTCAGATAGTCTGAGAAAGTTTTGTTTAGAACTCTCTCTGCTGGCAAAATTGTACCGCTAGCTTCATACGATTTCCCATAGGAAAACTTATAGCTGTTTTTATTCTGAAAATATAGTTTTCCCGAACAATTTTCCCAAACCCCGGTCTCTTCTTTCTTAATCTCAGACAGTGAAATAAAAATATTCTTTGGCATTTCCAGCCAACTTATATTTTCGACAGTTAAACTATTGTCGATTGTTTCAAATTTTATATCACTATATAAGCCCTTCTTGAGTGAAAAGGCTTCTTTTTCAGTCTGCATCAAAGTTAGATTGATATAAAAAGCTATTATTCCAATGAGAACCCACAAGATGTAAAGCAATGATAGTCTATATGAAAGAGCATAAACTATTATTGCCGATATGCACACTGCACTTAAGATAATCCATAAAAAGGAATGACCGATATTTAAAGGAATCAATGCAGTCAAAATTCCCAGGAGTACAAACCCGGCAGGATATGCCCTATAATATTTTAGAAAAAGAACTCTGTTCATGCGGACAAAGTGTATTGAGAAATTTGATTATTGCTTTATTGATACCTAGTTTATCTTAACACATAATAATGATTTTTAATAATTTATAAGAGCCTAGATTATGATTTACGGAATTGGAATAGACATTGTTAGCCTCAAAAGAATCAGAAGAGCAAACAGAATTCATGCAGATAAGTTCGTCTCGAGAATTTTTACTGATAAAGAAATAGAGGAAAGTAAAAAATTGACAGATCCTACCCACTATTTTGCAGGGCGTTGGGCAGCTAAAGAAGCTGTTTCCAAAGCTCTCAAGACGGGAATGGGCGCTGATTGCGGCTGGAAAGACATCGAAATCCATAATGAATCTAGCGGTTCTCCTTCCTGCAGACTTTACGGTAAAGCGCGATCAACTGCAAAAAAATTAGGCATTAAAAATATGCTTGTTACTATCAGCCACGAGAGGAAGAATATCTGCGCTTTCGCTGTATTGGAAGTAACAGATAAAACTCAAGCAATTTAACTTGCGATTTGCTTTATAAACCTTACTACTCAAATCATATTGAAAAATCACCTTAATGTGATTATATAAAGCATTCATAATTTTAGTCCAATTAATCTTTAAATTAAAAAGGGGAACCTATGCGATATTATCTGAAACTTCTAACATTGCTAGCAGTATTTGCATTAAATGGGACAGCTTCATATGCTGAAGAGGTAGCTCCGGCATGCGCGATATCTACTACTGATGACGGATGTAAGTTCTGGTTAGTAAATGCCTACAGCATTCTTGAAAAAGAAAAAATAAGCAGCAAAAAAATGCTCCTCAATGACTACAGAGGGTACAAGGCGATCGATACATTTGAAACCTTCCCGACAGAAACTGTAATCAGCGGAAACGGTCTCATTGGTTACGCTTCAGCTCCAGATATAGACGGCAAGATGTACAATCTGTATAAATATGCAAGAGGCATAAGGATTCCAAAGGATAAACCTCTCTGGCAGTTCTGGGGTAAAGTTATTGGCCTTTCAACAAACTATGATGGAGACAAAGTTTTTGTAATTACCGATGATAAGAAAGTTGAATACCGCGATAGCAAAGGAAATTTTGTTCTACTTAGAGAATTTGCAGGAACTCCGACTGGCGTGGTTCTTTCAGGCGATGGCAAAACTGCTCTTATTACGGTAGATAAAACTACAGTTGTGAGATACCTATATGATGAAGCTAATGATACATACAAAAATGACGGTTCTCTATATACAGTTAAACCCCTGGATCTAGTTATAAGCGTTGCCACGGACAATAGCGCCAATAAAATCTGGATTCTTACTCGTCCCGAAGATGGAGGATATACCAAACTAAGAGAAGGAAATACAGGAAGTGACTTCAGTAAAATCATATACACTTTTGACCAAACCAGCAAACCTAGGGCTCTTGCGCTTAGTGGAAACGGCAATGTAGGATATGTAGCTCTGAGTTTCTCCTGGATTTACAGATTCGTTTATGATTCAAATAGACAAAGCTACTTCCTTGATAGAATTCACTATTAGTTGAAAGTTAGATAAACCCAACTGGCGGTGATTTACTACTTGGCTAGCTGTTTATTGAGTCAAAAAGAGATTGGTACTGCATATCGTTTCTGATGCCGAATCTAGTCAAAGTGAAATCGTATTTAGTTGGGTCTTCATGATTTAATTTTCTAAAATTTTTGGTTATTTCGAGCGCGGTTTTCAAGTCCGCGCTTTTTCTTTTAGTAAATCCAAGTTCCGTGGAAATGTAATACATATGAGTGTCAAGAGGAATGATAAGATCTCCTAGCAGTTCCGTATCAGCCCATGTCCCGGGGTCAACTTCATCTTTTCTTATCATCCACTTAAGAAAGAGCATTAGTCTTTTGCATGCGCTTCCATCTTCAGGAGATGGGACCAAGTAGGATTTATTCTTGTCGAAGAAAGAGTTGAGTTCTGAGGCAAACTTAGAAATCCTACTAAGATAGTTATTATCTTCCTTGCAAAAGCATACTTTTAGCGAGCCATGTTTATCTAAAACAGCTTTTATGCCTTTTAAAAGAAGATAAACTTCCTGCCCTGTCGTAAATCTGTGCTTAAACAAACCTAGTTTCAGCCCTATTTCATCTAAGTCTGATTTTAAAAGTGTTTGTTTAGGATGTTCTCCAAGAATAGATAAAACTTTTTTGACGCTTATAAGTATCTGTGCGACCCTTCCATAGGCAAGCGAAGATGCAATTAAAGCTACTATTTCCTGATCTTCGGAAAGTTTGTAGTCATAAATAAATTCGAGCGGATCCGGATGAATCAGCTCGAATTTATTGTATTTATTATATAGAGAATCCAGTTTCTCTCTTATCTTCATTTTTTATGCTTCAAAGCAACTTCAGCAAGAAGTTTTCCTGCTTCTCTGCACTTGGCAAGAACTTCAGGGGTTGGCACATATTGTGACTGAACAGGTTCTTCCAGTAGGATATTGCAGTTCATTTGTTTTAGAATTTCCAAAACATCATGTTGTCCTGATTTCTTGGCCCACCCGTAAGAGCCGAATGCTATAGCTGATTTCCCGACAGGAGCTAAACCCTTCAGATAGGTAAGAGCTTCTGCTACTTTCGGCATAAGAGACTTATTAAGAGTCGGCGTCCCAACGGCAATGGCTGCGGCATCAAGAGTTTCAGTAGCAACTGTAGTAAGGTCAGTATATTTTAGATCAAATTTTCTGACAGTAACGCCATCAAGAAGAGCTCCTTCATATATTGCATCAGCCATAAGAGAAGTACTTTTCCACATAGTATCAAAAAAGATGACTACTTTCGGGGCTGGTTTACATTCTATCCATCTATTGTATCTTTCGACTATTTCTGCTATGTGCTCTTTCCAAATCACTCCATGACTTGGCGCAATCATATCAATATCGATATGCAATGCCTTGTCGAGTACAACTTTGATCTGTTTCCCATAGAGCATGACTATATTAGCATAGTACTTTTTAGCTTCCTGCAGGACAACTATAAGATTTTCTTCATAATCGAATCTGCCTGAACTTGCGTAGTGCTGTCCAAATCCATCCATCGAAAATAAAATTTTCTTTTCAGGTAGAAAAGTTGCCATTGATTCAGGCCAGTGAACCATTGGAGTATTGATGAATTTAAGCGTATTTTCACCCAAAGAAAGAGTAGAAGTATCATCAACGATCTTAAAAATCCAGAGTTTTGTGTCATAGTGCATAGAAAGAGCGCTTTTGCACTTCTCATTGCAGACCAATACGGCATTCTTACATTTCTCCATCAAAACCGGAAGAGATCCTGAATGGTCAGGCTCGGCGTGATTGCAAATAACATATTTAACTTCGTCAAGGCTAACCAGGCTTCTAATATTATCCAAAAGATATTCCGAATAAGGAGCTTTAACCGAATCTATTATCGCAATATCTTTGTCTATGATAAGATAAGAATTGTATGTGCTACCTCTACTTGTAGCGTAACCATGAAAATCTCTTACATCCCAGTCAACATATCCGACCCAATGAACATTGCCTTTTACTACAGTCGTTTTCATTTATAATTCTCCTAAATGTGGTTAAATAATTAAAAGAATAGCATACTTTTTTGAATTTAGCCAAAAAAATAGTGATTTACGCTAACGCAAATCACTATTTACTATGGCTAATAGCCTAAGTTTGTAATCAAGCCGGAGAAAAACTATCTTTACCTACTCCGCATTCAGGACAAACCCAACCTTCCGGGATTTTGTCAAAAGGTGTTCCGGCTTTTACGCCATTATCTGGATCGCCTTTGCTTGGGTCATAAATCCATCCGCATACATCACATACATAATTTTTCATTTTACTTACCTTATTAGATTAAAGTTTTTCGTTAAAATAACGCTTTAATAAACCTGCAAACTGCTGGCCATGACGAGCTTCATCTTTGCACATTTCGTGAACTGTGTCATGAATTGCATCGAGATTAAGCTGTTTGGCTTTAGTAGCAATATCTTTTTTGCCTTTGCAAGCACCATTTTCAGCCATTACTCTAGCCTTAAGATTAGTCTTTGTATCACCTTCAAGTACCTCACCGAGAAGTTCAGCGAATTTAGAAGCGTGTTCAGCTTCTTCCCAAGCTATTCTTTGATAAGCTTCAGCTATTTCAGGAAAGCCTTCTCTAGCTGCCTGTCTGCTCATAGCAATATACATTCCTACTTCTGTGCATTCGCCTGTAAAATTAGCGCGTAATCCATCAAGGATTTCTTTGTCAACTCCCTTGGCTGTTCCTACTCTGTGTTCATCTGCCCAAACAAGACTTCCGCATCCGCAAGCTGTCTGTTCTGTGAACTTTTCTTTTGGAGCGCCGCATTGTGGGCATTTTGCTGGAGCTTCGCTTCCTTCGTG
>Ga0194039_1001655_pt1 | contig 11756 bp, 12 predicted proteins | sample JunL228m_MetaG_FD_148679 | JGI IMG/M metagenome (GOLD analysis project Ga0194039, IMG submission 148679) | Anoxic zone freshwater microbial communities from boreal shield lake in IISD Experimental Lakes Area, Ontario, Canada - Jun2016-L227-8m | ecosystem: Environmental > Aquatic > Freshwater >...
GGTACTTACCGTCAGGAAATGGCTCGCCAGTTCAATGACATTATTTATCCAAGACGACAACTCGTGGAAAATAAATTCTCTGTTCTGAAAAGAAAGTTCAACGGGGATCTCAAAGCGAGAAGATTCCGGATTCAGATGAAAGAAATCGCTAACAAAATGATTGTCTGTAACATTCACAGGTTCTTACTATTTCTCATCGGTGAGGTTTTCTACAGAGCATAAAATCTATTTTTTTAACTGAATCTGTTAGGTAGGATACCGAAGTGAAAGACAAAAAAGAGGATTACAACCAAAAAGGGTGCGACAGAATCCCTGAAGAAATAAATATCAGGATTAGATACCCTCTGTTAGTACGCCGGGGAAGAGATTTGAACTCTTGAGGTGCAGGGCACCAGTAGCTTTCAAGGCTACCGCCTTCCCGGACTAGACTACCCCGGCATTCTCCATATGTTGGGCGTAGTATGTAAAAAAGGCTTCTTTATCCTTTTGTCAGAAACCAAAGGAGCGGATAACACACAGGTCCAAAGAATTTACCTTGTGAATTGGTTATTTACGCGGGAGCAAGACAGCGACGCTGATGGCCGCCACAAGACCTACAAAAGGAAATACGGGGGACTGGGGTGTTTCTGTAGCAGTCGGGGGTGCAGTTGCTGCAAATGCTTCTGGTATAGTCGGACTCACAATTACGGAATAGACATTTTCTCCATAGAGGAATACTTCGCTGCGATCTGCATACTTGGAGGGGTACACTTTAACATAGACTGTCTTACCATGGCCAATGAATTCTACTCGTTCCGGGTTTAGTTCTCCCTGATTATTTACCTTATGCGGAACACCTTTGTCTTCAACGTATTCAATCACCCAGTCAATAGCTGATGAGGTATGCAAAACAACTGGCCCGGACGCAGTCCTGACAATAAAATATGCCGGGGAATCCTGCGATGATTTTGCATGTGCGGAAAATACGGGATATGTTGTCGCTGTTGTAATGGGAGTAACACCCATTGTAGGTTCTCCGGTAATTGAGATTGTACGAGTTCCGATGTATCCTTTCGCATCGGTAAAACTCACCTCATAATCCCCGGGTTCTGTTATGGAAATATCGGCAGAAAAGAGGCCGGCATTGTTTGTATTCACATAACTGGGTCCAAACACCACAGTATTTGAAGGGCCAACTATCTCAATCTGGATGCCGGAATTTTCTCCGCCTTTGATTGAACCTGCAATATACATCTTGCCATTGAAACTCTGGCGGGATAATGAAGAGATATAAATTTCATCAGCACGATCGATGAGTTGGATAATGCGCATGTTTTCTGATGAACTGCCTAAACCAAGGGCCGGCACCTCAACTTTGTACGTTCCTTTCTTTAAGTTGCTTGTATCGAAAAAAGTTTTAAAGGTCTTATCAGATAGGACATATGCGACTTTGCGTTCAACTTCCGTCGTTGTTGTCAGCTGATAATAGAGCACCACATCGATAGGAGTACCAATGCCCAGTGTGGTTGTCCCGGTTACAATGAGAGGTTTTCCTATAGAGAGAGATACCGGTGCATCTATATTCACCTGATATGCCGATGCGAATCCCAATAAAAAGACGAGTCCCATAACAAAAAGGACGAACTTTTTCATCTATGTAGAATTAACTAATAGGATGTTAATGATTTCTGAACGAATCGAAAAACCACTTGCAAGCTGGCGGGGAAAAGAGCGTTGCGGCAATGAACTGCTAGAATGTCTCACTGTGATCTTTAAAAGTGCCGGGTGCAGCTGGTCAAAATGCCGGATGTGCAGTTACCGCCACGAACGGTATGAAAAGCAATCCTGTGAAAAATTAACCGACCATCTCAAAGCCCAGCTGGCCTGGGTAAAAAACGAGTACAAACCAGATGACTACCGTATGGTGAAGATTTTTACTTCAGGAAGTTTTTTTGATCCTGCTGAAGTGCCATCTGAATTTTTAACCGATGTGGCCACGACTTTCCGCGGTAAACTGTTGATTGCAGAAACCCGCCCGGAATTTGTTGATACTGATGTTATTCGCTCATTTATCGAAAAACTAGATGACGGCAGCTGGAAAACTCCGCTGTTTTGTGCGGTTGGACTGGAAACGAGCAGCGATCCGATCCGGGAAAAATGCATAAACAAGGGATTTACCTATGCAGACTTTATTGCAGCTACGTCAAGGGCCAAAGCAGCTGGAGCGGGAATTAAGGCATACCTCCTGTTCAAACCGCTCTTCTTAACAGAGAGAGAAGCTTTTGACGATATGAAACAATCAATCCGCGATGCAGCCTCGCATGCTGAAATGATCTCTATGAATCCCTGCACAGTGCAGCGAAGAACCGAGCTTGAGTTTTACTGGAAGCGGGGTGCTTACCGTCCCCCCTACCTCTGGAGTGTACTTTCCCTGCTTAAGGAAGCGCCAGTCCATATAACCTGTGATCCGCTCGGGGGTGGGCAAAAACGGGGACCGCATAACTGCGGGAAGTGTGATTACGATCTGGTTAAAGGCATATGCGATTATTCCCTTTCCGCGGACCGGGAATTGATCAACGCCCTTTTAGAGACACCTTGCGAATGCAAAAAAGAGTGGGAGTATATTCTGGGGCATGAGACTCCGTTCTGCATGCCACTGACACGGTGAACTGTTTTATCCTGCAAAAAAGTGCCAGTTATTTTTTTGCGGCACTGCTTTGGATCTCAAGTTGTTTTGCAAGCAGCGGCAGGAAGGTTCCAGCATCAGAAACTATACCGATCGCCTGCATACTGCCACGATCCATAAGTTTTGTGAGCGCCGCCGGGTTAATATCTACACAGACCGTTTTCACATTGGACGGCAGGCAGTTTCCTACCGCAACAGAGTGCAAGAGTGTTGCGATCATCAGTATCATGCTGCATCCCGCTATGTGTTTCCTCATAGCGTCCTGGGCAGCCATTACATCAGTGATCACATCAGGGAGCGGACCATCATCGCGTATTGAACCCGCAAGTACAAAGGGGATATTCTTTTTCACACATTCATACATGATACCGCCAGTAACCACCCCTTTATCCACAGCAGACTTGATTGAACCTGCCCGCATGATCTCACTGATTGCATAGAGGTGATGCTTGTGGCCGCCCATGACCGGTTTTCCTGTGGAAATATCCATACCAAGCGAGGTGCCAAAGAGATTATACTCGATATCATGCGTTGCAAGAGCATTACCGGCAAAGAGTACATCGATGTATCCTCTGTGAATCATCTCAGCAAGAGCCTTATCAGCACCTGTATGGATGATCGCAGGACCCCCCACAATCGCAATCCTGCCACCTTTTTTCTGTACTTCGAGAATTTCTTTTGCGATCTGTGCGATCAAAGTTCCGCTTGGTCGTTCTGAAGATACAGTGCCGTGCATGAATTCAAACGTACTGCTTTCACGGGGTCTTTCCGGATAACTTACGTTTACACCCTGTTCCCCGACAACAACATGATCTCCTTTACGGATTTTTGCAAGAGCCGTGCTTCGTGCGGTCTTATTTTTCAGGTCAACTACAATTAAAAAATCCATCTTGGTTGGTTCAACCGGGATCCATTCCCCTTCATATTTGACCTGTGTCGGGTGGTTTGTGGTAGTGTAGAAACCTTTGGGCACCTTGCAGTCACCGTCAGCATGCACAAGATGGACGTCTTTGACTTCGATTGGACGGACACCCAGACGATGGAGTTCAGAGAGGATTGAGTGGAGCTTTGACTTGGTAGATGCAGTTATCCGCAGGCGGGCATAACTTGGATCAGTCTTCTTTTTCCCAATATCAAAGACAAGGATTTCGAAATTGCCCCCCATTTCCATGACACTGTCAAAGAGCTGCGTCATGATCCCTGAATCTATAATATGACCCTGCAGCTCGATCTCCTGAGACTCCACCATAATACAGAGATCTTTGGTTATGCCTCTTAATATTCATTCCTGACCGATTTGACAGGATTGAGCCTGTTTTTGGCCGAATGTCACGGATTTGGAAGAATTTTTAATTAATGAAAAATGTTTTTCCCTGACTGATGACAGGATTTTGCTTGATAAAAATTTCGGCTCTTGCGAGATCTTCTGTTGTGTTGACATTAAGAGTCAGACGGGGTTCTTCCAAAAGCAGTTGCAACTCGTCCTGGGGTTGTGCAATGAGTGATCCCCGCAGGATATTAACTCCGGCAGGACATGCCGTAATTCCCTGGATCTCTTCGCGGTAAGACATCCCATCCCGGCTGGATGTTACCAAAGTTGCAGGCACCCAGACAGAACATGCATCTTTTCTGCCAGAACGATAAGCATCAGTGATGGTATGGATTATATCCGGTGTAATACAGGGAAGATCAGAAGCGCTGACAAACAGGGGGCTTTTTTCTTCAAGCATTCCGACTGCACTTACCATATCTTCCACATAACCTGCTCCATCTGTGTTACAGAATTCAATGCCATGAGCCCGGCACCAGTTCAGAGTCATGGGAGTCCGGCTAGAGGCTGCTACTAAGGGTTTACATCCCGCTGCTTCGAATGCATCGATCACGTAGGAGATCATAGGTCGTCCACAGATCATTATAAGCGGTTTTTCCCCGAGATTAAGCCTGTTCCCAGCACCACCCGCCATGATCAGGGCGTACATTTCGCTAAAGCCTCCATGAGCAGAAGATTTTCATCATGGGTTCTAACCGCAACGCGGATACAGGTGGGCAGCCCGAAAGATGTGCAGTCCCTAACAAGAATTAACTGCCTGTTAAGACACTCACAAAGTTTTGCAACATCCCGATTGCATTCCACTAGAATAAAATTCACTGATGACGGATGACAGTAAAATCCCAGAGCGGATATCTCTTTGGTGAGCCAGTCACGTTCCTGCCGGATTCGTTTACGTGATGCCTCAAGAACGTCTATATGAACGAGCGCCTGCATTGCATAAGCCTCTGCAAAAGCATTCACGCTCCAGGGAGGGCGGGTAATTTCGATCTTCTCAACCAAATCCGGTGAGCCAAAACCAAAACCGAACCGGATTCCCGGTACAGAGAAACTTTTTGTTAACGAGTGCAGGACAAAGAGGTTTGGGTCTTTGATATCTGCCAGGCTCTCTTTTGGATCGGAAAGTCCGATAAACGCTTCATCGCAAAAGAGTATCCCGTTATGCAATTTCATATCAGAGAGTCTCTGCATTAGGTTCTTTTTATCCTGTAATATCCCGGTTGGATTATTTGGATTGCAGATGAAGGAGACATCAGCTGTTGCTGGATTTTCCACCGATGCAGCCCCGGCAAGACGGGCGGATAATGCATACTCCCCAAATGTCGGCGTCTCGCAAAAAAAATACTTACCCCCACTAAGCGTGACAGAACAAAAAACCCTGATAATTTCTATCGAGCCATTACCTACGCAAATCTCATCAGGGTTGCGGTGAAATACGGAACCTATCCGTTCCTTGAGCTCATGATAGGAATCATCAGGATACGATGCAAGGAATGCCGGATTGCAGTTCCATTCAAACTCCGGGGGATACGGGTTGATACTCGCGCTGAAATCCAGCACGTTTTTTTTGGTCCTTTCGAGCTGGCGCTTTCCTGTGCCTCCATGAACCACTCGTTTTGGAAAGTCAACAGCCATAAAAATCCCTTTTTTCTCCGGAATACTTTTTGTCTGGCCTTCTTAAATGCGTTTTTAAGAAATTCCTGCAAGCAATGCGAACCGGTCAGGCAATTGGCATGGCTCACTGGACATGCCCGATGAATACACATCTTTTACACTCAACAATATAAATTCCGGCTACAAACATATGAGCAGTGACGATCGCAATTCTTGGCGGCGGACTTTCAGGACTCTCGCTGGCCCGCCTCCTCCATGAAAAGGGCAACGATGTGGTTGTCCTTGAAGCGGAACCGGAGTATGGCGGACTCTGCCGCTCTAAGACCGAACAGGGATTTACCTTCGATATTGGCGGTTCGCATATCATATTCTCGCGCGACACAGAAGTGCTTGCGTTCATGCGGCGGATGATTGAAAGAAACGAACAGCGCAATGACCGCAACACAAAAATTTTTTACAAAGACCAGTATGTGAAATACCCGTTTGAGAACGGGCTTTCTGATCTTCCCGAGCAGGACCGGTTCTTCTGTATCAACGAGTTTGTAAAGACGCATGTGGCCGTTGAAAAAGGCGAATTGCCAGCACCAAAAAATTTCCGTGAATGGATTTACTATACATTCGGAAAAGGGATTGCCGAATGCTACATGGTCCCGTACAATGAGAAGATCTGGAAGTTTCCTACCGATCAGATGTCCCTGCACTGGGTAGACGGGCGCATTCCCCGCCCCCCGATCGAGGATGTGATCAAATCTGCAATTGGTATCTCCACTGAAGGCTATACCCACCAGTCGGTTTTTTCCTACCCGCTTGATGGGGGTATTGAAGCGCTTGTAAATTCTATTGCAGAGCCTATCAAGGACCGTATCAGGACCGGATTCCGCGTGAAATCAGTACAGAAAAAAGGCGAGTTCTTTGAAATTAGTAATGGCAGTGAAGTCATTGTCGCTGATCAATGCATCTCAACTATACCGGTACAGCATCTTGTGGCGGCTCTTGACAATGTGCCAGCCAGCGTAAAGGAGGCGTGTACTTACCTCCGGTACAATGCACTCGTCTGCGTTAATATCGGGATACAAAGAGCGGTTCCGGACATCTCGTGGCTCTATATCCCGGAGATCGCACTTGGTATGACCAACCGCATCTCGTTCCCATCCAATTACAGTGCACATGCAGCGCCCGGAGGATGCGGTTCGGTGCTTGCTGAGATTACCCACCAGCCGGGTGATGAAGTCTCCCGCATGGATGATGCGGCGCTCATTGAACATGTGGTAAATACGTTAGAGTCAATGCACATCCTGACAAAAGAACAGATTGTGTATTCATCAGTAGAACGCCAGCCCTTTGCCTATGTGGTCTATGATCTTGATTACCAGAAAAATATCGAAATAGTTAAGGACTATTGCACTACTGCTGGCATCCCGCTTGTTGGCAGGTTCTCGCAATTTGAGTATCTTAACATGGACGGCTGCCTCCGCAGTGTTATGAATTTTGTTGCCCAGCACCCGCATTCTTAAAAAAAATAAAAAAACGAGCAGTGCCAGTTGTTGAATAATCATACGGGAAAGACATACGAAGATTTTTTTATCGTAACACCCGTTACCGGTTTTTGCAGGTTTTCTCCAGTAACTCCCGGTCTCCATGCAGCATCCATGTTCTAACCCCCTAATCTTTTTTATCCTGCCATCCAATAGCCATACATGGAAATTACCCGACATGGAACTGATCAGACCGGCTTTGCTCTTCTGGTTATTTCCATCTCTCTTGCATCATTCATGTCGGCACTTGATGGAACGATCGTAAATATTGCGCTGCCGACCATTTCCAAGGGATTTGATATCTCTACGAGCACCGTGAGCTGGGTGTCTACAATTTACCTTCTGGTGATGGCCGGATGCGTGCTCATCTTCGGCAAATTGTCAGATGGCATAGGATTTAAGAAAGTCTTCCTGTCAGGATTTGTAATCTTTACGATCGGATCGTTCTCCTGCGGTCTCCTGCCTGATCTTTTATCTTCATTTCCTGTACTCATCGTTTCGCGTGCCTTCCAGGCAGTAGGCGGTGCAATGATTACAGCGATTGCACCTGCGATGATCACCGCTTACATACCCATGAAGCAGAAAGGAAAAGCCATGGGCATCATCATGACTGTGGCCGCACTTGGGACTGCGATCGGGCCTTCCATTGGAGGAGTGCTAACCCAGTTCCTCTCATGGCACTGGATCTTTTTCATCAACGTGCCGGTGGGAATTATCGCGATCCTGCTCGGTGCAAAAGTTATTCCGGGAAGCACACCCCATAACCAGCCGGGAGGCTTTGACAAGGCCGGTGCATTCCTGATCTTTATCGGACTTGCTGCTCTCCTCTTTGCGGTATCTGAAGGTAATACATTGGGCTGGACAACGCCGGTTATTCTTGTATCCATTGCACTTGCCATAATCACGCTTGCTTACTTCGTCTGGCACGAACTCAGGATAACCGACCCGTTACTTGAGCTCCGTCTCTTCAAGAACAAGAATTTCTTAATGACCAACATGATCATGTCTCTGGTCTTTTTCAGTTTTGCTGGTATCAATTACCTGCTCCCGTTCTATCTCCAGTACGTAAAAGGATACGGAACTTCAGACTCCGGGCTGATCTTAACTGCTCTTTCGGTAGCAATGATGGTATCCGGAATTCTTGCAGGTATCCTCTATAACCGGGTTGGCGGGAGGGTGCTCTGCATTGCTGCAGGGTGCTTCCTTGTAGCCGGATTCTATATGATGACGCTCCTGCGGGTTGGCTCTTCAACAGGATTTGTGATCCTCTGCCTGATCGTGATTGGTTTTAGTCTTGGCCTTATGATCACACCTGCATCGAATATGATCATGAATTCTGTTGGAAAGGGATACCAGGGTATGGTCTCCAGTCTCACAAGCCTGGAGCGGTTCGCCCCCTTAACCCTCGGGATTGCTTTTGCAAACCTTGTATTTATGCAGGGCATTGAAATAATTGCTGGGAATCGCGGGATCACTGAGGTTGCACCGGCAAACATCAAACTGCAGCTGATGACCGCAGGGTTTGATCTTGCCTTCTTCTTCTCGTTTATTATTGCGATCATCATCCTAATACTTGCCCTGTTTGCACGACAGGAAGTGCACCCGGACTACCAGACCGACAACGACGACGATACAATAAAGGGGATGATCTGAAAAAAAACATTTTTTTAAGATTTTTTTCCGGAACTTGTCTAATTCATTTCTTCAATCGATCAAAGATCCCTTTTTTGGATCTCTCTGCTTTCTTCTCCTTGGGTGGTCCGGGGAAATAAGGTGACTCAATCTCAAGGCGCGGGGATTGCTTCTCTTTGAATTCATCGGCAACCAGCGGGAGGTGGGCGTATTTTTTTGAGTTGCCCGAAATTACAATACTGGCATCCTTAACTTTTCCGCCAGCCAGTTCATCCACTACAAGCGGGAGATGTGCATATCTTTTCTGTGAGGGGGGTGCTGGGGGGGATACAGTATGTGGATAATGTACTTCTTCGAACTCCTCATCCGGAAACGGATCCCAGAGATCTTCCGGAGTCACGACAGCCGGTGCCTGTTTCTTTTTGGATATTTTTACTGACACAAGCTGTGCCGGTTTTAGTGCTGGAGTATGCACTGGTTTATGGTTTGAAGCAGGACGATTAAACTGCGTTCCGCAGCGGTTGCAGAACTGCGACTGGTCATCAAGGATATTATATCCGCAGCGCGGGCAGAGCGGGTTTGTGGCCACTGGTCTTTTTTTGTATTCTGTGCCGCAACGGTTACAGAAAAGCGACTCGTCATCGGGTGCGGGATTGCCGCATCTGATACATACGGACACTTTTTGTTCAGACACTTGTGTTAAAGAAGCACCGCAGCGATTGCAGAACTCTGACTGGTCGTCGTGAATGATATTTCCACAGCGCGGGCAGAGCAGGGAATTATTTTCCGGTTCTGCGGTCCGGTATTCAGTCCCGCACCGGTTACAAAATAGCACTTCAGCATTTGGAGCGGGACTTTTGCATCGGCTACATACTGGCACTTTTTGTTCAGGCTCTTCAATAACTGAAGAACCGCAGCGGTTGCAGAACACTGACTGCTCATCAAGCGCCGGTGTTTTGCATCGTTCACATTTTTTTACCATGCAACTGCTTAGCGTGTATTGGGATTGTGTATAAATTCTGCGGTTTTCTGACACCATCTGCAATCCGACGGAATACTCTCCTCTCTTCTCAAAGTCCAAATAGGTAATCTGCCTAATATTGTTTACTTATAGATACCCGAAGTCTTTTTATGGCGCCCTCTCTTTTAAAAAAAATACCGGAATCAATGGAAAATTGGCATCGTCCTGCTCCTAATCATTGCCATCCCCATCCATCTGTCGATTGTTGGTATACTTCCATCAGCCAGGTGTCCTTATGGTATGCAACACTGACTGTACAAATGGCCCTGCGATGGGGCCGCTCTTTACCGCACCTTCCAATAAGATCACGAGGTTCAAAGGATCCATCATTTACCCGGCAACTCTACACATATGCAATAGCCACCGAACCGCTGCTGGCCATGCCGGGCACGCAAGATGCTGACTGGACTAACCCTGATGACCGTTGCACCGGCATGGCAAACATCCCGGCTCCGTCCGGATGAGGACCGGTCCAATGCCCGCATTACCCCTAAAGCCCAGCCCGGAAGTGATGAGAATTGCGTTTGACTTAATCTTTCGCAAGGGCCGATCACCACCTTCATGCCCGGCACCGGATAACACAGATCTTCTCAACCGGATCCGGGACAAGGTTCAGAATGAATCTCCTGCTATTTGCCGGGACGCCCTGATCCGGATCCAACGGTTGTCGCACGATGTGTATGAGGTCTGCGGTGCATTCCGTGAGGGGGAATACGGGAGCGGGGACGAAGCGTTTGTCAAGGCTTTTTACCTGCTACGCATGAAGTGCCCCGGGCTATCTGAAGAGGAGTACCGGACTGCATTTGCTGTCGGAATGATGTGGACTGCGTTCTGATCCTCCTACGGCATCTATTTTGTAATTGCAGTCCCATATAGTAATCATGGAGAGTTGTGTCCACCGGATTGAAGTTCACTATACTACCGATCCCCGGTTAAAAATGCGGACCAGCAGGATTCGATCTTTAGGTTTTCAGATCGATGAACTGCATCTCATTGATGTCTATACCATCGCCACCAGCACCCGCGATTTTTCCAAAACAGAGCTTGCAGATATCGGTACACAACTGGTAAATCCCGTTGTCCAGAAATTTTTAGCAGACACGCCGACAAGGATACCATTTGATTATGCGATTGAAGTTGGATTTCTCCCGGGCGTGACTGACAATGTTGGCGCTACGGCCCGGCAGACGATCGAGGATTTCTTTTCAATAAAATTTATTGAAGGAGAAGCGGTCTATACCTCGCAGCTCTTTTTGGTCTGCGGCACATTATCACCTGCCGAACTACAGAAACTTGGCGCAACGCTTGCAAACCCGCTCGTGAACCGGGTACTTATCAGGACCCGGGCAGAATATGGTGACAAGGGCATGAATCCGGTCGTGCCTGTTGTCCATCTCGATGAACTTCCCACTGCAGAGACAGTAAACCTTGATATTGAAGATATGGAACTCGCACGTATAGGAAAAGAGGGAATTGTTGACTCCTCAACCGGGCAGCGGAGGGGTCCGCTCGCGCTCGATCTCGCCCAGATGCATGCCATACGCAACTACTTCAAATCACATGAGCGGATGCCAAACGATATCGAAATTGAATCACTCGCCCAGACATGGAGCGAGCACTGCAAGCACACGATCTTTGCCTCTTCCATGGACGATGATGTTCCAAACGGTCTCTACAAAACGTTCATCCAGGCTGCTACGAATAAAATCCGTGCCGAAAAAGGTGATAAGGACATCTGCGTGACAGTCTTTACGGACAACTCAGGTGCGATTATATTCGATGATACGTATCTGGTGACTCATAAGGTCGAGACCCACAACTCCCCATCAGCGCTTGACCCGTTCGGTGGCGCCCTCACTGGGATCGTTGGGGTCAACCGGGACACGATCGGCTTTGGCCTTGGTGCAAAACCCTGCATCAACTTCTACGGGTACTGCGTGGGCGACCCGGATTATTATC
>Ga0194039_1001656_pt1 | contig 11754 bp, 13 predicted proteins | sample JunL228m_MetaG_FD_148679 | JGI IMG/M metagenome (GOLD analysis project Ga0194039, IMG submission 148679) | Anoxic zone freshwater microbial communities from boreal shield lake in IISD Experimental Lakes Area, Ontario, Canada - Jun2016-L227-8m | ecosystem: Environmental > Aquatic > Freshwater >...
GCATAATTGGGACAGCAGGGGTGAAGTGAAAATGAAACCTGATTTTAAAAACAGCAAAAACGCGTCCAGATTGGTAATGATTTCAAACAGCGAAACTTTAAATCTCAGCTAATTTGGACAGCACTGACTTTATTTCTTCCTTGACGTCTCTTTCCGGCAAGACGAAATCAAATATTCTTACTTCGCTTCACAACTTTTGGCGGTGGTTGGTAAAGCGAAAAGTTATAACACTTCAACAATTTCCAGATTTTCCTGACATGTACGATTATGAACTTGGATATCGGCGCATCGTTTCCAAGGACGTTCAAATCGTAATAATAGAGGAAGTTAAGAGGCTTACCCACCGCATTAATCCTAAAATATGGCTTGGTGTTAAATTTCTGTCCACTTATATTTCTGTCCGGCCTGGCGAACTCGTAACGCTCCTTGAAGGTAATATTGACAAAGGGGGAGGTTGGCTGGTATTCCCCTTCCCTAAAGAAGGTAAATATAAATCGATCCCAATTACCCAGGAAGACAAGGATCTATTACTGTCTTTCCCAGATGCTTTACCAACAGTCAGGTTTTTCCGGCACACCAAATATAGTGGGCAGAAAGAGGGGGAACCTTTTGGACAAAAAGTTTTTTATCGGTGGTGGAAAGAAGCGTGTAATAATCTCGGCGTAGAGGGTGTAGATTTATACGGCGGCACAAAGCATACGACAGCATGGGCATTGGGACAATTTCATTCGCCAGAACAGATAAAACGGGCAGCCATGATAAGTACAAATAAGGCTTTTGAGCGGTATTTCAGTATTGACCCCACCGATATTAGGGCCATCTATGAAACAGCTCAGGGTGCAACCAAAGTGCAACTAAACAAAGAGCCCTCACAACAAGCCAAGCTACTGATTTTCAAAGAATTAAATGGTCGGGGCGACAGGATTTGAACCTGTGACATCCTGCTCCCAAAGCAAGAAATCTATTTTGCAACCATTGATTTTACTTGCTTTTTTCACTTTTTGTATGCGCTTTTTACGTCTGCTTGTGGTTATTTTCGACCCGATTCACAAGCACGATCCACAAGCATAAAATGCGTGCCTGGCAGTGCAAAATTATTATCCGTTTTCGGTTTATAACGCAAGAAGAAATGCGACTATTTGACTTGCCACGCGCTCCCCTACCCTTCCCAGTATTCGGCCCTCCTTAATGCATTGCATTTTCAATGACGACAACCGAGACTCCTTCAAATGTGGTGTGGGGCGCTAAGACCATCACAGATGACCGTCCAGCAAACCCAGAAATATTTTTCGATGCTCACCGGTGGCAAACCAAGTCTCGATTGGGCCTGCTCAAAGTAAAGTTGTTGCTCGTTATTGGGTATTTTGATAAATGTATCCACTGTTTAATCACCGTTTTGTTTGGAAATATTCCGCATAATGTCTGCAATCCAGGCAGGCGCGTATTGGAGATCTTTGATTAGCTGTTTTTTGTTATCGTCACTTAGGCGTTTCCTGAGGGTATGGAGCACATATGCATCCACATATTTCTGGCCGATATGCCTTAAGGCTTGTATGACAAGACCACTGATCCTGTCTGCAGTAGCCATGTTCCGTGGGGTGGTACGTTTGAGGACGATTTCCTGTTTTCCCAATTGTACCTGCTTGGAGGGACCATCTGTCAGGAATACAACCTTCATAGGGACCTGATTGGAAAGACCGAGAAGATTGGCGGCATACGCGCCGGAAGGTTGTAATCGAGTGGCATCTCGGCCTTTTAAAGCATTAGCCACATCGTCTATGGAAGGAGACAGAAGGCCAATTTGGTGATGCTTGCGAGGATAATCATAAAGGCCACGCGCCAAACGTCGAATCGTTCCTTTGCGGCAAAGCCGGGTAAGTACCGTACCCACAACACGTGGATCTCCAAGCGAGGAAAATAATTTTGGCGTAAATACTAAACCCCTCCCTCGTCCGTAAACCATTGAAACTAATTTATCATCAATACTTTGCATTATTATCCCAAAGAAATTTTGATGAAAAAACCATACAGTATTTTCATCAAAAATCAACTCGTTTTTTCTCCACAGAACCATCAAGAATCTTCAGCAAAACGCTCCTAAAAATAATTTTAGATAATAAGATCCTCACTTCATTTTTTATTATCAATATCCCCCTTATAAATCTCTTTACCATTGTTGTCTTTAAAACCTGTGTATTGTCCGACTGTTTCTGGTATTATATCAAAATCTTCTCCGTCTTTTTCTTTTATATAAGCAGTTCCATCAGGACTTTTCCAATAATATCCATAAACCCAAATACTTATTTTTGTTAATCCTCTAATTTTCATTTCTCTCATAATTTTATATTAAATAATAATATCAATATGAATACTGGCTTCCCTCCTGTTGATAACTTTGTTTATTTCGCTATATCTAATTACATTTTAACGAACGATAAACAGGTTGACAAGGGCTCACATAAAACATATTTAAGAACACAATAAACATTATTTAGATTGACTTTAACAAAATATTTATATATAAAGCATAAACAGATGGAGGTGACTCTCATGGAGCAAACTATGCTAGAAGGTTTCGAACGGTTCACTAGAAAAGGTAGATCTTTCAAACCTAGAGTTTCAATTAGAGCTAGAGGACAAATGGGCTTCAACAATGGAGCTGTGCTAAGATTTGAACTAGACAAATACGAATACGTTATTCTTTACTACTCTAAAGAGAAGAATCTAATTGCAATAGAGCCAACAAACAACGCAAACGAAGACGGAGCGATTAAGCTCGTAAAGAAGACAGGAAACTATTTTTTTTCAGGCAAGTCTTTCTTGGATTACTACAGTATTGAGTACGGGAAAAAGACAATAAATTGTGAAGTCAAGAGCGAGGGAAAGAACCTAATTGTTGTAAGTTTAGATATATGTGAAGAAAAACAATAAGATAGACAGCAGATAAAAATAAAAAACCCCTTGCATAAAAAAGATTTTTCTGATACTGTACGACATAAAAAATAATAAGGCTCTAAGCCTTACGACTTGAGCCTTATTATGGTACCTGGGAGTTGCGTTGGCTTTTGACCAGCACAACTTTACATTGGCGTGTAAAAGGTTAGCTAATCTATTTTTGACAATCTGTCAAGGAGAAATTAAAGTACCGCGCTCGTCATCAGCAACACACTCCTGGGAAAACAACTAAGGAGGATTGCCTTAGAGAAAGGAAAAGTGTCGCTGATGATTCTAGAAATTTCGTATGAGCTTCGAAGGCCTGGCCAGAACTATGATGATCTCTATGAGACCATTAAAACGGCCCCATCGTGGTGTCACCCAATGACATCACATTGGTTCATTAGAACTGAGGAGTCGGTTAATACCTGGGTTACAAGATTACGAAACGTGATGGATCAAAATGATTTCATCTTCGTAGTCAATATCACAGGGCAGGACAGACAGGGATGGATGCCCCAAAGTGCTTGGGACTGGCTCAACCAGAATGAGTACAAAAAAGCGATGGGCTATTAATCGCGTTGCTAAAGCGTAAACTAACCATTTAACCTCAACCAAAGGGCGAATCGAAAACGACTCGCCCTTTCTTTTTCTCGTTAAAATCTGGTGATAAGAAATTGTCAAAAACGTTCTTTTTATGTCCTAAGCGTTCCTATATTTTCCCAAGCATTTATTTTATAAATCCGCTAAGTTAGCGCAATAAAAAAGGGACTTGAAAATACCTTTGAGAGTATTTTAAGTCCCTTGCGTCTACCAGTTCCGCCACCCAGGCTTATGTTGAATTATCAGTGTTTTCGGGCTTTTTTGACTCCATGTGCGATTTATGAACATGCCCAATAACCGCCAAAAAAAACCATTTTGTAAGGGAAAAACCTTACAAATCCTTACAGCATGTTGAGGCGAATTGCAATGAAAATCACTTGCCCTGCCCTTCCCGTGAAATGCCGAGAATATGGACGATAGCGGCTTTTGCGACCATCTGAGTGAGTAAAAGTCATTTCTCCCGGATGTTGCGTACAACTTTCTGCTTTTCATAAAAACGAGCCCTGCTATCGCTTCATAAATTTGAAGGTAAACATTTAAGAGGCTTTCCAGAAAGTCATGGTTCTCTTAAAAGTTCCCCTAAATAATTTAGATCAAGTAATTCCTGATGAATCGCTTATTGTGCAGTCAATAGCACCTCTTATGTGGTCAATATTAAGATTGGCCAGAGCGTTTAAGTCTTTATTTGCTTGTCGATCATAAGCAGAAAACAAAAGATCAATATGTTTATCAGACAATGCTTTTACAATGCAAAGAAAAACCGCCTGACGAGTGTTCGATTGATACAATTGACGGTAACATTCAATTAAGACTTGCACAATTCGTCACATTACTTTGTTCATCGGGAATGTGGCCACAGGCATTTTCCTACCATCCCGCACATCGTGCCGTTTTATCAAGGCGCTTTTGAATCTTTCCCGCAAATATTTCAGTTCCGATATGTGCCTGTTGTATCGAATAAAAAATATATGAGGCGGTTTGAGCTAAGGAGATCTCTCTTGCTTCATATACAGATGTCGGATGCGGCAAGGTTCTGCTTAATGTTATTTATGAAAGAATTAGGCCGTCTTTTTTCTATTTGTTGTAGATTTCAAAAGATAATCGTGATACTAACACGAAAAATTTAAAGAGCATCTTAATAGGTTCCATCCCGTATAACTATGCAGGAGGGAAATATAGAATAGCTATCAAAACCCCGTTCCTAATAAAAGAGCGGGGTTTTTTATTACTGATGGAGAGATCGTAAGGGATTTTATGCCGACCCAATAAACAGTGCTCGATCATACCATGAAGATTGAGATAGCGTATCCAATAATTACATTGAGCGAGTATGACGACTGATAATTCTCATATCCAAAACACCGGAGCGGACCGATTTCAAATCCTCTCGCTTGACGGTGGAGGAGTCAAAGGTCTTTTCTCTGCCGCGCTCCTGGCTGCGATTGAGGAAGATCTGAAGATTAATGTCGTTGACCATTTTGACTTAATTGCTGGCACCTCCACGGGCGGGATCATCGCGATCGGCATCGGCCTGGGCATGAAACCGAGGGAAATAGTTGAATTCTACCTCCAAGAAGGTCCAAAGATTTTCCCAAGCTGGTTCGGAGTGAAGTGGTTCCAGCACTGGGTATATCGAAAGTTCTCGCCGGAGCCACTGATTACGGCTCTACGCTCATGCTTTAAGGAGAAGCAATTTGGTGACAGCAAGAAGAGGCTTGTCATCCCATCCTACAACCTGGGTGAAGACGATGTTTATATCTTTCGCACGCCACACGCTGAACGCTTGAAGCGCGACTACAAGGTACCGGCATGGAAGGTGGCCTTAGCAACCAGCGCAGCCCCAACGTTTTTCCCTTGCACACGAGAAGTAGACAGCATCCGGCTCATTGATGGCGGAGTGTGGGCAAACAATCCAACGATGGTAGCGATTATAGAAGCTTTCGGGACACTCAATGTTCCATTAAGTTCACTATGGGCTCTTAGCATTGGGACATCAGACGCCGTATCACAAAGATGCAAGCGCCTAAATTCGGGGGGCATTATTTCCTGGGGACTCGAAAATGCCGCCATTGATGTAATTATGCGTGGGCAGAGTATCGGAACCAACAACCAAGCAACTTTCTTGCTGGGGCGTGATCGAGTAGAACGACTTAATCCTAAAGTTGCTGCCGATGAGTTCTCGCTGGACGGTATACACAAAGCCGATGACCTGATTGGCAAAGCATCTCACCATAGCCGCATCTTCATACCCATGTTCGAACAAAAGTTTGCGAAACACCAAGCAGCCCCGTACGTCCCCATGTACACTTAATGTTCAAAGGAGGGGAAATGGTCACAATCTTGAGACCGAATTCAGATTTCAACAACCTGTTAGTAAGAGCGGCATCTGCTCTGGACATTCCCGACCATGTTTACGAAGACGCCACGTTAAAATATGAGGACGTAGGAGACTGGCTTGGAGCCGAAGATTCAGATCTTTTGCGCTACTCTCCGGAAATTTACGTTCAAGGATCGTTCCGCCTCGGAACAGTGGTTCATCCGATTATCGAGGAAGACTATTATGACATCGACCTGGTGTGCCATCTGAGCATGAGTAAAGAGGATACGAGTCAGGAGACCCTCAAGGAAATGGTCGGAGACCGACTAAAAGAACGTGATGATATAGAAAGAATTCTTTTGCCTTCTCGCAGATGCTGGATACTAGAATATGCATCCGAAAATCTGATGCCACGCTTCCACATGGACATTCTTCCGGCTATCCCAAACATCGAACGACCGCCAACAGGTATTCTTTTGACAGACACGGAATTAAAGCTCTGGCAGAAAAGCAATCCTAAGGCCTACGCGGATTGGTTTCGTGAACGGATGAAGGTCATATTTCAGAAGAAGCGGGCTGCCTTCGCAGAATCCATCCATGCAAATGTCGAAGAAGTTCCCGACTGGCTGATCAAAACTCCACTCCAAACAGCCGTGCAAATCCTGAAGCGACATCGTGACATCTATTTTCAGGGTAAGCAGGATATAAAACCGGCTTCGATCGTCATCACTACACTCGCCGCGCGCGCTTATGAGAATCAAGAAGATGTTTACGATGCGTTGAGCAGCATCACGCAGAAGATCGAAGCCAACTGGGGCAAGACGGGATTCGTAGAATATCGGAATGGTAAATGGTGGGTCGCCAACCCAGTCGATGAGGGAGAAAACTTCGCCGACAAGTGGAACAAATACCCAGAACGTCGTGAAGCATTCATGACATGGATGAAGAAAGTTCAGAGCGACTTCTCGACGGCTGCTTCAAAACGAACCCTGAATGAATCTCTGGATACATTGGCCCCGGTGCTCGGCAGAAGCACTATGGCTATGGCAGCACAGGATTTAGGTCTATCAGTAAGTCCAATGCTATCGGTACCGACAAGAATGCAGATTCAAGTACCTGCATTAGGAGATTCGAAGCATTGTAAGTCTCCCCTGTGGCCTGAGCGACTAAATTATAAAGTGAATCTCTCTGGTTCGGTGTATTCAAAGCAATACGCCAAAAAGAAGCTCTGGGACCTATCGGGGCGATCTGTTCAAAAGAATGCTTGGCTTCGTTTCATGGTCAATACCAACGTTCCTATGCCATACGACGTTCGTTGGCAGGTGGTGAACACGGGGCGGGAAGCTTCTGACGCCCGCCAACTCCGAGGTGATTTCTATGAAAGCGATAAAGGAATCAGAGGCGTGCGATGGGAGTCCACCGCCTATACGGGGACGCATTGGATCGAAGCGTTTATTATCAAGGATGGAGCCTGTGTCGCCAGGTCTGGACGAAAGTACGTTAAGATTCGGTAACCAAATGATTTCGTGCGGGACACCATGTCTGATCAATTATGGGCAACTCCAGCATCTGGTAATTATGAAAGGAGTGCCCCCTTTTGAATGGTATTCATTATTGGCTGTAGTCAGTAATCAGCCCACAGCTACTGACGGCACATTTCAATACAAGAAGGAGGGATAATGCCTGGAGCGTATGCGCATATCACGGCGGTTAATGTGGCGCGGGAGCGGTTGGAAGAGCAAAAAGGCTTCCCTCGCGAGGGCTTGAGCATCGTCTCTGACTGGCTGAAATACATCGAGCTTGGGTCAGTCGGTCCGGATTACCCGTATCTGGACGTTGTCGACGGGAGTACGGCCGCTGCTTGGGCCGACGCCATGCATTGGGACCACACCGGCGACAGAATCAAAGTTGGCATACGGGTGCTGACAAAAATGCCGCCAAGCTTAGCGCGAGAGAAAGCGCTGGCCTGGCTACTTGGCTTTACAGCACATGTCCTCATGGATGTGACCTTGCATCCCATGGTTGGAATCAAGGTGGGACCGTACGAGGAGAACAAGAAGGCGCACCGCACCTGCGAAATGAATCAGGATACCTACATCTTCCAGACACGGATGAACCTGGAAATCCACTACGCCAGCTACCTCAAGGCGGGCATTTGCAGATGCTCCGACCCTGCGGATGAGGACAAGATCGACCCGGATATCTTCTATGTCTGGAACCAGATGTTCAAAGACGTGGACCTAGCACTGTACATGAACAACGGGCCGCGTATCGACGTATGGCATAATTGTTTCGAGGAAATTGTAGACCACATCGCTGAGAACCGGCTCGTGGCCCTGGCGCGCCATGTCGCCCCGAAGGCGCTGGACGGCAGCGTCTACCCTCTCTTCGATGACATCGACCGGCAATACATCAACAATCTGGAGGTTCCCGGCGGCCAGCACATGGATTACGACAACATCTTCGACAAGGGCGTGAGTAACGTGGTACGAGGCTGGGCCATGGTGGCCTCGGATGTGCTGAGTCAGACCAATCTGGCCGAAAGGTTCCTGCGCAACTGGAACCTGGACACTGGAGAAGATGAATCCAAGGTTAAGACTTTCTGGAGTGTTAAATGAAAATCCCACGCTTTTCGCTGATCATTGTGATAATATTATTGATTGGCTGTGCCAACACCCAGGCCCAGTCGATAAGGGAAATGAACGAGTTGGGTTCGGCCCTGACAAAGCTGAGCAGCGCGGTGGAGTCCACCGTTCGCTACAAGGGAATTGGGGCAGATCTGCCCGACGATGAGCTCCTCATCTTGTCTACAAAGCATGATCCCGGCCTCCTTGAACCATTCCAGGGTTACAAGTTGCACGTGCTACGGCAGAATGGCCATACTGCCGTACTCGTCTGCACCGAGGATGGCCTCGCCGCCCTGCTTGAAGATGCCGGCTGCACGGCTCGGATGGACCAGCACCGATGGAAGGCACAGCCCTTGTCCCCCTGTGAATTTACCTTGGACCTATCCAAAGTCTGTACCAGCCCCAAATAGTTCTGGCACACCTCCTCTCATTTCGGTCAACAAGGACTGGCTACAGAAATATTCGCCCGCCTACAGCCAGCCCCGTTATTACCTTGAACGTTGAGGATCAATCATTACCGGCGACCCGAAAATGTTGGCAAACAAATGGATAAAAGCAAGTAACGTCGGGTAGTTGAATGGATAGAAAGATACCACTTTGTACCTGGCAGCAAAAACGTTTTGGTTACACCTATTTATCGAGTTTCAGTTTTTCTGTTAAATGGGTAACTATATCCAAATATTTATGAGGGTTTTCGGAAAAAATGGGGAAATTGTCCGGCGTGATAATAATCGGATTAGCCGAAGAAAAACGTTCCATAAAGGTATCCAGCCCTTTGGATGACTTGCGGCGGCCCGATTTTACTTCTATGGCATAAACTGTTCCTCGGTATTTGTAGACAAAATCAACCTCCAAGTTCTTCTCACGCCAATAATACAGATCCCCCACAAGCTGCCGAAGCTGCGCTCCGACGGCCATTTCGAAGATCCGGCCTCGTTTTTCTGGATCGTCGAGAATATGAGGCCCCTCATTCATGGCATACAGGGCTGGACAGGCGACCAGAATCTTGGGACTTGAGCCCCGTGCCAGATAGCTTTTCGCCGAATATTTTTCCAGCGGATGGATGAGAAACGCCCCTGAATAGAGCTCGATATAATACTTAACCAAGTCCGTATTCCCTTTGTCCTGAAGCTGGCCGAGTAGTTTTGTGTAACTGATCTCCTGCGCTGGATAACGGCACAGAATCTCGAATGCCTGGCGAAACAGGGCGGGATTTCCTACTTTCCGATTCAGCAGGATATCCTTTCCGATAACTGCCTCTACAATGGAATCCTTTAGATATGCGTACCAGCGGTCGAAATCTCCTTCATAGGCAACAGCGCCGGGATATCCACCATAGGTTAAATATCGTTCAAGGTCATAACCAAAGGCAATCTTCAGTTCATGGAACGTCCAGTGATGGGATTTTACCAGCTCAAACCGTCCAGCAAGACTTTCCTTCAGTCCCTTCTGCAACTGCAAGGAACTTGACCCCAAGACGACGACCCTGATGGCGTTGTGGTCCTTATCCCACAATGATTTGAGCGTCTCGGACCAGTTCGGGACCTTCTGAATCTCATCAATGATGAGAAGCGCCTGTCCGCCCAAGGACATGGCCTTCTGCCACTGCTCCAGGAGCCATGTGCGATCCGTGTTCAGGAGATCATCCGCATTGGCATAATGGCTGGCGAAAGGATACCGGGCAAGGAGCTGTTTAATTCCCGTTGTTTTTCCAACCTGACGCGGCCCAACCAAAACCTGAATGCGCGGATTGTCAGCAAACAGTCGCTGTTCTAGTTGAGACACAAATGAGCGTTCATAGAGGTTAACCATGAAAGCACCTTACCGCATTTTGCAAGACGTGTCTATCAAAAAAAATAGACGTGTCTTGCAATTTAATTAAGCATCGATGAGCACGATAGTTATTGGGGTGTAAGCCCAAACCGCCTATATATCGTATGTGAACCAACGGGGGCAAATGTGTTGAAACCTACTCTTTTGATGTAACCTCCCGTTGAGCCTCAATATATTTATAAAGTGTGGGTTTGGAAATACCCATCATTTGGCAGATCTGAACCACTGTGTGCTCCTTCTCATCGTATAGCTTAACTGCTAGAGCCCTTTTATCGAGATTCAGAATCATTGGTCTACCGCCTCTTCTACCCCGTGTTCTGGCAGCGTTAAGGCCCGCCCGCGTTCGCTCTCGTATTAGGTTACGCTCGAATTCAGCCAAGGCTCCAAAGATATGAAAGATCAGTTTTCCTGAACTTGAAGATGTATCGATGGCTTCATGCAAACTTTTTAGACTGATACCCTTCGCTTCGAGGAGCGTAACCATTTCGATAAGGTCCTTAAGTGACCGACTGAGGCGGTCCAAACGCCATACCACAAGCACATCACCAGTTCTTGCGTAATCTAACGCTGATTTCAAACCGGGACGTTCAGCTTTGGCGCCACTTAATCTATCCTCCATGATGCGTTCGCACCCAGCCTGGCTAAGGGCGTCCTTCTGGAGATCCAGATTTTGATCGTCAGTGGAAACTCGTGCGTAGCCAATCAGCATAAATACCCCTCATCAAGTTAAATAACCCGTTGTTTAATGGATTAACCTTACATTGATTTATTTACCGAGTATATTTACCCACGTCAAGGGTAAATTTGATAGCTGCTCAAGTTTTTGCTGGCAGTAAATAAAACGTAGGTTTTATTTACTGCTTGAAAGTAAGTGCCGAGTGACGAAAGCCACGATCACGGGGCACTGAATCGCCCCTCCGCCTGCCCTGCATGAACAATCGGAAGTAATACACCCCTTGATGGAGCCTCAAACCAATAAAAAGCAGATTATCGAATTCCTCAAATCCCGACGCAGGTATCTTATATCGTCTCTGCTCTTAGTCCTTGTTTTCTTGCTGTTTTTCGAGTTCCTGTCGCATCGGTATCTTATCGGCTTTACCAGGGAGGGCCATTACTGCCTGCCCTACTCCACATGGCTGATTAAAAAGGGAGAAAAGCCCAACCGGGGTGACTACGTCTTCTTTGTTGGACATGGCATACCCAATTTTGCTGACGGTGTCAGATGGGTAAAGATCATGTCCGGTATGCCCGGAGACCGGGTGATATCCGTGACGATCCCGGTTTCAGAAAGGGCCGCCAATGTCGAGGTGGTCGAGGTGAACGGCCTGCCAATCCAGAAGTGGTTGCAGGGGCGTGTCTATCTGCATACCGGGTCAAACGGCCATGTCTTGGAGTACCGAGTGTTCGAGAAGGACACGAAGGGTCGCTCTTTATCGATCA
>Ga0194039_1001658_pt1 | contig 11742 bp, 14 predicted proteins | sample JunL228m_MetaG_FD_148679 | JGI IMG/M metagenome (GOLD analysis project Ga0194039, IMG submission 148679) | Anoxic zone freshwater microbial communities from boreal shield lake in IISD Experimental Lakes Area, Ontario, Canada - Jun2016-L227-8m | ecosystem: Environmental > Aquatic > Freshwater >...
CCTCCTTTACTGGTGTTATTTGGTCTATCTCAATTCCAAATATACCATGTTTTGGGGGAGGCCTTGAATAGTATCAAAGATCATGAACCATGAATCATTCTATGTCAAGAATTTGTGCCTTTCGACCGGCATTCAACAAAATTTGGAGATATCCAAAAGCGTCGATTTGTATTTGAAGGGATTGACCGCTATTCATAAAATAATGATCTGTACTGGACATTGTGTCCATCTAGCTATACGTAGTCTGAGATGTGGAATTGAGGTATTGTTTACCAATTGAACTGCACTATCTGAAAATCGACAGGAAACCTCTAAACAAAACCAATGACCATGAGAACGACGGATGCAAAGCTTAGCGTTGCACGCAATATATTTGCGATTTGCAGTTTCCGGCGCTCCTCCTTTAGTCGAGTCACATCGCTGCTTTCTATGACATCGACTCTCGCGTAGATCGGGAGAGCGGTGGCCTTTGAGACAATCGAGGCTATCACCCACATGACAAGCCCCGCCGTAAACCATCTGTTACTGAAACCGTAGTAGATAAAATAAGGCACCATGCCTACAAACGTAATGCTAGATACACCAATGGCATAAGGTGACCTCAATGCGCGTGTGTGCAACATAGTCAAGAAACGTTTGAACGTGGCTTCGTCCAAATCATTCATAATCCCCTGTATCACCCCGGCAAGAAACATAATAAACCCGGCACAGAGGGCCGTAGGGACCAGAAGCATAATTTCAACGAAAGTTTGAGTCATGATGTTGGCATTCCCGTCTGTAATCTCGCATGATTCCTGAAATCCGTCAATCAATGAATACTAGGAAGGATACTGACCTTTCCAAGAAATAAAAATTGCCTTTTTGGTACATACGCGCTTTCCTTCCGTATTCAATGTCTTGGTCAGATCAGACTACTCTCGCTTTGTATTTGGAATAAAGTTCCTCAATGATAGACAATGTTTTACCATCGATGGCATTTTTTCTTTTACTCCGCAAAAAATCTTTGCCATTCAAAATAAAAAATCCCACCATCTCTCTTTTAAAAAAAGGGGAATGGTGGGATTTTCATTCTGTATTGAGCCCGCTGCGGGCACATTGGTTAGTAGCGGTACTGCTCCGGTTTGAAGGGGCCCTTCACGGAGATACCGAGATAATTCGACTGCTCTTTCGTTAACTTGGTCAGTTTAGCCCCAAGACGGCCCAGGTGCAGCCTTGCCACCTCTTCATCCAGGATCTTGGGCAGGATGTACACTCCGGGCTTATACCTGTTCTTCACTAATTCTATCTGGGCCATACATTGGTTTGTAAAGCTGTTGCTCATGACGAAACTCGGATGGCCCGTGGCGCAACCGAGATTGACGAGACGCCCTTCCGCCAGGACAATGAGCGCCCGGCCCGAGGCGAGGGTCCATTTATCTACCTGTGGTTTGATCGTTTCTTTCTTGCACTGCTTGCTGTTCTCCAGGTAATGTATGGCGATCTCGCTGTCGAAATGTCCAATATTGCAGATGATCGCTTCGTCTTTCATCTTTTCCATGTGGGCGCCGGTAATGACCTCGCAGCAGCCCGTTGCCGTCACAAAGATGTCCGCCACGGATACGACATCTTCCATGGTTACCACTTCATAACCTTCCATGGCCGCCTGGAGGGCGCAGATGGGATCGATTTCCGTGATGACCACCCGGGCGCCGAATCCTCTCATCGACTGGGCCGAGCCCTTGCCGACATCGCCATAGCCGCAAATCACCACGAGCTTTCCGGCCACCATGACATCCGTCGCCCTCTTGATACCGTCAACGAGGGATTCACGACATCCGTAGAGGTTGTCAAATTTTGATTTTGTCACCGAATCATTGACATTAATGGCGGGAAAGAGCAGTTCCCCATTTTTTTGCATCTGATATAAACGGTGAACGCCCGTCGTCGTTTCCTCGGAAACGCCGATCACATTAGCTGCAACCTTCTGCCAGCGTTGCTTATCTTTTTTGTATCCCTGGGCGAGGCGCTCCATGATGATGCGAAATTCCTTGTTCTCGGGGATGTCCTTCAGGATATCCGGGTTCTTTTCCACTTTGACGCCCTGATGGATAAGGAGTGTGGCATCGCCGCCGTCATCGACAAGCAAGTCGGGACCAGTCCCGTCCGGCCACGTGATTGCCTGTTCTGTACACCACCAGTATTCCTCCAGGGTCTCTCCCTTCCAGGCAAATACGGCAGCCGTACCCGCTTTGGCGATGGCCGCGGCGGCATGATCCTGGGTCGAGAAAATATTGCAGGAGGCCCAACGGAGATCCGCTCCCAATTCCTTGAGGGTCTCGATGAGCATCGCCGTTTGAATGGTCATGTGCAGGCTGCCCATGATCTTTTTCCCCTGCAGGGGTTTGCGGGGGCCGTACTTTTTGCGGACCGCCATGAGGCCCGGCATTTCATTTTTCGCCAACTCCATTTCCTTGCGTCCCCAGCCGGCCAGGCCGATGTCAGCGACTTTGTATGGTACTGATAGATCAATCTTTTTATAAGCCACAAATCCTCCTTAATTTAAATCTTAAAGGCCGGCCGCGGTCTTCAGGGCCTCCACCTTATCCGCTTTCTCCCAGGGAAAATCATCCATGAAGAGTGTCCTGGGGATCTTTTTATACGTCCTGCTGTTGAGTAAATCGAAATTTTCGATCATCCCTCTGGGAGTGAGATCGAAGATCTCGGCAATCATTTTTCCCAATTTATCGTCCCCGATCTGCCCCGATCCGAAGGTATTGACATAGATCGAAATGGGCTTGGCAATCCCGATGGCGTAGGCGACCTGGATGGAGCACTTCTTTGCCAGCCCGGCGGCAACGATGTTTTTCGCCACATAACGAGTCCCAAAAGTCGCTGAACAGTCGACTTTTTCCGGCGTCTTGTTCACAACCGCCCCGCCGCCGATCTGAGCCCCCGGATAACCTCCATAAAGTTGCACCACCAGCTTCCTTCCCGTCACCCCCGAATCGGCGGCACTACAGGAATTGATTGCCTGCCATTCACCGGTCGGGTTGAAGAGAAAAACCGTTTTGTCATCCACATGATCTTGCAGGGCCTCCATAGCAATATCGCGGGCTACGTGCTCGATGGTGTTGCGGAACGTATCAGGAACCTGACGATAATCAACGGCATTGGACATGAGGATCGTCGCCACGCGGACCGGCACCATATTTTCATCGTATTCCACGGTCACCTGACCTTTTCCATCAGGGGCAAAAACTGGATTGCCACAATATTCAAAAGCCCGCATCAGGCGGTTTCCAAGCACATATGGGAGAGGCAACAACTCCGGCGTCTCATCACAGGCAAAACCATAAATGATTCCCTGATCACCGGCACCGATCTCCTGATATTTTCCCAGTTCGGCCCTGGTCCCGATATTGATATCCGGGGACTGGGGAATCATGGCGTTGAGAATCCCCATCGAACTGCCATTAAGACCGACGGACGAGTCTCTGTAACCTAGGGACAGGACCGTTTTTCGAGTAACTTTCTCGATGTCCACATAACTTCTCGTGGCGACCTCCCCACCGATAACACAGAGGCCCTTGCCAAGAAAGACCTCCAGCCCGCAGTGCGGCATATCATCGATGGTCATGCCTATCTTCTTTTCTTCAGACAGAATCTCGGCAATAATATTGGCTGCGATGGCATCACAGACCATATCCGGGTGTCCGACCTTGACGCTCTCAGACGTGATGTACATGGGCGCATCTCCTTTCATGACATTCTCAGCCTGCCCATTAACACAACCCTTTAAATGACTTCAATAACTTTTTAAATCGAATTATATCTTGAGAACTTGGGGCTGAACAATCCCGCAGGATATGACATAGGTAAGGGCCTCTTCTACGGTCATGTTCAGCTCGATGAGATCCCGCTCGGGAATCACCAGCAGATAGCCCGAGGTGGGGTTGGGGGTGGTGGGAACAAAAACATTTGTGCAGGGCTGCCCGACATGGCGCCAGATCCGATCATTGGCATGGCCGGTAACAAAGCCTATGGTATAGGCGCCGGGGCGAGGAAACTCCACGAGAACGACCTTTTTGAAACTCCGGCTTTTGTTGACAAACATTCTGTCCACAACCTGTTTGGCTCCATCATAAACACTCCGTATTACGGGTATCTTGTGAAAGACGGACTCTCCAAAGTTAACAATCCTGTTCCCGATGTAGCTCTTCATTATCAGGCCGGCAACAAAAATCAGCAGAATAACGAAAATGGCGCCGAGTCCGGGGATGTGAAACTGCAACAGGGTATCGGGATGAAAACGATTGGGTATGATCTGAAGCAGGTTATCCATGAGGGCAATGAGAAAAAAGAGGACATACAAACTCAGACCGATGGGAATTGTCGCCGCCAGCCCGGCAATGAATATCTGTCTGAGTTTCTTTCTCATTTCTTTATAATCTCCCGGATAGACAAACGGGCAAGGCACATACCCGCCTTGCCCGGATCTCACCGAATTAAAATGGTTCTCAAGGTCTGCTTGTCAGCTTGTTTTTTTGATCTTGTTATTGCCGTCGAGGAGGACGCATTTAGGCGACCAGCCCTTGAGCTCCGAAGCCTCGGCGGTAACATAGGTCGCGATAATAATCACATCGCCTTTTGACGCCTTGTGTGCCGCGGCGCCGTTGAGGCAGAACGTACCCGACCCCCTGGCGGCCTTAATCGCATAAGTGGTAAAGCGTTCACCATTGGTGACATTATAGATGGCTACCTTTTCATAGGGAATGATGTCAGACGCTTCCAGCAGGTCTTCGTCAATGGAAATGCTTCCCTCATAATGCAGGTCCGCATCCGTTACCACGGCGCGATGGAGTTTTGATTTGAGCATGAACCTTTGCATATACACTCCCCCTTGATTATATCTTCAGAGGATTCCCGAAGACATAATTATCAATCAAACGGGCCGCCCCAACCCGCACAGCCAAGGCGATGACGGCCTCGTTGTCCAACCTTTCAACGTCCTTCATGGTACTGGTGTCACAGATTTGCACGTAATCGATACGGGCATGTGGATGATCCCCGATAAAAGTCCGAACCTTTTTTATGATGACGGCGGCATCCCTTTCGCCCCGGTCATACATTTCCTTCGCCATCTTCAGGGAACGGTTGAGACTTAAGGCCGACTCCCGTTCCTCAGGCTTGAGATAAATATTCCGGGAGCTCATGGCCAGACCGTCCGTCTCCCTCGTAGTCTGCATGGCAACGACCTCCAGGTCCATATTGAGATCGATGACCATCCTCTTGATGGCTGTCAGCTGTTGAAAATCCTTCTTGCCAAAAATGGTGACATGGGGTTTGACCATATTGAAGAGCTTGCAGCACACCGTGGTAACGCCCCGGAAATGCCCGGGCCGGGAAAGGCCGCAGAGGTTATCGGTAACACCTTCCACATTTACATAGGTCTGATAGTTCTCAGGATACATCTCCTCATTGGGGGGATAGAAGATGACATCGACGCCCACGCTTGCCGCCATCTCCCTGTCTCTTTCAAAATCCCGGGGATACTTGGCCAGGTCCTCGTTGGGACCAAACTGGGTCGGATTCACGTAGATACTTATGACCAGGCAATCCCCCCGTTTCCGACCGTCTCTCATTAGATCCAGATGGCCCTCATGAAAGTAGCCCATAGTCGGCACAAAGGCGATTTTCTTCCCTGCATTTCTCAGGGATTCAGCATAAGCCTGCATTTCCTTGACCGTCTCGATAATCTTCATAGGCGCACCCCTCTTCAAACCAAAAAAAAGCCTCGCCGTCGCTTGACGGGAGGCATGGAATTTCGTCCCTGTTACATTCCCTTAACCTTCCGTCCCAGTCCCTTACGGGATCCAAGCGGTGATTCCCCCTAACAGAACTGCAAAATATCGTCAAGATATTTTTTACATCGTTTTGCAGTCCCCAAAAGGATAGGAATCGGATCAGATTCTCCAGTGTTGGAGCAAGGCAATCCTTGATTATATACTACAGAACCCTTTTAATTTTTTTCTCAACACTAAATAATGTACTTATTGCCACCGAGTTTTTTTGCTTGGTACATGGCCATGTCGGCCTTTTTGACCATGGTGTCGAAGTCTTCACCATCCCGTGGATAAAGGGCGATGCCGATGCTTACACTGATCAGAAAAGATTGCTCCCCGACTTCCACAGGCTTTTGAAAGGCGGCTATGATCTTTTCCCCCAGTTTTTCCACATCCCTTACCTTACGGATAACGGGCAGGAGCGTCATGAATTCGTCCCCCCCCGTGCGGGCTACGGTGTCCCCTTCCCGAAGCTGTTTTTTGATACGTTCCACAAAGGCGCAGAGGATGCAATCGCCCATGTAGTGGCCATAAGAATCATTGATCTCTTTGAATTTATCGAGATCCAGCATCATCACCGCGAGTTGTTCACTGTTTCTTTTTGCCTGGGTCAGGGCCAGGACAAGGCGGTCGTGAAAGAGAATCCGATTAGGCAATCCCGTCAGGGCGTCATGATAGGCCATCCACTGAATCGTCTCCTCAGCCTTTTTCCTCTCCGTCACATCATGTATTATCCCCATAAAACCTGTTGATTTCCCCTTACTATCCCTTTTCAGAGAGACGGAAATCTCCACATATAGCTCTTTTCCATCCGGACGTTTGACGCGATTGACCAGACCCTTTTCCGGTTTACCGGTCATAAAGACGCGATAGAAGATGTTGTAAAGATCCACGAGATCTTCCTCAAAGGCAAAATCCTTAAAACTCATGCCCGTGAGCTTATGACGGGGAACGCCACTAATGCTCGCACAGGCGTCGTTGATAAACTGGATGGTCCCTTTCAGGTCGACTTCATAATAGCCGTCACCGATGTTTTCGATGATGGTACGGTATCTTTCCTCGCTGGCCTTCAGGTCATCCTGCGCCAGCTTCCGATCGGTGATATCCCTGCCGATGCCGAAGCGCCCGATGCCTTTCCCTTTTTGCCCGTCCCAGATGGTCGTAGTTAGGAATTCCACAAGAAGCCTTTTCCCGTTCTTGTGAAGGAGCTCCACTTCATAGGGCGAAACGATCCCTCCCTTTATTCCCGTTTTAAAGTTTTCAAGCACCGTTTTTAGAAAATCCGGCGCCACAATGGTCGTGAAGGGTTTATCCAAGAGATCAGTGGTTGTATAGCCTAAGGTCTTCTGGAACTGAGGGTTAATGTAAGTAAAATACCCCTGCCGATCCACGGTAAAAACAAGATCATGAGTGGTCTCAATCAGAGTCCGGTATCTATTCTCACTTAAGCTGAGCGCTTCTTCCGTTTGTTTCTTTTCAGTTACGTCCATGGAATTACCCAGAATGGCCGGTTTCCCCTGGTAGGTGATGGATATAACCGTCTCCATGATCCAACGGGTCTGCAAATCCTTGGTAATGATCCGGAATTCATAGGGTTCTGTTCTTAGACCCTTAAGCATCTCCCGGGCCATCTTATCCACCAGATCTCTGTCTTCGTGATGAACAATACTAAAGGCGTCACGGCCCATGAGTTCTACAGGTGTGTATCCGGCAAAGGAGGCAGCATTCCGGTTGAGGTAACTGAAACGGCCGTCCTGAACCATATAAATGCCGGCAAAGGAGGCTTCCGCAATGGTATGGTAAAAATCCTTCTGTTTGGTATGATTTTCTCTGGTATGCGGTTTTTTCATTAGTTGAGGCTGTTTAACACACCTTCTCAAAAGAGTCCATAAGCTTGTTTATGATGATTTTATTCATACCATGAATGTCTCAAGATTTGGATGAAATTCTTTTCCCAGTCAGGACAATTTTATTGACATCCTCCCTCTCCTTGTGGTAAGCGGATTCGCGTTTCAATTAACGATTAGAGTCTTGATTTTTAACATATTTTCTTTCAAAGGAGAGCAAGGTGACGCTTCGAGAGATAAAAGACCTACTGGATGCAGAAGTGCTCGTCGGCTACGATCAGCTGGACAAAGAGATAAAAACCGCCTTTGGCGCCGATCTCATGAGTGATGTCCTGGCCTTTGCCAAGGCGGGGAGTCTGTTGCTGACCGGTCTGACGAACCCCCAGGTCATCCGGACGTCTGATGTTCTCGATATCGCCGCTATTATCATGGTGCGAGGAAAGCGACCATCACCGGAAACGCTCCGCCTTGCGGAAGAGCTGCTGATCCCGGTTCTAACCACAAAATATATCCTCTTTGAAACCGCCGGGAAACTATACGCCAAAGGTATCGTTGGCTGCATGGAAAGGGTTGACGACGAACGTGCTTTCACATGAACCCGCCATCTATGAGAATTCCTTTCCCGTAGAGGGTGGAACTTACGAAAACGCCGGGCATGTGTCCAGCCAGATCAAGGCCCTGCTAAAAAGGATGAAAATTTCCAAGGAGGTCGTCAGGCGGGCTGCTTTAGTCACTTACGAATCAGAAATCAATATCTGTTCTTATGCCAGAAGCGGCAAGATCGTCCTCCGGGTAACGCCGGAGCACGTCATGATTGAGGCGATTGATGAGGGCCAGGGCATCGTGGATATCGAGCTGGCCATGCAGGAAGGTTATTCGACGGCAACGGACAGGATAAGGGAAATGGGTTTCGGGGCCGGGATGGGGTTGTGTAACATCAAGAATTTTTCTGATTTCTTTCGCATCACCTCGGAGATCGGAAAGGGCACCCATCTCAAGATGGTTATTCGCATCGACAAAGACTTTGATGGGATTTAGTTAAATTTACCGTGTATTTAGAAGACATTGTCAAAGCACTGAATTTAAAGGTTGTCTCCGGGGAGGAAAGGCTCGCTGCCGAGGTTCTGGGGGGATATGTCGGCGACCTGTTGAGCGATGTCATGGCCAACAGCAAAGAAGGAGATCTATGGATAACCCGGCAGATTCATCAGAACATCGTTGCCGTGGCCAGTCTGAAGGACCACGCCGGAATCATCCTGATTCAGGGTTGTAAACCGGCTGCCGATACCCTGGATAAGGCACGTAAGGAAAGCGTCCCGATTATGGTAACGGACATGCCCGGTTTTGAAGTTATCGGCAAAGTATATAACATGATCGCAAATAAGAAGGGTCCTGACCCTTCCACATGAAAAGACCATGAATTCATGGTCTTTTTTTTATATTTTTAGGCTCAGTCCCTGATGAAGGCGTTTCGTTGTGACCTTCACATTCATACCTGCCTTTCGCCATGCGCTGAGTTGGATATGTACCCACGGGCCATTGTGCGGAAGGTCCGTGAGGAAAAACTTGATATTATCGGCATATGTGACCATAATTCCTCAGAGAATGTCGCCTCCGTTCAGAGGGCGGCATCCGGCCATCCCCTGACGGTGCTTCCGGGAATGGAGGTTTCCAGCAGGGAGGAAGTCCACACGCTGGCGCTCTTTGATAATATATCCCGTTTGCAATACTTCCAGAAAGTCATCTACGATCACCTGCCAGGTGAAAACGACGAAGATGTTTTCGGATGTCAGGCCATCGTTAATGATAGGGACGAAGTTGAGGGATTCAATCAGCGCCTCCTCATCGGTGCGACGGTTTTATCTCTCCAAGAAATTATTGACCATATTCACCGGCTGGGGGGACTCGCCATTGCCTCCCATATCGACAGAGAAAGCTTCAGCGTTATCGGACAGTTGGGTTTCATCGACCCTACCTTCGCCTTTGACGCCCTGGAGGTCACACCCCGCTTGGGCCTGACCAGGGCCAGAGAAACCTTTCCCGAGCTTAGCGACTATCCCTTTATTACCTCCTCCGACGCCCATTTCCTTCGTGATGTCGGCAAGACCTATACAGATATGTGGATGGAGGAAGGAAGCTTTCAAGAGCTATGCATGGCCCTCCGTGGTGAGGCGGGAAGACATATAATCATCGGGGCTTGACATGCTGGAGTTGGCCTTACATATTCTTGATATCGCTGAGAATTCCACCCGAGCCGGGGCCAGGCATGTGGATATACACCTAAAGGAAGACCCTGATCGTGATCTCCTTACAATGGAGATCGCCGATGACGGCGCCGGCATGGACAAGGAAACCCTGGCGAAGGCCCTCGACCCTTTTTACACGACCAAGAAGGTCCGCCGGGTGGGGCTGGGGTTGCCGATGCTGGCCCAGGCGGCAGAAAGCGCAGGCGGCGAATTGATCCTGAGTTCGGAACCGGGCAAAGGGACACGACTCAAGGTGACATTTGGACTCCGGCACCTTGACCGCCAGCCCCTGGGAGATATTGCCGGATCCATGGTAACCCTGATCGCGGGAAATCCGGACATAGATTTTACCTATTGTCATGAGCGCCAGGATAAAGTCTATCTCCTCAGCACGGAAGAGATAAAAAAAGAGATCGAGGACGTCCCCATAAATCACGTGGAAGTACTTAAATACATCAGAAGCCATATAGCGGAAGGCATGAAAGAAATCGGATCGGAAGCGTAAGCATCGCTTTACATATGAAGGAGGAAGCAATTCATGAAAGCGGAGAACGACGAATTAATAAAAGAATTTTCAGCGGAAAAGATAGCCCAATTGGACGAAATCATCGCCAAGTTCAAAGGGAAACCAGGTGGCCTGATTCCTGTCCTTGAGGAAGCCCAGGTAGCCTTAGAATATCTGCCTGTTTCCATCCAGAAAAAGATCGCTAAAGGTTTGAACCTTCCCTTAAGCCGTGTTTATGGCGTTGTCACCTTTTATTCCTTTTTCACGATGACCCCCCGGGGAAGACATACCGTCCGCGTCTGTCTTGGCACCGCCTGTTATGTCCGAGGGGGCAAGGCCCTCGCGGAAACCATTGAAAAAAATTTCGGCGTCAAGGAGGGAGAAACGACTCTCGACCGCAAGTTTACCTATGAGTCGGTCCGTTGCCTGGGAGCCTGCGGCCTCGGACCGGTCATTGTTGTGGACAATGACGTTCACGGACGGGTCAAACCGGGGAAAGTCAAAGATATCTTAAATGCTTATAACTGATAAAAAGTGAGGATACCTTATGGCAAAGATCACGATTGAAGATTTAAAGAAAATCAAGGAGCGGGTCCATGCGGAAACGGCCCTGCGGGATGGTCACCTGCGTGTCAAGGTCACCGTTCATATGGGGACTTGCGGTATCGCTTCGGGGGCCAAGGAAGTCATGGACTCCCTGTTGAGGGAAATTGAAGAAGCCGGGGTGTCGGATATAGCCGTTACCACCTCGGGTTGCATGGGTCTCTGCAGCAGGGAACCCCTGGTTACCGTCGAGATCCTCAACCAGGACCCGATCAAGTACGAATACATGAATTCAAACAAAATGCGTCAGGTCTTCAAACGGCACATCCTGGAAGGAGAAATTCAAAATCCCTTCGTACTGGCCCGGGGCGCGGAAACACAAAAATAGAAGGAGGAGATGAACCTAATGAAGGTATTCCGATCGCACTTACTGATTTGTGGCGGCACCGGCTGCCATGCCTCCGGAAGTCTCAATGTCAAGAAGGCATTAGTCGCAGAACTGGTTAAAAGAAAGCTCTCCGAAGAGATCAAAATCGTAGAAACAGGGTGTAACGGCTTCTGCGCCATGGGTCCGATCATGGTTGTCTATCCCGAAGGCGTCATCTATATGCTGGTCACAGCCGAAGACATCCCTGAACTTGTAGAAGAACACCTGATCAAGGGCCGGATTCTCGAACGGCTCCTCTACCGGGAACCCACCACGGAAGAAATTATCCCGACGATGCAGGATATCCCCTTTTTCGCCCTCCAGGAGCTGCGAGTCCTCAGGAACCGGGGGC
>Ga0194039_1001659_pt1 | contig 11734 bp, 7 predicted proteins | sample JunL228m_MetaG_FD_148679 | JGI IMG/M metagenome (GOLD analysis project Ga0194039, IMG submission 148679) | Anoxic zone freshwater microbial communities from boreal shield lake in IISD Experimental Lakes Area, Ontario, Canada - Jun2016-L227-8m | ecosystem: Environmental > Aquatic > Freshwater >...
ACCCCTGGTCGCCCTGGGCGACCAGGGGTCGAAATGGGTCCTGCAGATGCGCCAGGAGGGGTGGGCGGATATTCCGGTGGTTCTTATCGGGGGGCTGCAAACCAACGTCGCGCCAGCACTGCCCTCCCGGACCACCCGCGTGGAGGTCAGGCTGGAGGCCCGCCAAACGCTGGAGTTGGCGTGGCGGCTCTGGCCGCGGGCTAAACGCGTCGTGATCCTCGGCGCGACGGTGTCCGGTTATGCCCGGGTCAATCAGCAACTCGACGCGCAGTTCCAGGAATTCACCACCGCCCATGGGTTGGAACTGCGCCGACTGAGCGGTTTGACGATGGCGGAATACCGGCAGCAGGCGGCCGCGATCCCGCCGGACAGCCTCATTTATTACCTCGGGCTTTCCGTGGATGCGGCGGGGGTTTACGTGGGCCCGAGGGAAGCGCTCGCGGAGTTGGGTCCGTTGCTCCAGGCCCCGGTCTTTGTGGCCACCGAGACTTATCTCGGCCATGGCGCCGCAGGCGGGGCTTGCTACCAGTTCTCGGCGCTGGGGGATGAAGTCGGGCGGTTGGTGGTGGCGGCGCTGCGCGACCCCGGTTCAAACGCCACCAACGCGACGGCGTCTGCCCCCGACTGCACGCGGGTGATGCTGGACGGGCGGCAGTTGCGGCGGTTCGGCATCCCCCGCGGGCGCGTCCCGGCCGGAGCGGACGTTTTATTTGAACCCCCGTCGCTGTGGCAATACCACCGCACGGTGATCCTGCTGGTGTCCGGAGCGTTGCTGGCGCAAACCCTGACCATCGGCGGGCTGCTGCTACAGCGGCGGCGGCTGCGCGAGAGCCGGGAACGCTGGCGGCTGCTGGTGGCAGCCTCTTTCGAGGGGATCGCCATCAGCGAACAGGGCCGCTTGACCGAGGTGAACGACCAGCTCGTGGAGATGCTCGGATACCGCCGCGAGGAACTCATCGGCGTCGAGCTGGCCTCGCTGTTTTCCGCGGAGCACCGGGCGCAGATCGCGGCGGGGATGGCGGAAGGCCGCCCGGTGCGCGCCGAGCACGAACTGGTGCGCAAGGACGGCACCCGACTGCCCGTGGCCATCCAGGGTCGCAGCGGGACCTGCCACCACCACCACGTGCGCTTCAGCGCCCTGCGGGACCTGACAGAGAGCCAGCGCGCCGCCCGCGAGCTGCAGGCGCACCGGGATCAACTGGCCCACGCCGAACGGGTTTCGACGCTGGGGCTGCTGGCCTCCTCCCTGGCGCATGAGCTGACCCAGCCGTTGACGGCCAGCTTGCAGAACGCGGAATCCGCCGAGATTATTCTGCAGAACCACCCAGTCCGCTACGAAGAGATCCTGGCCATCGTCCGGGACATCAAGGCCAACGATCTGCGCGCCGCCAAAGTGATCGCCAGCATGAGGGCGCTGCTGGTGCGACAGGAAGTGGAGTTCAAACCGCAGGACCTGGCGGCCATTCTCCGGGAAACGGTGGAACTGGTGCGACCGGATGCCGCACAGCGCGGGGTGGTGATCCGGGAGGAATTGTCCGCGAGTTTGGGGCGGGTGTACGGCGACCGGGTGCAGTTGCAGCAGGTGGTATTGAACCTGTTGCTCAATGCCATGCAGGCGCTGGGCGCGGTCCCGGCGGGCGAGCGCACGATCCTGGTGCGCGCCCGCCAGCACTTCGACGGGGGCGCGCGCGTGGAGGTGACCGACTCCGGCCCCGGCTTGCCGGCGGCCAGCAAGCCACACCTGTTTGAACCCTTCTTCAGCACCAAGCCCAGCGGCCTGGGCATCGGGCTGGCGATTTCGCGCCGGATTATGGAGTCGCATTTGGGCTACCTCGGGGCGGAGAACAATCCGCAGGGCGGGGCCACGTTTTGGATCGAGCTGCCGGAAGTCTCCACGCTATGAATGCCCCCGCTGCCAGTCCGCTTTTGTATGTCGTGGACGATGACCCCGCGGTGCTGGTTTCGACCGCCCGCCTGTTGCGCGCGGTCGGCTACCAGGTCAAAGCCTTCGGTTCGCCGCTGGAAATGCTCGGCCAGTTGGCGGCCGATGATCCGGGCTGCATGCTGCTCGATCTGAGAATGCCCGAGTTGAGCGGACTCGAGTTGCAGGAGCATTTGTGCAAGACCGGGCGGTCCATTCCGATCATCTTTTTCACCGCCCAAGGCGATATTCCCTCGACGGTGGTGGCCATGCGGCGAGGCGCGGAGGATTTCCTGACCAAGCCCGTACCGAAGGAAGTCCTGCTGGAGGCGGTGCGGCTGGCGGTGGAAAAGCACGCAGCGGAGAAGCTAAACCGAGAGCGCGCGGCCGCGGAGAGCGGGCTGGACCAGTCGGCTGCGGCTTTGGCGGCCGCAACTGCCGGCGCTGCGGAGTCGCCGCCCCCGCCCGCTCCCGAGGCGGTTCGGGAGCAGCTCGATAAGATACTGGCGTCGTCTGATTTTGCGGCGGCAGCCAAACATGCCCGGATTCTCCGGTTTGTCGTGGAGCAATCGCTGGCAGGGAAGCAGCCCAATCAGTTTATCATCGGGGTCGAAGCGCTGGACCTGCCGGCGGATTTCGACCCCGTCAGCAATCCGGTCGTGCGCGTCTATGCCGGTCGGTTGCGGCGCTTGTTGGCCAAATACTATCAAGGGCCGGGGGCTCAGGATGCCGTCCTCATCGACATGCCCGTCGGCGGATATTTCCTCGTCCCGCGAACCAGAACGCCGCGTGCCGCCGTGCCGTGAGCAGTTCTCTTTTCCCTTTGTGCCGCCTATGTGAAACGCCATCCGGCACGCTCGCTGCACCCGGCCGGTGAACGGTTACAAGGCAGATGCCGCGGCTTTGCCCCGGGCCAAGTCCGGCTGCGGCTTCACGCTCATCGAACTGCTCGCCGTCATCGCCGTCATCGCCGCGCTGACGGCGCTCCTATTGCCGGTGCTGGCGCAGGCCAGGGAGAAAGGCCGGGCAACCCGCTGCCGTTCAAACCTCCGCCAATTGGGCCTCGCCTCCGTGCTCTACGCCAATGATCAAAACGACGCCTTGCCGTGGTCGGAGAAGCATTGGACGGCGCCGTCAAACCCCAACGGCGCGATGAATTATACCGACCCGGCCGCCGCCAACTTCCGCACCAACGCCTACTGCCAGCTATCGGCCTACACCAGCAGGAATGACGCCCTCTGGCAATGCTCCTCGGCGGTGGAGGACAAGCCCCTGACGATGCCCGGAAACCACAGCCCCCTGCTTGGCTACATGGGAAACATGTTCACGATCGGCGTGAGCGCGTCGCCCTGGGGCCTCGGTCCGGACATCCTGCCCAAGCGCCTCCCCTCCCTCCTGAACCCGAGCCGGGCAAAACTCTTCACCGACGTAGGCGCAAACGGTCAGGGCCTGTGGGTGGGTACGACCTATCGGAATAATCAGGCCACCGCCCCGGTGACCCCGGTGCCGCTGCACCAAGGGGGCCTGAACACGGTCATGGCGGATGGCCACAGCGCACCCGCCAGCCGCACCGAATTCCAACAGCCGGGCGGGCCGACCGTTCCGATCCAGGACGACCCCAGACAGATCTGGTGGCGCGATGGGGCTGTGGCCCCATTGCCATAACCGCCGAGACGCGAAGAACGCAGCGCGGCGGAGCCGCAACCGAAGGAGCGCGGACATTCCTGTCCAATGCCGCTAGGATTTCAGCCAATGCCATTCGGATATTCCTTGCGAGGCCATTGCCATACGGAACGACGGAAAGACCGGTGGTTCGGCAATCCCAAAGGGATTGTGTCCTCCAGCCCAGCAACCGAGTCCGCGAGGCTACCCTGGGTTAGCGTCCGGGCGATTCTCAACCCCAACGGGGTTGTGTCCCCTCTCCGACATCGCGCCACAACCCCGTTGGGGTTGGCCGACACCACCCGCTTTTCCCAGGGTAGCTCGCGGCTCGCAACCCTGGGCTTTGGGGCTGAATCCCTTTGGGATTCAGCTCTGCTAATTCCGCAAGGCATTGGGTCAAATCCTAGCGGCATTGGGCAGAAATGTCCGCGCTCCCATGCCGCTTGGAATTCATGCGCCGCTTGCGAGCAATCTCGACTATTGCAGTGCAGAGCAGGAAACCTTCCCCAGCAGCTTTTCTCTGCACTGCTATAGACCAAATTGTTCCCCCTCTCCTCCTTTGGAGGAGAGGGCTGGGGAGAGGAGGCCCCCGCTATCTCTCGCGGTCCACAAATCTCTCCCAGCGGCGTCCTGTTGGTTCAATATCCACTACTAAACCCCTCCTAAACCCCTCCTAAACCCCTCGTATTGCCAATACGAGGGGCATACGACCGTGAACTTGACACCATCGAAACGAACCAACCCGTTATAGGTGCCGAACCAGAGATACCTGTCGGGCGTCTGCACCATCGCCGTGGCGGAATTCTCCGGCAGCCCGTCGTCTGTTTCCCACTTGGTGATGCGATATTCCTGCAGGAGGGAAGCGGCCGGGGCGGAGAAAGCCAGCCACGCGGCACATAACGCGAGCCAAAATTTCAAGCCTGGATTACTGCACGACGCGAGCTTTATATGGCATCGTCTCAGTAGCCTGCCGACCTGTCAAGCATCGCCCCATGACGCAACGACCTCACCCTTGTCTTTGAATAGCGGTAAGAATACCACCAGCTCCGTAGGAGCGGCATGTCTATAGCCCCCGGCTCCAACACGCACCCCCCAAGGCAAGCGTCCTACCAGGGCCGTCGGACGCGGAAAAACTCGCTGCCGGCGGCGGGTAGGGTGATGCTGAGGCTCGGCCCGGCAACGGTGGGGTTGGTGACCCAAAGCCATTGCGAGGATGCACCCAAAGCGATGCTGCCTTCCAGGAATGTGTCGGCGATGGTATTGGGCCATGATAAGGTCACCTGGCTGCCGCTGCGCGCGACGCTGAGCTGCACCGGATCGCCGATGACGATGGTGCCGCTGTTCGTAACGGAGGCGGTGGATACGGTCGAAGTGACGCTCCAATTGTACGTCCCAGGCAGCGCGTAGGCATGAGCCGCATACTGATTCGTGCTGTGCGCGGCACCGTCGCCGAAGCTCCAGTCGAAGGTCACCGTCGCAGCGTTGTTAGTTACCGTGGGCACGACCACAAAGGCAGCCGGCCAGGCGGCAGGATAAGTGGGCGGGACGTGCGCAACGGCGCCGATGGAGAACGGTCCCTGGACCACCGTGACCGTGCCGGTGGCAAGATTGGAATTCTTGGCGCCGTCATACGCGGCGAATGTGAACTGGTCGGCGCCCACGAAACCCGGGTTCGCATAGTAGGTGGCCACGCCGGTGTTGGTGTTCAGTCCAACCGACCCGTTGACGGGTTGCGAGATGATTCGCCGCGCCGCTCCAGCCCCCGTGACGGGCAGCGTCATGGCGACGGACTTGTCGTTGGTTGCGTTGGTGGAGACATTGCCGGCGGTGGGGGCGACGCTGGTATTCAGGGAGTCATGGCTCGGACCATTGTGGCAGGTGTAACAACCGACCAACGCGCCGCCGAACAGGTTTATCGTAGCCGATCCCTGATCGAAGCTGACCGAAAAGGAGCGAGTGGCCTGTGCGCGAGAGAGAACGGTGCCGCGATAGTCCGTCCCGTGACAGGGCTGGCATTGGGCAGCATTCCCTTGCACCGCGTCGTGATGCCTGCTGACCCAGGAAGAGCCGACGGGATGCATGCCATGTGGGCCGCCCGTGACAGTGGTCGGGGAGGTGGTGTGGCAGGCGATGCACTCGACCATCACTCCCGCATGACCCTGAAGCGCATTGTTGCGCACGTTGTCATTGCTGTGTGAACTGGGAAACTCCGCGTGCGTCGAGCCGTGGCAGGCGGAACATTGCAGCCCGCCGTGGCCAATGGAGAAACGGTAGAGCGAAAGATTAAGTGAAGGCGGCGGGGTGGGCGGGGTGTTGGGCGTGGTCGCAAAGGTTTGATTCGCGGGCACACGCATGAGCCCGTTGGTATCAAAAACGGTTGTGTAACGAATCTGGCCGCTGTTGCTGGTGGCGGTGCCGGTATGGCAGCCCTGGCAATTAGGTTCCATAATCCAACCGACGCGGCCGGGGGAGCCAACGGCGCTCATGTTGCCATGACAGCTCTGGCACTGCATCTCCATCGAACCGTCGGCAGCAATCGCGCTGCCCATTGCGCCCCGCAGGCAACGGGTCGTGGACCCGGGATGGCAGCGGTAACACGCGGAACGATTTGCGGCGCTGTCCAGGGTGGTATTCAACTCCGGGTCCATAACGCTGGCATGGCGGGAATGGACAGACGTAGTCAGCGCCGGGACGCCGGGGTAACCGCTGGTTTGCAGCGCTTCCGAGGCATGGCAGAGGGCGCAGAGGACCGGCTTGCCGTCGGCAGTGACCCGGCGGTAGAGCCCGGCCGCGTTATAGCCGTTGGTGGCCAGGGCGCCCGCGTACACCACCGCGTGCCGGGCGAACTGCCGCTCGTCGTGCAGACGCAGGATGTTCAACCGGTAGTCACGCTCAGGCAAGCCATTCCAAACCCAACCGGCTGTCGGCTGCGCCGCGGCCTGGGTGCCCGAGGCGTGGCAGACGCGGCAATCCATTTCATCCGACACCGGCAGGACCACGTCGTTGGTGGCGATGGGGTGATGCGCGCTATTCCAGGCGATCATGCGCATCAAAGGATAGGGGTTCTTCCGGAGCGCGTCGTCGTAGGGCGAGATGGGAATGCCTTCGGCCCGCCACCAATTGACGGGGGTGAAGACGCCATGCACCGGTTCGTTGCGGGTTTCAAAGAGGTTCGTTTGCGGGATGTTGGCCAGGCCCGGCATGGACCAGCCAGCCAAGCCCTGATCCGGCGCCAGCGCCCCGTAGAGCCAGGGTGTGTTGGCATAGAAATTACCCTTCCCGATGGAGGTCGAGTTAATCGAGCCGGACGGGTCTGCCAGCGCCTGGTAGGTGACAGTGTACCCGGTGCCGTTGGTCACCAGTTTGCCACCGACGATGATCTGAGCTTCGATGGTGTTGTAGGGCGGCAGGACGGTGAAGACCGAGTAATCGCTGTCCAGGCAGTGCATGCCCAGATTGTTCCAGCCCAGGATCGTGGAGGTGGCGGCGTGGGCGGTGAGCGCGAGACCGCAGAGCAAGCTGCCCAGAATTCGGAAAGAAATATGTCTCATATTCATTCTGTAGAAACTGGAAGGCGCGGACGTCGAAATCAAGGGCAAGATCGAGGAATACCAAGACAAGGCGCAAATCATCCTCAACTCCACGAATCAGTTAAAAGTAATCCAAAAGGCCGGCGAATCGGGTGACGCCAAAAAGAACTGACCACATCCCTGCGGGGCCTATTTAGCGACTCCTTTCATCGCTTCCGTAACCTCACGGCTGAGGTCGCCGACCAACTCGCTCAGCATGGCAAATGTTCCCTGGGGGTCGGTTTGCGGTGATGAACCCTGACGGGAAGCGCGAAACTGTCCCGCTTTCAGAATTTTCTCCCCACCCGGCGAGAGAATCCGCCACCAGGCCACCAGCACGCCACGGCCGCTGACGTCGGCATCGAACTGTTCCACAATCACATAGACCTCCAGTGCAACGTCTTCGCGGCGCCAGGCTGAAAGACGAACCTGGTCGCTTGGCAGCAGCGCGGCCAGGTTGGCGGCCAGAACGCGCTGGAATCCGTTGCTTAAAGTCTCGGCCCAAAGCGCGGTTTCCACGTAATCAACCTCATTGGCACCTTTGCGAACCGCCAGAGACTGCTTGTAGAGGTAGTCGGGAAGTTTCACCTGGCCCAGGCCGACAGCCAACCGCGACGGCGTTCCTGGCGACGGCGTGACGGGTGCGGCGGCGGTCAGCGGCGACAGGACGAAGTAGCGCGCGGTGGGGCGAGCAGGCTTCAAGTCGAGGCAGCCGGACAGGCAGACGCATGCGACGGCGCTCAACAGGAAACGAATCGGGAGCGAAGGATTATTCATGGTTTTTTCACAGGGCTTTCTCGGCCGGTCAGGAGCGAGTTGGGATGGCGCTCGAGAAACTCAGCGAGCGCGGAAATAGATTGCGCCGCACCCGCCAGTTGCTGGAGGGCCAGCGAGAGGTCGTTGCGCAGAGGGGAATCAGGGATCAACATGCCACCCAGATCCTGCACGGTGCCGCGGAGTTGGCTGAGTGTTTGATTAGCCTGAGCGAGTGTGTTGGTGACGTCGTCGATGAGCGGGTCCACCCGGTTGTTCAACTTCTGAGCGAGCAGACTGTAATCCCCCATAGTCCGCTGAACGGAAGTCAGCGTATTGGTGATTTCCGGCGAAGTGGCGACGCGGTTGAGCGATGCCACCAGGTTGGTTAACCCGCCACTCAACTCGGCTAAGTTCAAATTGCCGATCGCTGAATCAAGCTTCGTGACCAAGGAGCTCAGGCGGTCCTCCAGCCCCTTGAAATCAATGCGAGCCAGGTTTTGCATCAACTGTTGGATATCAGTTGGCCGAGTGGGTATCTCCACGTAGAGCCGTTTCGATTGATGGAAGCGCGCCGGGGGCGCGTTCGAGACGGTGTCCAGACTGACGTACAGAACACCAGTGACCAGGCTCTCGGCTTCGAGCGACCCGCGCACCCCCCGGGCAACCGCAGCTTCGAATGCCTTCGAGTCCTGGAACATGAGCGTGTCTTCCAGCCGCTGCTGAAGCAGGTTCTCCTGGATGTCCACGATGACCGGCATGGTGTAGTCTCCGATAGCCTGGTTATAGTGGATCATCAACTTGCTCACCGAGCCAATGGTCACGCCGCGATATTTGACGGGCGCTCCGCGGCTCAAGCCGTTGAGAGAGCCGTCGAAATACAGAACGCACCGAATATTGCGCGTAAAAAGCCGCGAGGAACTGAACAGCAGCAGACCGAGGACGCCCAACGCAATGCCGATGACGATGAACAGTCCGATGGCGGTGGGATTGGCTTTCTTGCTCATAAGCGGAGTGGATTCAAACAGGGTTCAGTTCAGCGGTTGGTTTTGCGGCAGGTTCGCCGCGCGTCAGGAATTCACGCACGTAAGGATCGGCCGAGTTCTTCAGAAGATCGCGCGGGTTGCCCTGCGCTCGCATGGTGCGGGTGTTGCTGTCCAGAAACACCGAATTGTCCCCGATGGCGAAGATGCTCTGCAGCTCGTGAGTGACGACGACAAACGTTGCGCCCAAGCTGTCGCGCAATTGGAGGATCAACTGATCAAGGTTGCGCGAGCTGATCGGATCCAGTCCAGCCGATGGCTCGTCGAAGAACAGTATCTCGGGATCCAGCGCCAGCGCGCGGGCCAGGCCGGCGCGTTTGCACATGCCGCCGGAAATCTCCGCCGGGTAGTAATCTTCAAAGCCCTTGAGCCCCACCAGGGCCAGCTTCAGCCGTGCGATGTCCGCGATCTCCGTTGCCGAAAGATCGGTGTATTCGCCCAGCGGCAGGCCGATGTTCTCCGCCAGGGTCATCGAACTCCAGAGCGCCCCGCCCTGGAACGCTACGCCGAACGAGCGCAGGCTTTTCTGCCGCGCCTGGTCGCTCGATTTCCAAAAGGGGACACCGTCGTAAAAGATGTCACCCTGGGCAGGCTCTTTGAGGCCGATCATTTGTCGAAGCAGCGTGCTCTTCCCGCAGCCGCTGCCCCCCATGATAATAAAGATTTCCCCGGACTTGATCCTGGCGTTGATGCCGCGCATCACGATGAACGAGCCGTAGGCCATTGTCAGATCGCGAATCTCAATCTTGATGTCGTTGGCGGCGGCGCTCATGGGGCTAGATGTGCAAGGCATTGCAGATCACGGCAAAGAGGCCGTCCGAAGCAATAATCGCGGTGATGCCCGTGACCACCGCCGATGTGGTGGCTTCCCCAACCGCGGCGGCGTTCGTCCCGCATTGGATGCCGCGCAGGCAACCCGTCAGCGCAATCAACACCCCGAAATACATCCCCTTGAACACCCCGAGTAGAAACGAGGTGAGCGTGATCGCCTCTATGGTGCGGTGAATATACAAGGCCGGCGTGATATGGAGCATCGCAGTCGAGATCAGAAATCCGCCCGCAATGGAAATCAGGTCGGCGAACAGGCACAGCAGCGGCATCATCGCGATGAGCGCAATCATTCGCGGCAGGACGAGAAACTCGACGGGTGAAATGCCGAATGTCTGGAAGGCCTCGATCTCCTGGTTCACCTTCATGGTGCCTAACTGCGCGGCAAAGGCCGCGCCCGTGCGCCCGCAGATAATGATCCCGGTCATGATGCACCCCATTTCCCGAACCGTGGCGATGCCCACCAAGTCCGCCACGTAGATGGAGGCGCCAAACCGCGTCAACTGCGTTGCCCCCACGAAAGCGAGGATCAGCCCGATGAGGAAGTTAATGAGCGCCACAATGCCCAGGGCCTGCGGACCGCATTCCTGCATCACCAGAAATGCGTCCGCCCAGCGGAATTGCGCCCGGCCACGCAACATCTTGAGGAATGCCAGCACGTTTTCGCCGGTAAAAGCGAGCATCCCCTTGACACCCGACCACTCTTTGAGCGCGGATTCGCCGACCCGCTGCAAAATTGGAGCGTGGGTTACCATGCGCACCGCGTCCTTTTTCTCCGGAACAACCTGGGACAGCCCGATCAGTTTTGCCACCGCCACGGGCAGGGTCTCGACGCGGAATTCGAGCTTATTGTTCTGGCAAAGGTCGTGGCACTTAAGGATGAACGTCATGAGGCCGCTGTTCCAGCGCCGCAAACCGATGGTGTTAAACTCGATGGCGCTTGCCCCGCCGCCTGCCGCGAGTTCCTTCTCGACGGAATCAATCCCGGGCAGACCAGCGCGCGCCAGCCAGTCGCCGGCGAGTTCGAGCAACAGCGAACCACTCTCACTCCGCCGGAGAGTTAACCGCGCGTCGGTTGGCTCGCAGTTCATGCGCGCGCTCCACGAGGCGCGAGGCCCCAATGCGGAATGTTCGCTGCTCGGTGTCCTGACATCGGGCCAATAATAGCGGACTGGCCGCAACCTTCAAGCGCGAAACGACGTATGGCTGATTCACGCAGGGTGGTTTCAAGAAATCGTAGCCGCCGACGGCAGTCGGCGCTAACACTCCGATAATCGAGGAAAAGTGCGCCGACTGCCGTCGGCGGCTACGATTTTGGCAGGTTCTTGAATCCGCCCTGTGATGCACGAATGCGACAACGCCTTGGAATACCGGACGGTTACGATGGAATCCCTTCTGAGCGATGTCGCTAAGAGAAATGTTGCCACCTTCCGCGCCAGAAGCGTGTCGCCAACGTCAAGGGCACATTGTGGTGTTCATGCGCATGAACTTATCGTTAACGTTCAATACCTGGCTCCGACCAGACCGTCCGAGACACAACAACCTGTAGGGGGCAATTACGACTCGGAAAGGAAAGAGGCCGCCCATCGGGTGGCTAACTTTAAGTGAGCAGGAGGTGGCAACATTTCTCTTAGCGCTATCGGAAAAAGAGCATTCATTGATGAATTCGCATGTTTTCAAGGCGTCCCCCACTCCAGAAAACGCCCAGGCCAGACCGTCCACCCTGCTAACGACAGCCTATCCGCCCCATAACACCTCCGGGATATATCCGTTGCACACCTCCATTGCAGCTCCGTTGCAGATCCATTGCACCTCCGTTGCACCTCCGTTGCACCTCCGTTGCACCTCCGTTACACCTCCGTTACACCTCCGTTACACCTCCGTTACACCTCCGTTACACCTCCGTTACACCTCCGTTACACCTCCGTTACACCTCCGTTACACCTCCGTTACACCTC
>Ga0194039_1001660_pt1 | contig 11733 bp, 13 predicted proteins | sample JunL228m_MetaG_FD_148679 | JGI IMG/M metagenome (GOLD analysis project Ga0194039, IMG submission 148679) | Anoxic zone freshwater microbial communities from boreal shield lake in IISD Experimental Lakes Area, Ontario, Canada - Jun2016-L227-8m | ecosystem: Environmental > Aquatic > Freshwater >...
GTACAGTCGCCGTCCCACCTCAGCCTGCGTTACATCTGGCATTTGTGTCTCCTCCCACAATCATGCGGGCATGTTGAATGAATCCCGTTCTCTAAACCATATACTTTGCGATAGAAGGGCAGTTCCACGTAAACGACCAGTTTCCCGTGAGAGAATGGATCTGACTGCGGGTTCTTGCAAAAACAATATAACCCGGTACGGGTATAATTCCCACCAGTATCATCATGTCCCGCAGCACTGAAGAAGGTCTTGGCAGACGGCGGTTCCAGATCCAGAAGGAAAAAGCCGTTGAAGAGGCATATGAAAAGATCCGTCGCAGCTTTGGCAAGGACTGGCAATGCTTTTCTGCTGAGGATTGTGCAGTGCTCCGTGAGGTGTTAGGAGAGATCTGGATCAGTGTTGACCGGGAATGCTGGAAAGATTACTGCTTTTCTACGCTGTCACACACGGAAACACTTTCCCTTATTGCCATAGCAAAAGAGGGACTATGCCAGAAGTGTATGACTCCGTATGCACTCGCCCGATTAGATGAAATTCTTGGATAGCGCCATGGTGGAAGCTAGCTACGGATGAAACCGGTTTTTTTATCTCCTGAAACTTCCACATACATTAATATAGGTTGACCTGATAGGTTGTATCATTGGGAGGTATTAAAAGAATGGTTGGTTGGGAAGTTCCCATTGGAGCAGCAATTGCGTTTGCTGCCGGCGCAATAGGGACCGGTTGGGCACAGTCACGGATAGGTTCAGCCGGAGCGGGTGCGATCGCCGAACGCCCGGAAACCGCAGGTTCGATCATAATTCTGGAAGCAATTCCTGAAACACTGGTGATCCTTGGCTTTGTCGTTGCTGCAATGATTATCCTGATGGTAAAGTAAGATCATAGATTACGGAGGAACCTTGGAGTTCCCCCTTATTCATTCCGGTTTTTCCGGTACCGGAAAAAGGCGGGTGTTGTTTTGTGGCCTATGAAAATCTGTTGAAGTCAGTTGACGAAAGTGCACAGGAGCGGGAGCGTGAGCTTTTAGAAAATGCACGCGTAACTGTTGAGAGTGTCAGAAAAAAGGCACGCGAACAGGCAGAACTGATACGGCAATCGCAGATCACCAATGCAGAAATGGCCGCATCAGTTGAGAAAAATAAACTCATGTACCTTGTAAAAGCAGAGAACAAGGCACACCTGATTAAGATCAGGGAACAACTCTTTTCATCTGCATTTAACAACGCCAGTCTTCAGCTGTCGCACCTGAGGACCAACCCGGAATACCCGGAAATTTTTAAAAAACTTTTAATGGATGCAGCAGGGGCTCTTTTTGTGGATACGTTCCATATCCACGTGGACAAACGAGATGAAGAGCTCTGCAGAAAAACGCTTGCCTCTGTAAACCTCCGCGCTGATATTGTGCCAGATCTCATATCTGATGGCGGACTTGTGGCAAGCCTGCCCGACGGATCGGTAATCATCTCAAACACTGTTGAATCCCGGCTGGAGCGGGCAAAAGAACGAAAAAAACTGGAGATATATTCTATCCTTTCTGGTGATTGAGATGGACTGGGGGTACATCAACGCACGGATGCGGGGGATGAAAAGTCGCCTGCTGGACCGGCGCGCCCTTGATAATCTGGTATTACAACCGGATCTCGAATCCCTCATTGCCGATCTCGAAAAGACTCCTTACAAGTCTGATATCATCGAAGCAAAGGTCCAGTATTCCGGAGTGCTCTGCATTGAATATGCCCTGAGAAAAAATTTTACAAGAACCTTTAGAAAGATTCTCCAGTTTGTAGGGGAGAAAGAAGCGGAAAAGTACATCAACATATTCCTGCACCGTTGGGATGTCCAGAACATCAAAACAATCCTCCGCGGAAAAAATATCCATATAACAAATGAAGAGATTCTCGAGTGCCTTGTGCCCGCCGGGGAACTGGATGAAGCCACCGTAATCGAACTCGTCCGGCAGCCGGATATCCGGGCGGTGATCGATATGCTTGCTACATGGCAGATCGTGTATGCAAAACCTTTAACCGAGAAGTACCCGGAGTATGCAAAGAGCGGAGATCTGGCCCTGCTCGAGTGCGCACTTGATGAATACTATTATGAAAATGCGCTCGAACAGGTTAAATTGCCGTCTTACAACAATAAACTGATCCGGGATATCATCTCGTTAGAGATTGATGTGGTAAACCTCAGGACAATCCTGCGGATGATCCGGGATCACATTGTTCCTGAGGAAGCAACAAAATTCCTCATCAGCGGCGGCAGGGAATTTGATCAAAGTCAGCTCGACCATCTCCTTACCTTGCATTCGACTGAAGAGGTGGTAGAGGAACTCAAAAAAACACCGTACCGGTTCCTTGCAGCATTGCCCCCATCTGCTATGAGAACCCAGAAGATCTCGGTGATCGAAAAACAATTAGAAAAATTCCTGGTGCAACGAGGTGTGAGCGCCTTCTTAGGCGACCCTTTAAGCGTAGCTTCTGTTATCGGGTATTTCTGGGCAAAATATAACGAGATTACCAATATCCGGATCATCTCCCGGTGTAAGACGGCAGATTTTCCTATAGATCAGCTGAAAGAGGAACTCGTCTATGTATAAATTCGTAGTTGTTACCGATCGGGATCGTGCTTCGGGGTTCCGGCTTGCCGGTGTGGAGGTCCTTGAAGCGGGAACCATGGATGAAGCCAGAAAAGTGATCCCGCCACTGCTGTACAAGGATGATATCGGTATTGTAGCGGTAAATGAGGAGTTCATGCTCTCATTAGATGAGAAACTAATGGACCGGATCGAAAAAATGCACCGCCCGCTTATCATCCCGATCCCCTCGAAGTCCAAAGAGGTTGACCGGAGGACGTACATAGAACGGCTCCTCAGAAAAGCAATCGGGTACAATATCGTTTTGAAGAGGTGATGGTATGATTACAGGAACTATCTCACGAATTTCCGGACCCGTCATCATTGCCCGTGGTATGAAAGGGTCAAAGATGTATGATGTGGTCAAGGTAGGAGAAGAGGCGCTCCGGGGAGAGATCATCCGGCTTGAAGGTGAGGATGCGGTAATACAGGTCTATGAAGATACGACCGGTCTTATGACGGGAGAGCCTGTTGAAAATACCGAAAAACCTCTATCAGTCGAACTCGGGCCCGGGCTGCTTGCCTCCATCTACGATGGGGTGCAGCGCCCACTGCCGGTGCTCCTCAAACTCTGTGGGGATTTTATTGCCCGAGGTATATCGGCACCGGGGCTCAACCGCGAGAAAAAATGGGATTTTGTTCCCTCTGTCAAGATCGGTGATACTGTAGCCACAGGAGATATTTTAGGAACTGTAAAGGAATTTCATTTCGAGCACCGGATCCTTGTGCCACACCATGTTTCCGGCACTGTCACCGATATCCGGAGCGGCGAGTTCACCGTAGAAGAAACGATCTGCACGCTCGATACGACAACCCGGCTCTCCATGATGCAGGTATGGCCGGTCAGGATTCCAAGGCCGCACACGAAAAAACTTGATCCTATCCTGCCGCTGATCACCGGACAAAGGGTCTTTGACTGTATCTTTCCGGTCACAAAAGGTGGGACTGCGATGATCCCCGGAGGATTTGGGACAGGAAAGACTGTATCTGAGCAGACGCTTGCCAAATGGTCCGATACACAGATCGTGGTGTATATCGGGTGCGGTGAACGGGGCAACGAGATGACTGACGTGCTCGAAGAGTTCCCCGAACTGGTGGATCCGCGAACCAACCTCCCCTTAATCCAGCGGACGATTCTCATAGCAAACACCTCCAACATGCCGGTTGCTGCACGGGAGGCATCGATCTATACCGGGATCACCATTGCAGAATATTTCCGGGATATGGGATATGATGTGGCCCTGATGGCGGATTCAACCTCCCGGTGGGGCGAGGCACTGCGGGAAGTATCAGGACGCCTTGAAGAGATGCCCGGCGAAGAGGGATATCCTGCGTATCTTGCCACCCGGTTGTCTGCGTTCTATGAAAGGGCGGGCAGGGTTGTGTGCCTTGGTGCGGGAGAGCGCAATGGCTCTATTACCGTTGTCGGTGCAGTGTCGCCCCCGGGCGGGGACTTCTCAGAGCCGATCACCCAGAATACGCTGCGGGTTGTCGGAACATTCTGGGCACTGGACACCAACTTAGCGTACCGCCGGCATTTCCCCTCGGTGAACTGGATCAAGAGTTACTCACTCTATCTTGACAGTATCGGTGACTGGTACACGAAAAATGTTGCACCTGACTGGAGGGAGTTAAGAGAAAAAACCATGTACCTGCTGCAAAAGGAAGTTGAGTTGCAGGAAATTGTTCAGCTGGTGGGCCCTGATGCCCTTCCGGAAAGTGAGAAAGTGATTCTCGATGTGACGAGGATGATCCGCGAGGACTTTCTCCAGCAGAGCGCGTACAGCGATACGGATTCCTTCTGCCCTATTGAAAAACAGTACCTGATGCTCAAGGTGATCATGACCTACTATGCCAGCGTGATCGAAGGGATGAACCGGGGCATTACGCTTAAACAGGTGCAGGGACTTTCCTTAAAGGCAGATATCGGGCGGATGAAGGAGATTCAGGAGATCAACCTGATCCAGAATATGATTGGGGAGATCGATAAGCAGCTGCTGTCGCTTGAGGTGGAACGATGAAACCCGTCTCGCTGGTCACAAAAGAGTATAAGACGATCGATTATGTATCAGGTCCATTAATCTTTGTCAACAGTGTCAAAGGCGCCTCCTTTGGAGAGATCGTCCGGATCACCCTGCGGGATGGGGAGGAACGGACCGGGCAGGTGCTCGACATCTCCGAAGAGCACGCGGTCGTCCAGGTGTATGAAGGCACGCGAGGCATTGATACAACGGATACAATCGTCCGGTTCACCGGTGAACCAGCCCGGATCAATGTGTCGCTGGATATGCTGGGCCGGGTCTTTAGCGGTGTGGGAAAAGCCCGTGATGGTGGCCCGGAGATCATACCCGAGGCGATTCTCGATATCGCCGGAACTCCTATCAACCCCTCGGCCCGGGACAAACCTGCGGACTTCATCCAGACCGGCATGTCGGCCATTGATGGGCTCAACACGCTGGTACGGGGACAAAAACTGCCGATCTTCTCCGGCTCCGGTCTTCCGGCAAGCAAACTTGCGGCCCAGATCGCCCGTCAGGCAAAAGTGCGGGGCGAGGGTGAGAAGTTTGCCGTGGTCTTTGTTGCTATGGGCATCACGCATAAGGAGGCATCTTTCTTTATGCGGGACTTTGAGCGGACCGGGGCACTCGAACGGGTGGTCTTTTTCATGAACCTCGCCGATGACCCCACTGTTGAGCGGCTCGCAGCCCCGCGATGCGGGTTGACAGTTGCAGAGTTCCTCGCATTCACTCATAACCTGCACGTGCTCGTCATCTTAACAGACATGATCAATTACTGCGAAGCCCTCCGGGAGATCTCGACCGCCCGGGAAGAAGTGCCCGGCCGACGGGGCTATCCTGGTTACATGTACACGGACCTGTCATCGATTTATGAGCGGGCGGGCAGACTGAAAGGAAAGAGCGGGTCGATCACCCAGATCCCGATCCTGACGATGCCCGACGATGATATTACCCACCCGGTCCCCGACCTCACCGGGTATATCACCGAAGGACAGATCGTCTTGTCCCGGGATCTCTTCCGACGGGGCGCAGATCCACCGGTCGATGCCCTTCCATGTCTCTCCCGGCTCATGAATTTAGGGATCGGTGCGGGCAAGACCCGGGAAGATCACCGTGGGGTTGCCGACCAGCTCTATGCATCTTATGCATACGGCCGGGACCTGCGCCGTCTGGTGGCAATTGTCGGGGAAGAAGCCTTAACCGAACTGGATAAAAAATATCTGAAATTAGCCGACGGGTTTGAAAAGGAGTTCATCTCGCAGGGTGACGATGACCGGTCGATCGAAGATACGTTTAAGATCGCATGGGATCTTTTTGCCATGCTTCCCGAGGACGAACTCAAGCGGATTAAACGGGAATACATTAAAAAATACCATCCCCTTCACAGGGAACAGAGCGGAGGCTGAGGTATGGAGCAGGTCAAGCCTACCCGGATGGAGCTGATGCGGAAAAAGGCGCAGATCACGCTTGCGGAACAGGGCAGGGACCTCTTGCGGGAGAAGATGGATGCACTCATCCAGGAATTTTTCAAGATCTTAAACACGGTCTCGAACTCACGCGACGAACTGGAAGTGGTCTCTAAAGAAGCTGATCTCGCCCTCATGATCGCACAGGCAGTCGATGATCCGGTCACGCTCAAATCCGCATCGTTTGCCACCCGGAGATCAATCACTGTCGATATCACCGGGAAAAACATCATGGGTGTCCCGGTCCCCGTTATTGAGAAGAAACGGATATCAAAGAGCATGCTGGAACGGGGCTATGGCATCATATCCACGAGCGGGAGGATCGATGAGACCGCAGAGCGGTTTGAAGCTGAGCTGGATCTTCTCATACAACTCGCTGAGACCGAGACTGCCATGCGGCGACTGGGGGCAGAGATCCAGAAGAACCGCCGGCGGGTCAATGCGCTTGAACAGATCCTGATCCCGGAGTTAAAGAGCCAGGCAAAATATATCAAGAACGCTATTGAGGAGCGTGAACGCGAGGACCTGTTCCGGTTAAAAAAGGTCAAGAGCATTCTGGAGAGGAAGAAAAAGAAAGCAAAGGAGAAGATGTTGGAGGCAAAGTGAGTTGTGCCCTCATATGCGTTCACCGGATCGAATCTGATTTTTATTCCAGACTTTGATTGAACATTTTTTTAATCCAACATTGCATTTGATTTTTCCCTTTTGATCCGGTTCACAACCCATCAAAAAAATCGATACCTAATGTGTAACCGCCCGGATGGCTGCCTCTTCGGTATCATAGATGTAGACTACTTGTGAGAACCCGGACATAGAGAAGATATGGTCAACAAAGGGAGTAAGGGAAAAGACCCCGAAGTGCCCTCCATCAGCTTTTACAGTCTTTGCAGTCTTTAGGATAATTCGTAGTCCGGAACTGGAGATGTATTTTGTCGGTGAAAAGTCGCAGAACAGGGCCTTAGGTTCCCGAGCGGCGAGTTCATGGAGCTCGTGGTCAAGCGTCAATGCGGCGACATGGTCTATCTGGAGGGGCATTAAAACAATGGTAATCTCTCCGATGGTTCGTACTTCGCATATCGTCATGGTTTTCCTATCCTCCAGGAATGTTTCTGATACTCTCTTGTTTCCGGCCAATAGAATAAATAGTGAGGAGTTCCCGCAGAAAAACGTAGCATCAGGACTCTTACGAAAGTCCCCGAATGATGAGATCCGTATCTGGCAGAGATTATGTGCGATATGCGCGAATTGGGAGAGCTAAAGCCGGGATCCAAAACAGCCCTTTTTAGTTCCCATAAAACCCCCCCATAGGTTACCCTGCCCCGGGAAAGAAAACGCCCACCCTTTTACTGCCGCACACTCTCATCCACAACCGCCTTCTTAAATGGTTTATACACTACGCCGCCTCCCGTATAGAACTTCGAGAAGAACTCCACGATATGCAGACGCATCGAGTGGATAGAGGGGCTGAACATGGCAAGCGCAATGTTGAGTGCGTGCAGCAGTAATGCCACAATGATACCGATGATCAGGATCTCAAAGGACTCACCAAGCTTGTTTGCAACCATGGCAAGGATTACAGACGCCATGCCGATCGCCATCAGACGGGCATAGGAGAGAATGTTTCCTAACGTGCTCATGACCTCGATCATCCCAAAAACTCCTGCTCCATAGAGGATCAGGGGAAGCGCAATCACCATCAGTATGACAGTGGGATAGATCCCCATCTCAGGAACCACTCCTGCAAGCATTCCCATGAGAATGATGATCCCTATCAGCATAAGGAGCATCCCGGCTTTTTCAGAGAGATGCTTTCTGCTTTTCATGATCATCGCATTGCGCATCCCAATCACGAGCCCCAGAACAACATGAATAACACCAATACCGATGGCAAGGATCAGCATGGGGATCATAGCCTCTACCCGGTTCCACGTGATACCGAGGAAGTGAACCGGGTGCAGCCAGCCCATTATCTCACCGAAGTCCCCGAAAAATTCGCCGTATAAATAGCCGAAGATGATTGTCGGGATCGATGAGATGATGAGGATATCAGCAACGCTTGCGGCAAATGCAATGGTTCCATACATCTTTTTGATGAGGAGCGCGATGAGAAGAATCACGATTCCGTACCCGATATCTCCAACCATGATCCCAAAAAAGAGCGGGAAAAAGATCGCAAGAACCGGTGATGGATCGATCTCCCGGTACCGAGGGGGAGAGACGAGCTGCATGATCATCTCAAAGGGTTTTACCCACCGGGGGTTATCGTAAAAGACCGGTGCTCCTTCCATATCCTTTTCTGTGGTGTCCAGTTCTTTTACCACAACCCGGTCAGAGAACACATCTGATAAGGATTTTTTTACATGAGGCAACTTTTTTTTTGGGATCCATCCCATGATGACAAAGGTATATTCCGACAACGCGAAGTTTGAAAATGCACCCAGCTCATCATTCATGTCTTCAAGGGCTTTTTTCAGCACAACAAGTTCCTGGTGCCAGTCAGATGCAAGGGAAAGAAGATCCTCATCGATCTTTTTGATCTCATCATGGGCCTGCAGTTTGCTCTCCTCGATCATGGCAAACATCTCGAAAAACGGTTTTCCCATGTATTCCCGCGGCAGGCGCACCTCATTCACATTCACTGAGTAGATGAAGGAATGGACCTGTTCGGAATGCCGCTTGTTAAAGATCATGATGGCAGCGAGGGTTTCAGCGTCAACGCTTGTCGATGTCATCTCGAACTGGTTACTGGTGATGATGTCTAACTCTTTTTTTATCAGATCAATAACCTCGCTGTGCTCTTTCTGGATCAAGAGGATCGTGACTTCGAACCCTTCAAGCATCGGAATTTCGCGCTCGAGCGGCTGGAGTATGACAAGGACTTTTGAGTACCGGTTTAATGCAGTGACGGTTAAGGTGAGTTCACTCTTTCTCGATGCAAGTGTCCGAGTGGTGGTCTCAAGATTCCTTATGATCTCCTGCGCCCGCAACAGCACCTGTTCATGGCTCTGGCTCTGGAGAGTTTTTCGGATCTCATTAAGGTGTGTCGGGTCATCATTTACGTTAGGAATTGTGGAAAAGATCCCATTGATCTTTCCCAAAATCATAGCAACATCACCTGTGGTATCCAGCACCACTTTCTCTAAAGGGATCTCATCCGGAGAGACCGACCGCGATACATCCTCGAGATGAAGTGTTCCTTCCTGGTACAGCAGGTCAACTACCCGGTTAAATGCCGGTTTTGGCCCGATTACCTGGATTCGTTTCATCTGCTGGAGCATAAAAATCCTTTCCGGGCAATGCCGGACTACTCCATGGTCACAAAGCGAACAATGGCTGCTGCTGCCACGGGAATGTTTCTCTTGCCCTTTTCTGCTGCTGCTTCCGCTTCGCGCCCGGCATCCCGTCTCAGCTGTTCGATCTGAGTATCAGTCTTTCCCTTCTCCTTCCAGTACAGCTCTTCTGATGCAGTCTCTCCTTCAGCGTTTGCTGTGCACAGCAGGTTCTCCGCATCAGTTTTTGCAGCGGCAATTGATGCATCTGTCCCGGCTCTCACAACCTCAATCTTCTTTGCCACGTCCTGTTCTTTTTCCCGAATCTGTTGCAGCAGTGTTTTTTCCGTGTCCATACATACCTCCTCAGAGTCCGTGCCTACGTTTCAGGATTGATGTAACCCCGCACTGGGGTTCACTGGAACCGGGGCTCTCCTTCTTCTCTTCAGCCGGATCGCCTCCCCGCAATCCACGCGCTTTCTGGGCTGCCTCCTCGATTCGCTCCCGGCATCTTGCTACAGCCGTGTTTTTCAGAGCATCAATTGCTTTTATGATATCGGTAACCATTTCGAGAAGACACCCCCTGATCAGTTCATTTGGTCTATTCCATCGAAGGTGAATAAATAGTTTCTTGTAACCTGACAAAAGAGAAAAACGTGATTCTTGCAGGACTTTCCTGCCAGAAGGAATATACGATAAGCAGGGATGAGGCACTCAGGCTAAAAGAGAATTGTTATAATTTTTTTTATGCAACTCTCCGCAATTCTTAAACGGGGGCTGTGCAGGCTGGTTGTGTCCCTAAAATCTCCAAATAATGAACACATTACATGTGAAAAAATGTGATTTTTAGTGTATGCCAAGATACGCGGGCACGAAAAGAATTGCAAAGAAGATCAGCATCAGGGCAAGACCGAGTGGCACGCCGTATCTTGCCCACTCCTTACTGGTGATTCCCATTTTGCCTGCTGCAATGATATTGGGAATATTTCCCGGAATCAGCATACCCCCGGCAATCAAAAGTCCCATTAATGCGCTTTTTATCTGGATTATTGTGAGTTGTGGTCCGATCTCTGCTGCCGCAAGCGTTGCATTGTCGAGCACCGCAGACACGATATTCACCCAGAAGAGGCCTTCAGATGGTATCTGGATAATATATTCAAGGATGAGTGGCTTGAACCCCTCCCCTAAAAAAACGAGGGCCATGATGAATAGGTATACTTTGCCCGCACGCAGCACAACTTCACGGATGCTCTCGCGGACAAGTCTGCATTCCTGCCCCTCACTGCCGGCACCCTGCCGCTGTAAGAACACCACGCCAAGAATCCCGAGTGCAAGAATTCCCGGTATGATATAGATCCCCAGCAGATCGAAAAGGAATGTAAATCCTGCATGGTACGGATCACCGGAAAGTTTTGAGATGGCGATTGTGGAGAGCGGCTCACCGAGTGGCGTGAGGGCCGCTCCAAGACCAATAGAAAAGCAGGAGATCACCGTGACTACGATCTTTTCCTGCCGTCCGAGCGGGAGGGCGCAGACGATCTCAACGAGAATGATGGCAGCAAGAATTGCCGAGATAATGCTGGAAACAATGCCAAGACCACAGATCAGGAAGAAAACGATGATAAAAAGAGGCACCCGGTTTACCATGGTCTGGATAGCAGCCTGGATTTGCGTGTGGGCGAAATAAATAATCAAGCCCATGATGAGGACGATCTGGACAATGCCAACCGGTATACCGGCCACGGTTGTGATCATGACCGGTGCGGCGAGTGCTTCAATCACTATGGCAGTAGTCCACCCGAATGTTTCTCCATGCAGGATCGCAAAACTGGCAACACTCAGTGCAGCAATTCCGCAGAGAAAGAGGAATACCTCGAGATTCTCTTCTATCTTTTTGACTTTGAACGGGAGCACCAGTACAAGGATGAATATACAAACGAGCAGGATATTGACGATCATGAGCTGTTCCATAGTATCATAATCCTGTGCAGATCGCTGCGGATGATATTTATTCAACTACCGATCACAAAATAGTGATCCTGTTCTTATCTGTGAGTCAACTGTCAAGTGTACGGCATACCCAGCTTTGCCAAACGATTCCCCTTACCAGCGAACAACACACAATCCATTTATCCCTCTCTTGCCAAAGTATCATCAGATGAAATTCACCCCGCCGGTTTTAAGGCTGAAATGCCTGCTTTACCTCATGGCCTTCATCGTGGTGGAACTAACCTTTTTTGACCGTATCAATCCGGCAGGGCTTCTCGGACCGGATGTGAAAAAACTTACAGGTCGACGGGATATTGTTGGTCTTTCCCGCTTGCTGGAACATAAGGATCCCCAGATCC